>JAABUH010000443.1_pt1 | contig 60670 bp, 71 predicted proteins | sample 5559121 | NCBI WGS metagenome assembly JAABUH01 (sample SAMN10711871, study PRJNA513364) | rock metagenome | isolation source: Antarctica rocks | place: Antarctica: Victoria Land, Battleship Promontory nord | collected 2015-12-28 | reverse complement strand
TCTCAATCCCTTCCTGCCCCAGACTTCTCATTTCATCCGGGAAGTGATCCAAACGACTCCACCATCTTTCGCAGCTCGATACCTCCTCTCACTCTACGCGGATTACGGAGCAGACGATATCCTTGTACGAGCTCTGCGACATCCGATATGCACAATCGCTGTCTCGGAGGAGATCCAACGCATATGGGATCGACGACGAGGCTACATACCACCTCGACCTACTTCGCCAAATCCATTCAACGGCTCTACCACGTCGAATTCAGCTTCATTCACCACCCGACCCCTTCGAGTCTCCGAACTCCCCCGCCGACTCTTCCGTCTCCCCTCCTCCTCTCCCTCCATACCACCACTCCTTACCTACCTCTTCGACACCTACCACCCCTCCGCAAACTCACACAAAGGCTACCCCCTCTGCCGAGCAGTTCTCACCTCAAACCATGACCTCGTAACCTTCCTCCTTTCACATGGGGCAGATCCAGCGATCAAGAACGACCTCGCCGTGGAAGTGGCAATCTCGAAGCGGGACTTGAAAATGGTGAAAATGTTGGTGGAGTATGAGTCTGCTCCGACGAGGGCGACGAAGAGGAGGCGGGTGGAGGATCGGGTCAGGGTGGATGCGAGATTGGTCGAGGTCGCAATGAAGAAGGGTTCAAAGGAGATTGTGCAGTATTTCGTGCATGAGAAGGGTGAGTCGGCATATTTGTCCATTGCGTGATGCTGACCCGGTGGACGAAGGGGTTATGCCGCCGCTGGGATCGATTATGAAGCTCGGCAAGGAGGAGGTAAACAGAAAAATAAAGATTCTGAAGAAGGCTAGAACAACGAGGAAGCTTGTCGGTTATTGAGCGGAGCATACGGAGTCAGCAACAGCAATAGCAACATCGCAATATCTCATCTCATTCCGACAATGCATGTATCCCTGAATCCTACGTGTATGACAAATGCGTGTATGATGTGCTAGAATACGTATCAAAGTTTAAGTGTCCACAGCATACAACTTTCCGACCCCGCAGTATGACATACGATTCCAACTTGATCCCTTTCAACCCCCACGGATGGTTCAACAATCCTGCTTTAAGATGCCACACAGTCAATGCTCCACTACTCCTCCTCCTCTTCCTCTTCCTCCTCGATTGGCGGAGCCCTCCCACCCCTTTGATCCCCCATTGGCAATCCCGCCCTCCTCGCACCGCCCATGTTCTGCACCTCGCTAATCAACGTCCCCTTATCTCTCTCCTCATCGCTACTGCCTCTCCGGCTCCGAGTCTGCCCCTGTCTATGCGTCCGGCCACGATGTTTGGCAACAGCGTTGGGATGTGCAGCCGCGCCTGCCCACTTGGCAGCCGAAGGCTTGTTCGTGCTCGCCTGGCCAAGGCCTCCTGCAAAAGCGGTCGTCTCATCGTCATCGCTCACCCATTCGTCGTCCTTCTGAAATACGTCCCGCAGTGGCAGTTTGGGCTTGTGCCGGTGTGCATGATGGAGTGGTGACCTGGCTCGTTGGTTCTGCTGGGTGATGAGAATCGCACTCGAATTTCGACGGCGAGAGTGTATGCTCGTGTCTTCACGTCCGGTATCGTAATCGCTATATTCCTCTCGCCGATCGGAACTGGCGTGGGACGAGGCAGAGCATACGCTGCTCGCTCGCGAACCGGTCCGCAAAATTTGAGCCGCCGGGATAGCTCTGGGGTGCTTCACACGTTTCGACGCGGACCCAGAAGTCGGCCGGCGAACGTAGTTGTGTAGCGGCGAATTTTGTAACCGCCCAGAAGTATCCGACTGCATAGATGGGCTGTGGTGCATGGGCTGGGACGATCGACGGCTGGATCCTCGGCGCACCGAGCGCTCCGAAGGCGGCCGACTCAGATCGTAATACTCCCTATCTGAGTTCGGCGTCTCGCTTCCATGACTTCGACGAGACTGCTTCCGTCCTAGTGGTGGCAGCGCTTCGACTAAATCGACGGGGAAGTGCGCGGACGTTACGCTCGATCGCCGGGAGTTCGCACTGCTTGATCGGCGGGAGACCAAGGGCGGTCTCATGTCCGTAGAGAGGCGATGAGCGGCGGTGACAGGGTGGGCGACTCGATTAACGTGAGGGGTTCTTGCGCCAAGACCTCGACTGAGCACAACAGCAGGAACAACCTTGAGGTCGCTCGCGACCAAAGGTGACCCCGGCAGCTCATGCTTTCGACGCCGCTTATCCTCGATGAAGAGCTGGCGGAAGGTAGACCAAAGACTATCGCGCTTCGACGCTTTCATTTTACCATGATCGTGAGGAGACGGGAGCGCTTCTGATGTCGTGGCGTCGGGTGGCCCTACTGGCGGTACTTTGTCGGTCGACTTCGAATTGATCGATCCGGAAGGCGAGCTCATCGGGACGGAGAGGAGTGTCGACTCGCTCTCGCCCTTCGCCATCTTTGCGCTCGGCGGAGGCTTTGTCAACTTGGTCGGGGAGATGCTGCGATTAGCTGAGTCGTCTGTCTTTTTGGTGCCGATGAAGGCGGATGTGGCGCGTTGGAGCATGCTACTGACCGAAGGTGAGCGCGACTTGCCGGATCGAGGTGAAGTTGCTTCGGTTGGTGACGAGATCGGCTCCCGCTTGGGTTCTCGAGGGGGAGTGTGAGGTGGCCGCGTATCGATACTGGTTGTTTGCCGAATAATGGGAACGACAGGGGCATCTGGCACCTTAGCCACCGCGATATCTTCCGGTGGAACGACGAGCTGCGTAGATGTTGGCAGCGGCCGTCCGAGGTTCACGACAGTGACGCTTGGCGGAATGGCAGTGGTCTCGTCCTGGAACGTGACATTCGGCGCACGCAGCTTTGATGATGAGCTATGGCTGGGTGTCCGGGCTTTGCGACGTTCTTCACGAGCGGTAGCGCGCTCTCGCTTCAGAGCCACCGAGGCATTCCGCGCTTCAACGACCTCGTCCGTCTCGCCACGCTCGAGCTGCTTCTGAAGTAATATCCACCACGTCGCTGCGCTCGCATCGCACGCATCGCTGCTGACAGAGTGAACAAGTTGTCCGGTGTCGAAGCCGAGGTCGGACAGCTGACGAAGGAGTTGACGTTCTGATGGCTTGGAGAATAAGGCGTCACGTTCCGCGTTCAGCTTGGCGAGGTAGTCTTCAGGGGGAAATGTCTGCCATTGGCCGGACTGGCTGCGGTGGGAGTGACGGCGTTCGAGGGTGAGTGTGGATGAGACCGATCGCCGCTTCGTCCGCGAGGGCGTACGAGAGTGCTGAGCTTGCGGGAGGTGGAAGGAGTGCTCATCCGGTAGACTTGTGATCTGATCCCGCAACGACACCTCTTCATCCGCGACCGCCTCCTCGTCCACCTCGGTCTGGCCCTCGAGCGCGCTCTTCACGGCCACTCGACTCTTGACATTACCGGTCACAGAGCCCGGAGACTCTTCACCAGACCGCCGTAAAGTAGATTGACTCCCGTTCTGATGGAGCAATTCCAGTACCCTCTCGGTGTGACTGAACTCTTCGCTGTGAGTCCGCTTGATCGGCTCGGCGTCCTCATCCTCGGCGGTTGTTGGGGTAGTCACTCCGCTATCCGGCTTGCCGAGATCGCTGTCCGCGAAGTCGAAGGAAGTTTCGCTCGGCTCGGAGTCAGCTTGTCCTGGTTCAGGAAATGTGGTAGGTTGAGTGGTGAGGGGCGAGGGAAGGCTGGAGTGGGGGTTCAGGAAGCGGGATGAGGAGGGGCCGGGATCGCCGCGCTGGAACGGCTCGGAGAAGAAGGGGTTGCGATCGTAGTGGATAGGGGTACCGACGCCTGGCGTAGGGGGAAGAGAATGGCCGTCTTCGCCTAAGACCTCGCTGAGCTTGTCGACTAGGGTGAGCTTGAACCATGGATGAGTGAGGATGCTCTCGATTGTGAGGCGTTGAGAGGGGTCCTGTTGAAGCATTCCTCGGATCAAGGAGCGGGCATCTAGGTTATCAGCGACGCTCAAAGCTATTGACCCACCTGTACTCAGCCAGTCTGGCTCCTCGTACTCCCCCTTCATGATCAGATCCTTCATAACATTCTCATCGTCGTCATCGAATGGCAGGCCGCCGGCAAGGAGGATGTAGAGTATGATGCCGAGGGACCAGATATCCGTTTCTTCGCCGAGGTATTTCCGTCCGGCGAGCATTTCAGGGCTAGCATAGCCTGCAAAGTCAGCGAGCTAGGCGATTGAGCTTACCCGTCGTCCCGCAGAACGTGTCCATCCTGCCATAATCAGCTCTGACATCTACACATTAGCTTCACTCACAGCCGTCCCCTCTGCCATTCTCTCGCAAATCCAAGATCACCCAACTTTATCCTCAACTCCCCATCGAGAAGCACATTCTCCAGCTTCAGATCCCTATGCACCACACCTTGCCGATGCATCCATCCGACCGCGACCGCCATCTCGCCGAACAACCTCCTCGCCTCGCCCTCCAGCATCCGTCCCCTCTCCACGAGGTAGTCAAACAACTCTCCACCGCTGCATAGTTCCGTCACGAGCCATACGTGGGTTTCTGTAGCGAGTATCTCGTGGAGGTGGACGATGTGTTGATGGTGGAGTCGGCGATGGTGGTGTATCTCGCGGGTGAGGTGGGGAGTGACAGACTTTGGGATCTTCTTGATCGCACAACGGGTCCCTGTCAAGCGGTGCGTCGCGAGATGGACGGAGCCGTATGTCCCTGCAAAGTCAGCTCATCCAGGACATCTTACTCACCCTCGCCAATGACCCTGCCTATGGTGTACCCTCCGACTACCTTCAACTTCTCGCTCCCAAGCTCTTTGCCTAGCTCCTGATACGCATTGCCGAGCTACATCATCTTAGCGAGACACGGAAATATAGGATGGAGCGTACCTGTGCCTGCTTGTTGTTCGAGGCCTGCCCGCCGTAATTCTTCTGCCCATTCCGAGCGCGTACAGCTGCCATGATCTCTGAGTCTGCAGTCTCGCTGCAATACGACAAGGCTCAATCATCAACGAGGACTAATTGATCGGATTGTTTTGATTGAATCCTTCACGTGTCTGGGTGCAATCAGCTTTGATTGAGTTGAAGTCATCAAAGACGGACCCCTAAGCCCAGATTCCTTTCGATTACCCCTGTGTCCTTGTCTCGGTCTCGAGATTGGTTTGGTATCCGTTCGAAAGAAACGATACCGACAGTTGAAGCGTAATGGTACGTAAGCGGAACACAGAATGGTCGCGTCGTTATCGATTCCCCAAAGCTGATCGTTCCTCGAGGAGAAAGGGGGCCCAAGCGGAGCAGGATAGGTCAAGCAGGAAGGCTGTCGATGATAAGGGAAGATCTTAAAGCGTATGAAGCTCACTAGGAGATTGAGCGGGAAAATGAGGTGGTACTCGTAGATCGTCAGGACCCCGGAAAGCCATCGAAGATTTGGTGCCTGGAGCAACAACGCCTTGGGAATCTTTTCCAAATCGCATAAGACAGATCCGCTAGACGCAACAAAGAATCTCTGCTGATACCTGCCTGCTCATATAGTACATCTTGGCTTTGTTTGTTATAGTAAGGCTCCTTTGTTCCAGGGAAACAAGCTCTCAAGTTGGGAAACCAGCTCTCAAGTTGGGCAAAACACGATGATCCGATCCTTTGAGTAAGCCGCATGAGATCCTCCATTTTGCTTCAGAACAGCTTTGCACGCATAGCAAGTAGCTTCTTTCTGTGCTTTCCCCTCACAACTGAACATGCCCGACCTTTACCGCCCTCTCGCGGTGGTAGACCTGTACTGTCCGCCTCAGGTGCAGGCGAGTGCACAGTCCCAACTCGTCTGACCCGGGGACACGAAATTCAATATCCGGAAGGTCCAGGCTACCGGAGGGAGGACCGAGGAGGACAGATACAAAGGCGAGTTGGCTGACGAGCCATCTCCGCCGAGGCGAGGGCTGGATCTTCTCCCGTCCGAGGGCAATCGAATTTCGCCCAAGCAAAGACCCCGGTTCTGGACTGATCAGCCATGAGTTACGGTAGACTACCATGCAGGTGTGAGAATCGCCACATGCCCCACATCGCCCTCCGCCGGAACCAGGCGCGGTCATCCCCCCCGCCAAACGCGGTCTCACTCAACTTTCAACACGGTATATATTATTGATGCAGCTTAAGGCGTCGTCCTAGCGATGTGATCCTCTTGCGGAGATGACATCATTAACCGTCCCTCCTCGTCGTAAATGTGAGCTTCTCGATCCACTTCATCAGCATTTTCCCGCTGATACGTAACTTTATAGTGGGCCTTCAGGAACGCTTGAACCTGACTCGTCGTATACTGGGCTTCCCGACGGGTATCACCGTACTCATCACATATTCCTCGACAAGGCCCCTTCCCAGCGAGTCATCTCTCCGTGACCGCGTCACCGAGCTACAACACCATTTCCCACTACTATACTCCGAGATCAGGGGCATCGATACCAGGGAGCCATACTTTCAACAACGATCAACGTTATGGGACCCCTCCGATATCCTTCAGAGGCGGGATTATCAACCCGCTCAGGATAAGTCGAAGGTCCTCCTCGATGAGCTAGAGAGATCACAGAAAGAGGATATATCGGTTCGACCGATATGGCAAATATCCATCTACATCTCGGGTGAGAACCGACCGGCCTACCTCACCGTCTCGGTCGATCATGTCCTCCTCGATGGGATGGGTTTGCTCTTCCTCATCTACGCCCTCCTCAGTCCTGATATCTCCCATCTTCCGTCGGATACACTCCCCACGATCCCAAGGATGGAGGATACGATCGATACTCGACCGTCTTATACTTATCTCATCCCCATCGCATGGCGGGAACTGTTCCTTCCGAAACTCCCGATGTTCATGCAGAACTATTTCAAGACTCCACTCTCGTGGCCGGACGATGATTTTGCGATAGCACCTACCAAGGTTCCGCAAGGCTCATCATTGCTCGAAATCCCTTATGATATCATGGACGCCCTCAAACGGGTCGGCAAAACCCATGGCATATCGACACTCCATCCGACCATGATGACAGCGTACCTCGTGGCCATGTGGGCGGTTCTCAAGCCGAAACGCGAACCCCTGGTACTGCGAGGCGCAATGCCCCGCTCCGAGCGAGACTCGAAACTCGGTCATCCATACTGCTCAGCGAACTACATCTCCCACCTTTCAGTATGACAAAACCTTCGCACCCACAGATGATTTCTGGACCGAAGCTGAGGGTGCGTCGACATTGATGAACAGTGCGGTCGCGAAGAAGAACGCTCTTGGCGAGATGGGTCTGCTCGCCTACGTTCCGGACTCTGATCCAAAGACGACAAAGTTCAATCCCGGTCCGACGGGATGGGAGGAGTTCTTCCATCGTGCGGGAGAATCATCTACACCGTTCAGAGATAGCCTGGCGTTCTCCAACCTCGGCTACGTCGACCTACCACAAGGAGCGGAGGATATGATCTGGACTCAGGGGTCTTGGCCTTCAGGTGCAGCTCTGATCGCTTGTGTCGTTGGGCATAAGGGGGGGTTGAGGATCGTAACGGTATGGAGGGATGGGTCGGCCGTGATGAGGGAGCAGGTGAGGGAGGTGGAGAGGGTCTTCGAGAAGGTGTTGAAGAGGTTAATGCAGTCGGAGGGTGAGGCGACATTGGCGAAGCTCGTCAGGTCATAGAGCATATCTCAGGGCGTTTAAAACATGATGATTTCTATGAGTCTAGAAAGGGCGAGCATCTAGTCATTCACAACCTCCCATCTATAACCAGCATAACGACCAAGCCACTCCCTTCACACCCTCCCATCCATCATCAACGCGCCCATCGACAAAGCCCAAGCCCCGACGTAGCTGATGTATCTCCACAAATGCAGGCTCATCCATTTCTTAGTAAGCTCCGTCACTCCCGCCCCACCAGACCCTTCCTTGTCATTCTTGATCAACTCGGCGTACACTGTCAAGCGCGGCCGTCATCGGGAGCATCGCAAGGCTGAGAACGCCGGAAGCGAGAGTGAGCTGGCGGATGATGGATGAGGGGTGAAGATATGAGGTCGTGAGATTGAAGGCAGCGGAAGTCAGCGCTCCTTCAATAGCCGAGTACTTTACTCACGAGCGATGCAAAGAAGCTTGCACCCACCATAGCTGGGTGAAGTAGAGGACCGATGCTCGAGCTTTTGTCATAGGGGGCATTTCGAAAGGTCCGAGTAAGCCGTTGATCAACCGGACGATCCCTCGTTGTGTGTCTCGCCGAGGTTAGTGAAGAAGGTGTAGGAGGTGGCTACGACACCGCACGCGAGGGTAGCGTTATGCGAATGGCTTCAGTCTCTTGGTGTCAATACGGCAGACCCGTCAAGCGAATGGCTTCAGAGTATCATTGTCATTGACGAGGACGTGACTCAGGGGTGGTCAGATCGGATGCCGGGCAGGTACTAATAACCCCCCCCGAAGCAGCCGACCTTGCCGGCAGAGATAACGATAGCACCTGAGAGGGACATGTCTGGTCCAATGATTCGCTCTTGACCCGTCCAGCGCATGCACACTTCATCTCATCTTCCCCCGCCGACGGCCTCAAATCCTGATGCTGGATCTTCCAGGTTGGCCGAAAGCCCGGTAGAGCGGTAAAGCTGATCTCGCAGTTGACGGGTCCTGCAAAACACTTTCTCAGCGAATAGGCGAGAAGAATGAGCGACCTCCCTTTGAAACGAAACAGTGAGTCTATCCTGGAGGGTCAACCTCACCGAAAGTCACGCTATACGAGCGCTTCTCACTGGCCGGACGAAATCTCAATCGTCCTTCCATGATCACTTTCCTCGTCAGTTACCCTCGAGATGCCTTACCCACGGACGAAGCACTCGGTTTACGTATAGCTGAGCTGCAAAAGCATTACCCACTCCTCAGCTCGACCATTATCGATTCAAAGACGAGGAAGCCGTACTTTCAGGCGCGAGAACAGGTATGGACAACCAGCGATATCGTCCACCACGAGCCGCTTGCCTCGGGGGAGGACGAGGCAGGTGTGCTGAAGAGGGAGATCAAACGTATGAGCAAGGAGGATGTTGCAAGACCCCTGTGGCAGGTCACGATATATCAACGCGAGACAGCTCACCTCGCCCTCTCAGCTGCGCACGAGCTGTTTGACGGCGTCGGTGTTCGTAACCTGCTCAACTGTCTGCTTGCGCCTTCGATTGCTCATTTACCAAAAGAAGTGTTCGATACGCCTCACTTTGAAGATCTCGTCGACGTCCGACCGGGCTATTTGCAGATGGTCGCCTCACTCTTCACTGGACTCGTCTTGCCCCGCCTTGCGACTTTTCTTCAAAATTATTTGAAAGCCCAGACCTGGCCATTGCGGCTCGAGCTCCCCACGTCGACATGCGAGGAAGATCTCAGCGTCCTCAGTCTTTCGATAGACGTGATCGACCAGTTGAAGTCCGTTGGGAAAGCGCACAACGTCCCAACACTACATCCGATCCTTCATACAGCCTTCAGCATCGCGATCTACTCCGTATTCTCCGACGTCCTCAATCCATTCATCATCAACACCTCGATCCCACGATCCGAAAGGGACCCAGCCTTTGCGTACATCACAGGGAACTACACTTCCTCCATCTCGCACCTCTTCGCTCTCCAACCTCCCGAATCGTTCTGGTCATTGGCCGAATCCTTGGGGAAAGCCATAAAGTCTCCGACTATCCTAAGCCAAGCAAGAGGTCGGATGGGGATGTTCGCCTATCTCCCAGATCCAGCCATCCCCGAATACGGTCCAACAGGATGGGAAGATTTTATCCGGAATCACGATGATGGCTCCCGTCCACCGCGTCAAGGTGTGACCATATCAAACTTAGGTCATTGCGCTCTGCCACCGGGTGCGACCGATCTGATCTGGTCAGGATCGGCTGGACCAATGTCAGCGCCTTTCAACGTGCTTCTTCTTGGACATCGGGGTGGGATCAGGTGGACTACGACGTGGTTTGAAGGCTCGATAGTGACGAGAAGAGAAGTGAAGGAGGTCGAGGCGGCGTTCGAGCGGATCGTAGAAAGGCTCTTGGCGTCGCAAGACGACGGAGTGGCTGATCTGGCGTAGCGGAGGTACAAGATCGAATCTGCTGGATTGGAACAATATCAGGATCGCGTCCAGCTGATCCTCCATAGTGCCGAAAGACCGCTGATATTCTATCCCATGCATGATATGCTCCTGCTAATCTTGTTCCCTCCGTCGCTCGTCATCCCGTGCCCGATCTCGATTTCTCGGTGGTGATGATGTCCGCCTCTGATCCGCCTCTTTCAATCGTAGTCTCCTTCCTTCCTGACCAGCGATGCTTAATGTCCCGATTATCAGCTCGGCAGTGCGTAAACTCTTCGACTCATCAGCGAGGACGACGTCATTAGAGGAATGCCCACCTCCATATTGGCCGGGATGGGGTAGGTGACGATACGTGGGTCAGTATCGGAATCGATGATACCGATCGTAGGTATATTCCTGAGAGTACATTCCCGTATACCCGACATGTTCTCGTTCGGGTTCAAGAAGATCGCGAGGTCGGGTAGGTAAGCTCGATCGAGCATAGGTTGAATCCCGAAGCTACCTCACTCAGCGAAGAAGATCTACCTGCCTGAAAAGGTGTAAACTTACAGAGTCTCAGAGTTTGTGAAGAGTCCCGGCAGCCACTTCGTCGTGCAGTATCCGTTATCCCCTAGCCTTTCTTTCGCCTTATCTAACCACTTCTTATGGCCTGAACGAGTCCCGATGATCAAGACCACCCCATCCGCTTTGACGACATCCCGGACCAACGCCGCTGTCCGTCTGAGGATAGGTAGAGTCTGATCTAGATCGATGATGGAGATTCCGGATCGGTTGCCATAGATGTATGGTGCGTAAGCGCGATTCAGGAGATTTGAGGAGTGACCCAGAGCCGCGCCGGTAGAGAGCAGGGTGGAGAGGGTCGTTTCGAGAGCGGTGGGTTTGGGAAGGGGTCTCGAAGAAGGCGGGATGAATGGGGTTTTGACATCTACACCGTTAGATTACCAAGTTAAAGGGGTAGTACCTACGAAGGGACTCCCTCCGCCGTCGCCAGGCTTGAACCTCTCTTAGATTCCGTCGAAATACATCTTCCCTCGTTTCGCCCGGGTATGCCTCGCTCCTGCCTGGTGGTGTCTGCCGAGCAGTCGAGGTGGAACTTTCCGCTTCTCTCGTAGCATCGCGGCAGTATGCCGAAGATGATATAGGTCGTAGCGATAGGATGAGCCCACCTTCCGTCGGACGAGCTACGGATGAAGTTGCGCTCCTCAACGCGGGCAACGAAGAACCCCTCATTCCCAGTTCCGCCGCTCGATACTGCACCGCGACCAGACTGATGTCGAGATATCCGACAGTGTCGTCTGAGCCGTGCAACATTCTGAATTTTCCAATTGAAGCGGACACGTGATCGTTTTCGTTATTTCGCTCCAACCGTAACTTTTGTAAGGGACAGTACTCGAAGTACATTATGTCGACAGACTTGATACAGATGCATATCACGATTTACTCACCCCTCCATCCTCACTCTCCTCACTTTCTTCGCCACTCCCGCTCTCATCCTCACCACCCAAAGTCGGCAGCTCCTTCCGTTCCACCTCGAAACCCATCTCCCGGAAACCCGCTTCCACTTCGTCCGCCTTCCCCGACGAAACGGCGACGGCTCCAATGGCGGTGTCGGGTGAGAAGATCGGGAGGAAGTATTTCGAGATTGCGTCGCGGACTTGGGGTATTGTGACGGACTGAGACTGTCATCGACGCCCCGAAGTGACATCTAGGACATACTGGAAGAGCACGAAGCATGGCCTGATCGTCATCTTTGCTGACGCCTTTCAGCACCTCATTGGTATATGCTGTTGAAGCCTAGTCGGTCAGTACCGGATTTGGTTTCCGGACTCACCGCTGCCATGACGGTTTGCGATTTCCGCGCAAAGTCATATGTCAAGCTCGATCGCGCCCCGTCGACAAAGTTCTGATCGATCTCGAGCTGGAAAGTATTAGGACTTGGATACTATTTGACCCACCGATCCATCCGCCAGACCGGCCATGATCTTCCCCGCAGCCTTGTACGCCAGGAAAGCATTGGGACTCTGCTCGTCAGCGATGTTCATGCCTGATGACTCACCCTATATGCGGTGAAGCCGGCCAAGCCTGATTCCTGATCGACCTGAACTGAGGCGCCGTAAGCCAGCCCTGAGCCGCGGATGGATTTCCAGAGATAGCTTTCCATCGCGTTCAGAACCGACGCCGCGAGCCGGAGAGCGGGGAGATCTGGGTGATCCCATCCTACGAGACCATTCGCAAAGTGGGCCGAATAGGAGCCTTCGATAGCAGGCATCGGGACGAGGATACACTGGTAGACTGTCAATTTTGCTAGGAGAGGTATGACCAACCTTGCGAGAGGGATTTTTCCCAAGCGTAGTCAGACTCTGGCGGGAGGTCGAGACGGGACCGAGCGGTGTGGGCTCCTGGGACCGAGTTGAGTACGAGTTGACGAGCTCAAAGCGTACATACCTTGAAAGGCAGGAACGACCTAGCGAGCGTCGCTTTTGGACTAGACAAGCTCATGATATCACCCGCAATCGATACTCGCACGACGGACGGATCGAGCACTATAGTTAGCTCGATCGTGATGGCAACTCACAATACTGCCTCGCCTCCTCCATCCGCCGTATCACCACATCCGGATCCTTCTCTAGCAACTCCGCTGCAGCTGGAACGAATTCGAGAAGATTCAGCAGCGCGCATGCCTCCGAGGGCGAGCGCTCGACATCGAACGCGAGTCGATTGACCCACGATCGAGCGATCGAGCTGCCCTGACGTTTCTCGTACGGAAGCTCCTGCAGCTGTTTGGCGACGATCACGGAGAGCCTGGCGTCAGCTTTGCCAGAGGTGAGCTCACCTTTCCTTGGTGAAGATACAGCCAGAAATTAGATCCCTGATCCATGCGACGGCTTTCTCGTAGTCGTCCTTCTCCACCTTCAAGGTGATATCAAGAATTTCGGAGAAAGTGCTTCGGAAGTAGATGCATTGGGAAACCGTGAAGCTGCGGGATTAGCTGATTTTGTGGTGAAACGTACTCATTGAGCTGATTGATGACCTCCTCATGGGAAAGGATCGACCCGTCGGCACGTTTCATTCCCAGGCTGAACAAGGCGTTTTGCAATATGGCGAGGTAACTGCAAGTTAACGGGGAAGCCTCGAATAACTCACGGCATGAGATGGGAGGGGAGTTTGGCGGTATCGAAAAGGACGCTGACGTTGACGAAGTTGGACTGCCTTGAGCAGTGCTTGATCGGATCTACCCACCTTGACGTGCGCAAAATGCGCTTGGAATGGAAGGGGGTCACCGGTATCTAGATGCCTCTGTAGAGCATCCTGATCGCTTTTCACCCTTTGTCCCGGGATATTGTTAATTGCAGTCTCGACAGGGACCCATGTCAAGCTCGCCGGCTGTAGGTCAGAACAGTATGACTGTAGACTCACATCCGTGATGGGAAACTGCGCGATCATCTCCGGTGGTGGAGGCGTATCGCTTTCGGCCTTGGACTTCTGGAGGGCTTCTTCGAGCTCCTTCAGCTTCTGTTCGCCGAGCTCTGCTTTGCGAGCAGCTATACGCGATTTCTCCTCGCTCTCGATTTTGGACGACATCGCGGCGGACGGCTTGCCGATGACGGTGAGGGATTCGGCAGAGACGTAGTACCTGTGGCGTGGTTAACGACTCCCTGGATGTCCGATGCTACGCACTTTTTCAGCAGGGCCAGCCAGTCATCCTCCTTCCAATTGTCTAGCAAGGCGTAATCCTCCAGGTCATTGAAAGCGGCCGGGAGCTCCTTGCCATTCGCATCGCCGTATAGAAAGTCTGCACCTCAGCACGACCCTGGAAACCGACTCACCGCCAATGACCACATCCACCAGCACTTGTGATATGCTCGTCTCCATGTAGTTTAGCAACTTCCTCCTGTCACGTCGGAGAACCAGGCCCATTCTCTCCATGTCGATTCCCTCCTCCGAGACTGAGGCCATCTTCGTCTTGACCATGTCGGCGATTCTCTCCAAATGCTTTACAGGCACGTCCGAGATGTAACACATCAACTCATTCTTGTTGACCCGGTCTTCGGAGTAGAGGCCAATGCTCGTCGCGTATGGCTTTGGGATGTCGATGAATTCTTTCTGTATTGGTGAGGTCTCGGAATGCGTGAGGTACGAGTTGAGGATCTTGATAGCGACACCGGTGAGATAATCAGTCGGCTTCGCACCGAGCCAGGTGATGTTGACTTCTCCGATTGATTCGTCCTCCTCCATGAACTCGACGACTCTGTTCGTAGATTTTCCGATGGTCAAATCTCTCGATGTAGTAGTGTCCACGAAGGGTCGTTTCCAGCCGGGAGGAGGTATCGCGGAGGAGCTTGCCAGATGTGACAGGATGAGCGGGTCAACCTTGTTGTTGAGATTATCGAAGAGGTCTGGGAGTGAGACGGCTCCATCGATGAGAAGGCAAAGCTGACATGAGCGGCGCACGAGTGATTACTCACATTGTGGGGGACATAGTACTCGGCGTGATAGTCGCGGACTGCCGTCAGTGACATCGTGTAGTGAGACTCTCACTCTGCTGCGCTGTCAGAACTCTCAACCTCGCCATCAAGCCACCAGTCTCGCTCCGGTAGGCTGAGGATCCGGGGTACAACATCCTCTGCATTCTACACATCAGCACGGTCTCGGTGACGACTCACTCAAGCGCCATCAAATCTCCAGACTGGTTCTCACGTCCCTGCATTTCGCTATACACGACACCCGCATCTTCGCCAGCTCCGTTGATATGGTGTACCTGTGTGTCAGCGATACCCGCATAGATCGGCATACTTCGGTGACGAAACCAGCGTCGGTGATGATGGGGTGCAGGATGTGGTCGACATAGACTGAGTGACATCAGGGACTAGCAAGCGGGTTAGTTCCAGCTCACCAGGCAGCATATGCAGAAAGCCCTTGCTACCCGCTGTCGAGATGGTATACGCAGTGTCTGGGAAGGAGAGATCAGTCAACTCCATAGCCATTTAGCGTACGATCGTTTGCAGTCCAAGCGTTCGTTCCATTGCTACCTGCCCGATTCGCCAGCTGGTCCAGGACTCCTTTGTAAGGGTAAGATTTGGAGCCGAGGAAGATCAAGCTGAGGACGATGTTATTGTGAAGGCAGACTGGTCCAGGATACATACTGCTCCAACGTGTGTGGTCGCCCAGTGTCATCGAAGACTGCGAAGGTCAGCTCTTGTCACCCATACTTGAAGCATTCACTCTCGGACGCAATGGCGAAGTGTCCATTGGTCTAGGGTGAAAGCGATCAGTACTATTGACCCAGAGACATAGGTCGCTCACGATCGGAGTCGCATGACTTCCCAAGACCACTGTAAGACCTGTCTTCTCGCTTCGCCATCTCTGAAGGGTGATGGGGGCGTATTTGACGGGGAAGGACTGTAGGAGCTTGAAATTTCCGTAGTCTGCTCCTTGAGGTGAATGGGTTGTGGTGGCCATATTCCTCGAAGATTGAGTAGGGATCGTCGTATGTATGGTCTGATAATGGCGATATGAATATCCAGCACTCGGCTTGCTCCAGTTGAAGGGGTAGGCAAAGATGCCAGGTGATTCGGGATGAGCTGGAAGTCTACAGAGTGAGGTAATGGATGTGAACGAGCGGGAGAAGGTCATACGCTCGCGCGGAACCCAAGAGCGGACAGAAGCAAACGGTAAGAAGAGGCACCATCAACGCGCTGAAGGAGGAGCTTGAAGGTGGAGGTGGGGTAGGAGTACTGTGGCGGAAGCGGTAACTTAGTGGCTTTTGAGTGGGGCGCATATTCGTGTAACCAACCGAGAGGGCGCAATGACTTCAGCTCGTCTTAGCTGATCGCAGTGGCATATAGCAGCGCGAATGACAAACGCGTATTCGTTTTCTGCACTGAAAATCCGGTGTCGTCCTTTGTAGTCGCGACTAATGTATGTCGTCGGACAAATTTGGAATACCCGGCCGAAACTCCGCTTTACACCTAACCTGCTCCGCATGACAGCGGAAAATCAATGGCTGCCAATGGAATCACAGGCGAGGTGTATTGGATTCAAGGGAGAGGCTGAATGTTTTACAGCGGAGGTGATGTATATAGGGGGAGAGTGATGCTCTAGAACGATGCATCTGTACGTTTAGGCGGAGTGGCCAGGATCGCTCGGCTTACGGGATTTTTCGCTCCTGTCCCCGTCTAGCCTTCTGCAGCCCTCGGTCTCAAACGGAAATTTCCCGGTGCTTACGCGCGGACCTCTACTGGGCCTATATTGCGTAACATTCTCTGCTCGATTACCACATCTAGTCTCGCCGTTCATCAGCCATCTCGCAGTGACAGCTCGACCACCTTTCGGCTCCATGACGGGACGGAGATCGAACACGAAGAGTTCGCGCTTCATCATTCGCCAAGTCATCGAAGGCCTCGGAAGTGTCGGCAGGTTCAAGTCCCGCTATCCGAGAAAATGGATCGGCATCATGGAAGCCATGAAGACCATGGTCAACTCCCGCTACTGGCGAATTATATACAGGTCTGACGATTTCAGTCTCATCCGTCTTACTAACCCCGAGCTTGTGCTCACTATCCAAAAATTCCGATTCAAGCTCCGACCGACACAGCTTCTTCGCGGGAGGCCAAGGACATCCTTTTCTCCCACTTCGTCTGCAACAAAATACTATCTAGAAAGCTACAATAACACCTCAACGGGAATAGGCATTCCTACCTTATCGCCAACATAGTCAAGGAAGTATATTCTCCACGCTACACTTAACACTCATACGCCACAGTATATAGGTCATGGATCATACACCTCACAGTCATTAAGGATATATTCAAGTATCACCTATCCACGTCAATGTTAAGACCCCTGTGGCCTAGTCTATAGGTTATGGGTTAGTACAGACACACACACTCACCGTCCCAAACATCATATCGATCCATATATCATCCGACCATTCTCATCTCCCACCTCAATCTACCCAAATCCTCATGACATCAACGTCAGTACTTACGAACTACCGCCACTCAACGTGAAGACACACCAACCTAAGTATATAGGTTATGTGTTAGCCAGTCCACAACATCGTATATACCACAGAGCATATAGGTTATGTATCATCGCAATCCATTCTACATCCTCCTCAACCTAACCCATTCAAGTCTAAGCCCATATACGATAGCGAGGAATGAAACCTCCATAGTCACCTATCCACGCTCAACTGTAACCTATATACTGGGGTTGGTGGGTCTTAACGTTGAGTGGCGGGGGGTTGTTAAGTAAGTCAAGTAAAAACTTTGATGTCTTCGGGAACGCACTGACACATGACCTAGACTGAGGTGGGAAATGAGGGAATGTGCGGAAGAGATGTATCCTATATACAGCAGATACGATGTGTGTACTGTTACTGACACATAAAGTATGGCTTGCGGGATTTGACGGATTTGACGGATTTGACGTGAGTCTGGGATATATGGATGATGAGTGAAGACCAATATCAGATAGATTGGTATTCGGGTGTCCGTCCTATACCTATATACTGTGGTGTGTGGGGCTTAACTCTTAGTTGGGTTGTGACTATACACAACCTATATGAGATGATGGCTAACGTCTCTTGTGTACATGTTGACTGAGTAACACATGACCATATGCCTTGTCGAGAGGTCTTAGCATATCGGTCGGCTGTGATGGTATGAAGCCGGCGGGAGGTATACTAAAGGTGATGTGCTTTTGCATGAGTGAATGTGTGATCAGGGAGGCGGGAAAGAGTGAGATCTTGGAAGCGGAGCGAGAGTGCAGTCCGAGGACCGGCGGGCTTGCGATCAACACGTCCCACTGTACGCTTCCGGTGTACTTCTGGAGACGACTTGAATGCTGGTCCTCTAACGGTTGACTGGACTGAGTTTGACGCCGGATTTTGGAGTCCTCCATGTATCTATTGAATGGATCCTGTCGGGTCCGGAGAAGGCGTGTGAGGATATGGGGTCGGGGAGGAGGGACAGCGTTCATGTTCAATGGGACGTCCATAAGCACGGCTCACGCGTGATTGAAAGATCGGGACGTCTTGAGAGGCTACACCGTAGAAATCGTCTTTCGCGGAGTATCCATTAATCTCCGCCTCGACTTGTAGGTTACTGAAGAATATGCAATTGTCAATATGATTCGCACTAGATCATTATGAGTGCCTCTCGACCGAAGACTCCCAAAGCCAAGGTTAGCAACGGCAAAGAAGCGAAATCAGCGAAATCTCCAGCGCCAGCAGTCGTACCGGTGAAGCCCACCGCAGCCAAAAATGCCGGTGTCCGAGCTGAAAGTAGCAAGAGCAATGGCAAGACCAAGCCGAGGAAACCCCCGAGACCTCCACCCATAGACAAAGGGAAAGGTGTGTCCTGGCCGAAAGGGAGACTGACTCGCTCTAGCTCCTCGACCGCCTTCAGCGCCCATATCCATCAAATCCAGCTCGGATGAGGACGAGGACTTTGAAAAAGTGCCGATACCATCCGCCGCCGGTCCTTCTTCACCATACCCCGGAACTCCCAGGCCAGGGATCCTTACACACGGTGGTACCCCTGGAACGGTCACAACTGCACCAAGTGTCGACGATGATTACGCTGGGTATGGCGAAGAGAGGAGTGGAGCGGAAGAGGACGAAGTGATTCGGCTGGAGATAGGCGGAGAGACGGCTGAAGAGCGGGCGAAGCGAATAGCACTGGCTCTGCGGAAGTGAGCCATCATCTAGATTGGAGCTGATCTTTTCAGAAAACCTATGACATCGAAGGATCGAGCCATTCGGCTGGAAGCTCACAAGCTTCATGTCATTGCGCTTCTGGCAAGTGTCAGGGTACGGAATCGGTGGTGTACTCATATGTTGCTAAAGGTAAGATTTTGTCATCTGAATGCTACTGATGATGATATTCTAGACCCGTCTCCTCTCTCTGCTTCCCCATCCGCTGCAAGCTGCTTTCACGATCCCTCCATCTCGCTTTCCCGATCGTGCCCAGCGATCCCGTCTATTCTTCGATGCGTTACAGTCCCTCGTCACCTGGTGGTCGCAATCCTTCTTCGACATCTCTGACCCTACTCTTGGCCTGCGTACTCGACCATGGGACGAGGTGCAAGAAATCGTCGATCAGCTGCCTAGGCTCACTCGCACTGATTTCTTTGGCGGAGGTTTCATGAAGGAGAGATCGGAAGATGACGAAAAGATTACGCAAGGGTCTGGAGGGGAGAAGCTGCGGACGGTAAACAGCATGATGAAGAAAGTGCTGCAGCAAGAAGGTTCCCGCGACGTTTCGGCACAACTGTTTGTTGCACTTGCCCGGGCATGCGGACTCGGCGTTCGGCTGGTTGTTTCGCTCCAAGCGGTACCATGGCGGGCGGAGAAAGTGGTTGCAAAGAAGAAACCCGGAGCCGGACGAGGCGGTCGTACCGTTGCCAGCCGACAAGGAAATGGTCCATCTTCCGACGAGGAGGAGAGTGAGGAGGATGACATGGAGGAAGTCCCTATACCCAGCGCAGAGGAGCCTCACGAGGTAACGGCGAAGCTGCCAACTACGAAAGGGGGCATCCGAGGAGCGGGAAAGCGGAGACTGCAGGATCCAGCGGATGTGTACCGATTAAGAAAGCCGAAGCCTACTCCTCAGAAGGTTGGAACGCCAATCAAGCCGAAGGCGAAACCAAAGCAGGGTAAGATCTTCATTGGATCGTTGGACAAGACTGATTCTGGCAGATCTTTCGTCTCAGCCACCCGTGTTTTGGGCAGAGATTTTCAGCCGATCAGATCAGCGATGGATACCTGTCGATCCCATCCAAGGAACGATTCGGAAGAAGGGACACTTCGAGCCGATATCTGACAGCGGACCGGTAAGGATGCTGTACGTTGTGGCTTTCGAGGAAGGTATGCAGAAGTCTGGTGATCGGCTGCTAACGTGTCGCGAAGACGGCTACGCTCGCGATGTAACGTTACGGTACACCAAGACCTTCGGCGCAAAGACGGCGAAGTTACGCGTCCCGACAAAAAAGGATGAGCCGGACTGGTGGAGCGACATTATGGACTTCCTAGCGCGGCCCAATCGCCTGGTAGGTTTCGCGATCGTCTTATTAGCCATAACAATAATGATGGGCGACGTAGCACCGCGATGACCTAGAAGACGCTGAACTCGAGACGAGCCAGATCTCCGAGGGTATGCCGATGCACATGAACGGCTTCAAAGATCATCCTATGTCCTTTTTGCGCCAGCTCTTGTAAAGGAATAAGCTGACGTAGCTGTGGAGTTACGTACTTGCACGGCATCTCAAGCGCGAAGAGGTGATCGCCCCCAAGCGCGAAGTTGGCCGCTTCAAGGGGGAACCGGTGTATCGCCGCGCCCATGTCTTGTCATGCAAGACCGCTGAGAATTGGATGCGCATGGGCAGGAGAGTCAGGGACAAGCAGGAACCGATGAAATGGGTCAAACAACGGGCGGTCACGCTGCAAAAGCGAAGAGCGCAGGAACTGGCCGTACAAGAAGGCCAGGAGCCGATTCAGCAGGGCCTCTACTCGATCGCTCAAACCGAGATATATAGACCCCCGCCTATTGTTAACGTGAGTCCCGCAACTGGGTCGTGATCGACATTGATGATGGCATGCAGGGAGTTATTCCGCAGAACTCATTTGGAAATATCGACGTGTATGCTCCGACCATGCTTCCAGGCGGCGCGGTGCACTTACCATGTCAGTCTGGAGTCCTCCCAATGTCAGCTTGTATCCTGATGGTCTTCGTCCAGACAAGGGTATCGCCAAGATCGCCAAGCAGCTGAAGATCAGCTTTGCGGAAGCTTGCGTACGTGTCCCCGAAGACGCGCGGACCTGACGTCCACATTCGCAGACCGGCTTCGAGTTCAAGAAGCAACGCGCGATACCCGTCATCACCGGTATTGTCGTGGCCGAGGAGCAAGAGGGTGTCGTACTCGAAGTAAGCGCAGAGCTTCAGAACCGATTTCGCTGTCCGATTTTGCTGATCACCATCTCGTAGGCGTACTGGGAATCAGCAGCCGCCGGAGAGGAGCGAGAGAAAGCGAAGAAAGAGGAGAAAGCATTGAAGCGATGGGCCAGGCTCATCAACGGGCTAAGGGTCAAGGCGAGATTACAGGCGGAGTACGGGACTGGCGAAGGGGTAAGCACATTGTGTACTTCCTCGCACGCGATGGGCTTACGGTGTGTAGCTGCAAGACCAGCAGTCGAATCCACTTGCAAATCCGATCGAGGATCCAGCCGCGCCAACCAAGAAGTCAGCAGTCACTGCTATTGCCAATGCGTCGAAAGAAGGCAATGCCGCGTGGGAAGAGCGACATCGAGATCGCTCGCCAAGCCTAGGTAAACCAGAGCCATCACTGCCTGCAATGGCAACGGAAGAGCCGAAGAACGCCGAACTCATCGAAATCGACGCCAATGAAAGATTATCGAGTATCAAGGATGAGGACGCGCCCTCGACCATCGCAGATCAGTCAGCGGACGATGATGACAGGATCGACGCGATGGAGTTCGCTCCTACCCCTCGCGAGCAAACCGTCACTAACGGTACGAAGCTGGACACACCACCGCTAAGTCGGCCGAGACGAATGAAGCAGAAGCGGAAAACGGTCTCGATCGCGCCAGATGAGCACGATGTAAACGGAGAGATCCCTTCCAAGTCAGTGAAGCGTGGATCAGGGGGAAAGAAAGTTGCGGCTACTTTTCAGACGAGCACCAGGAGTTTACGGAGCAGAGCACCGAGGACAGATGAGCAAGAGCAGGAGCAGGAGGAGAAGCGGAGAAGGGTGATCGAGGCTTTGAAAAGCGATGCCGAGGATGACGAAATGTAAGGCTCACATCCAAGTGCGCGGTGCACAACATCGAGGCGAATCAACGATCAAATAAATCCATTGAACGGAACCTAGACCGCCCAGCGAAAATCTTATCGAAGCAGGAGGCCTTGCTTGCCGGCTTTCCGCTGCGGACGGCATGATACACCGCGGCTAAGAGACGGACTTTTCCATGAGAGACAACATTCGTAGCAATTGTGCGGTTGCACTTCAGACATGACGCAGTCTGGACAAGGATACCGGACAAACCATCACGATACAATGACTCATGCCTCGATACCTGGGCGCCCTTGCGCTTTTAGCGTTGGCCCCGTTACTGCGCCAGTGGCTTCCGTATGATTGTCCTCCTCTTTGCCAATCACATCCATCCCTATCATTCCACTCCTACAATGGTCGCAGCTGTGTGGTGTCAGCCTTCACCCCTACCGAAGAAAAGGTACGCAGCTGTCGTCAAAAGGCTGCTCTCAATCCCTTCCACATGGCCGTATGCTCCTCGTTCCATCTGAGGGATGGTTTATTCGCAGACGTCCTTCCTCCTTCGACTGAACTGCATGTCGTATGATAGTCTGGACTGCGAGGCCGAAGACTGCGCCGAATCGGCAGAAGGATAACAAGATGCTGAGGACTCTTGGATCAGCTTCGAGCGACAAGCATGGGATGACCTTACCATTTGCGACCGCTGGGTCTGTTCGGTCAGCGCCCTTTGTAGGGAAACAAATCGACGCAGTCGTCCTCTGGGAATGGATTTATCAGCTAAGAGATTTGTTCACCCTGGAACATCGAAGGTCTGACCCGTCTGTTGCCCACCCGGTCATGAGCCAGGCCCATAGATCGGCACGATAGTAGGCGGTGGTCAGGGTTCTTGTGGCAAAAAGGACCCCGGCGATCACAGCATATAGCACGTACGCCCCTATCACAAGGACACGAGGTGACATTTTGGACAAAGTCAACGCAACGACGATCTACACGGTACAGCAACGATTCCATATCGTTATGAATACACGTACTGACGCGACGAAGCCTCCAAACGTGTTTGCCGCCACTCGTAAACCCGCCTGCCACCCGTCAAGCCGAAGTATTAGGGATACGCTCCGAAGATGGCGAAGTTCTTCGGAACGTCAGCAAGAGCAGGAGTGATCAATCTCCGCCTTACATCCACACCTCCCCAAGCGAAGACGGCCGCGGCGTACAGGGTAACACTTGCCCTCGCGATTTGCCAAATAGTCTCGCCAGAGTGAGAGGGGGAAACTACGTACCATCGAGCTCGTATTCCTGCCGCCAAACGAAAAGGCTGAAAAGCAGAACGGCAAGGACGGGGCTTAGCGCATCCCCGAGGTAACACATACATGGCGCTTTCCAGCCTCGGTTGTTCGCAATGGAGAAGGTGAGTCCCAGGGTGAGGAGAATCTGCGCGGCGGTGATTGCGATCGCCCCAAGCCAGTCGCCGCGGCGGTCTCTGGTATGTGGCCTATCGGAAGGAACGAATAGGCAGCCTAGAATAATTGGATAGATCGCGAAGCCTGTCACTACGAACGGCATTATCCGCCATGTGAATCTGAGATGATCAGTCAATCCATAACCATGTCACCTACCGGCTAACCGCCGCGAATAGTCCGCCCAGAAGCCATCCGATACCCGCTTCAACTGCCCCCGCTGTAGATGTTAGCTGAGGTAAGAGTCTGGCTAAGGCCTATTGCACCTCCAGCCAAAGCAGCGAAAGCCATGGTCTTCGGCTTTCCCGGAGGGAATTGAGTTCCGACGATCCCCGACGCCCCTGGGCAAGCAATAGCAAATCCCAATCAAGCTAAGGCTCGCGTGGTGCTCAGCGCGATCACATTCTGGCGACCATCCTCAGCTCCGTTCTGTTGCTCACCGGCATAAAGGCACTGATCAAAATCCAGGCGGTATACCATGTCAGACCGAAGAGGAAAGCCAGCTTGAGACCGTAGATATCGCCTAGTCGTCCGGCTACCAAAGCGAAGCATCCCTGTACGATGGGTTCAAGGCCTCGCTCGAAAGGGACTTCGCACTTACCCAGGTGATATAGAATGCAGAGTTGACCTGAGTGAAGACCTCAGATTTATCCGTTCCAATCGAGGCTTCTTGGCTCACCCATCGTACGTTTGATTCCGAAGTCTTCGATTCATCCTGCATCACCGGCAACAAGAAGCCTGTACTGGATACGCTAATGACCTGATAATGATCAACGATGAACTCCATCCCCGCTCAGGGCCGAGCCACCCTGCAAGCCAGAGCATCAAGACCGCGAACCGAGAAGCCATAGTCGAGATATCGGTAGTGCAGCTGGACGTTTTCCTGCGTCGCAATGAAGTCTCGGATTCGTCAGGCGACGGTACAAGATCGTCCCCGTCCATTGTCGTGGATCGTACTACAAATTTAAACTCAGGCAGAAGCGTTTCGTCATTGTTAGTGATTTTGATCGACAACAAAGCAGGTCCGGCGTCCGGTACGCCAGCTATCAGCGAGAGTAATCAGTATCCTTGTTCACCGGCCACCCCTTTTTTGGCGTCATGGCTTGACGTCATTCATTACAAACACGGAACAGATAACTGTCGAGACGTGAGATGTACTCGAGTATATTCACGATCACCTGGCACCTTATTTCACCCACTCCCTTTGGCTCAGCCCGTTTTTGACTCCGCAAGGTCTTGGCATTCGATTTTCAATCTCTGACCGCTTTACCGCTTTCCTTTTCGTCCGTTTTGCTTTCATTGAGTTCACTTAATTCGTACCGTACTTCTACGAGTACATCACTGTATTTCGTCTATTTGAGCCTGCATACCCACAACATCGCTGCACTTGCTCCCGAACTCGCAACTCAGCCACCTTTTGCCTCCGAATACACCTATCGCTTGATCCCTTGATCATACCTGTTTTCATTCGGTCGTATGACAATATCCCCACAACGGACACTCCATCGACTCCACTCCGACTTCTACTCCCGCCACACATCTTCCTTTCTCCGCTCCGAAACAGCTTCTTCGATTTCTCTGTACTACGAACAGGGATGATCTCGCCTAAGCAAGGTCATTCGATATCATCTCCTCCAACCATATAACCTGATCCTCATCTGCTCGACGTCTCCGCTGTCGACAACGCTCTCCCCCCATGGGATTCCATCCGTTCGAGGTGAACCCGGTTCACATCACCTATGCCTTCCTCGCCGGGTTCGTCACCCTGTTTGGCATGCTCAGTCTCAGTCAGTCCCTTTTACACCGTACTCTAAGCTGACATCCCTCTAGTCATCAAAGAGAAGCTATACATTGGCGAGGCACCCATCGCGGTCGTGACAGGAATCATCATTGGTCCCTATGCGCTTGGGCTCTTCAATCCGAGAGGATGGGGCGGTGGGCAAACCGAGACGGCGGAAGAGATCACGCTGGAGGTGACGAGGGTTGTGATTGCTATCTCGGTGTTTGCAGTTGGCGTCGAGCTGCCGAAGGTATGTTATCCCGCAGTCAGCTTCCAGATCGCCCATAGCTTTGCCCTTCCCGTGGTCTACTCTTCGTTTCTAGCTTTACCAGATCAAGTCCCCCCAGTTTTGCAGCTGCAGCTTTTCGACTTATCAATCTCGCCTCCTTCGTCTGCGCTCCCTGTCGAATTTACTGTCGAGCTGACATTCTCCAGGCCTACATGAAACGGCATTGGCGATCCCTCTTTGTCCTCCTCGGCCCTGGCATGATCTGGGCTTGGATGATTTCGGCCCTCCTCATCTGGGGCTTCGTTCCTGGACTCACCTTTCTCTCCTCACTCCTCATCGCCGCTGCGGTTACTCCGACCGATCCGATTCTCGCCCAAGCCGTTATCGGCGGAAAATTCGCTGACAAGCATGTCCCGGCACACATCAGGCATATCCTATCAGCGGAAAGTGGGAGTAACGACGGCGCCGCCTTCCCATTCTTGGGCATCGCGCTGTACTTGACCATCGAGAAGAATACAGGAACGGCGATAGGGAGGTGGTTCTACTACACCCTGTAAGGCTTCGTGTCAGACCTAAATGCTGATCCTCCAGGGTATACCAGATCATCCTCGGCATCCTCTTGGGATCCCTGCTCGGCTTCTCGGCTCGAAAGTTCATGAAATTTGCCGAGCGCAAGAAGCTCATCGACAGGCAGTCTTTCGTTGCTCAATATATCAGCTTGGCCATTCTGTCTACCGGTGGGTCTGAAGCGCTCAAATCTGGCTGACGTAGATCAGGCGGCACTGCTCTGCTTGGAAGTGACGATCTACTCTCTGCCTTTGCTTGCGGTACTGCCTTCGCCTGGGAGTAAGTCTCGCTTGTTTCTTCACTGACTCCGCTCAGTGGTTTCTTCAACAAGGCGACTGAAGATGCGGTGTTCTCGAACGTCATCGATCTCCTGTTCAACTGCGCTGCGTTCATCTACATTGGCGCTATCATCCCATTCGACATGTTCAACGATACCAGCATTGGCGTAAGTGGACTGTACAACACTTGGCATTTGCTGAGCTACTTCAGCTTCACTCCTGGCGCCTTGCTCTCCTCGCGATCTGCGTCTTGCTCTTCCGAAGACTGCCGATCGTTTTGGCTACGTACAGATTCATCCCGGACGTCAAGACACTCCGGGAGGCTCTATTCGTTGGGTGGTTCGGTAGGTTTGACCCATATTACTGTATCTGACCAGGCTATAGGGCCCATGGGTGTCGGTGCCATTTTCATCGGAACCCTTGCGGTCTCCAGTCTGCCTGCGGCTGGGACCGTCGTCGACCCGCACCACGCGGAACAGGTCGAGCGAATACGTGTAGTACTCATACCAATCGTTTCGTTCCTTGTCCTCTCTTCCGTCATCACTCGTAGGGTCTCCCTCGTTTTGCTAACGCTTACGTCTTCAGACGGCATGTCTATACCATTCTTCTCGCTCGGACGTCGAGTACACAGCATCACATACACCTGGTCACGGAACCCATCTATGGATACGAGGCGGGACGATGAACCTGCCTGGACGACGCATGCACGACGGATCCAGCCTGGCCAGAAGATTGTTATCAACCGCGACGAGGATCCAGAAGAAGGCGACCTAGGCATGAGGATGGGAGAGAAAGCGGTCAATTCAGAGCAGCCGTCATCACCCGTGGAAGACGAGAGTGGTGGTAGCTCGAGCTCCAGGACCGCTGCTGGGAGGGAAGTTATGGAAAAGTCAGAGTCAAGACAGCTAGACTCCGACGAGGAGAGGTCTCTGCACGAGGAAAGGGAGGCTGCCGATGGCGAAGATGTCATGCGTGATGAGCCTCAAGGAGGCAGATCGACTCCGCCACTGGCACAGTACAGGGAGGGCAATCACCTCATCATCGAGAGGAGGCGAGGTTCGGGACACGAGGTGGGGTCCGAAATGTCTTTCCATGCTGATAGTCTAGGTCGAGGTCGAGGTTATCCGAAACAAATTCGCAAAGGAGAAAGAGACCGAGAAGCAGACGTTCGTTCACCCGCATCACCTCAAGGTAAAGGAGGTTGATCGACTCGCCAAACACCTGCCATTTTCGCTCGAACACGCCGTGTCACATGTCGAACACCATGGGAAAGAGGCAGTCGACAGGCTTGGCCTGGGACTGATGCAGCCAATTGACAGTACCGCCTCATTGGCGGGGTCGATCGCTTCGCCCGAGCAGGCTGCTCAGGAGTTAGAAGGAGAACGTGAAGACCTCCGGGAAGAAGCACAGGAAGACCGTGAAGTCGAAGAGGGCGATGGGTTCGAGGACATCGATTCTGATGTGGAGGAAGCGTCGAGGCGGAAGAAGCCAAAATTACCCGCCATCAAGATAGGGACAGGAGCGAAGAAAGGTCTGCGGCAACTATTCGGTCGTCGGCGTGGATCGTCACCCAGTCCTTCAGCGGCCGAAGAAGGTCGCGTTCCTACCGATCTATCCCTTCTATCCCCACCCACATCATTCGACCCTCGCGCTCAACCGAAACCTACAGCCATCTCCGGCGACAACGACCATAGCCTCACGCTCACTCGCACGACGTCGGCTTCTCGGACCATCCGCTTTGCAGACGCCAGCTCGAAATCGTCCAACTCCGCACCTGGCAAGAAGAATTACGGCGCGATGAATCCTAACTTCAAGGGGAATCCTTCATTGGCGATGACAAGGGCGGCTTCTATAGAATCGATGGACTTGCAGGGAGAGGAAGGTCCGAGTGTCTCGTTCAAAGAGCCGGATAAGCGGAGGTGAAGTGGGATTAGCATGCATTTGTTTGTATACGTCGGTTCAAGCGAGGCATTCGTCGCATCTGCTCGCCACTTGGTAAAGCTTTCAGCAGACTTTCTAGAACACATCCATCTGTCCCATAATGAACGTGATCGCCTTGCAGAGCAGAACAACCCCCTAAGGAGAACTCGAGATGTCAGATATTATTAAATTTGCCCTCTCTTCGCAGTAGATTCGGGTTTTAGCCCGACCGGTAAACCCCAACGTCAACATGATCACCTTGATCTTGTCTCATTCCTCATTCTTGGCTCATTCCGTTCATCGAAATGGATACACCCACAATGTCTTCAGTTATGGGCGTGACCACACTCGTCGCTGGGATGTTTCTCACCGGGTGTGCGAACAGCTTACTGTACGATCATTCACAGCTTCTTCAGTAATCGTGCTGACCTGGCAAGGTCGAAGTATCAGGACATGGAGTGTGTGGAGAACTGCGGGTCAGACTCTTCACAAACCAGACTGGATTTCGAGCAGCCTGTTGGTTTAGCTTCGTACTCGTCAACTCTGGCTGATCGTTGATCAGGTATGGCAGACCCTCAAGTAAAGCTACCTTCCTTTGAGAAGGTGGACGAGTTAACTGGCAGCTAGCATGTTCATAGGAGAATTCGGATGTTGTATACCCCTGCTTTACACCTACTTCACCACCCAAACCAAATCCAACGCCATCACACCTGAAGCATCCATCCTTACCCGTATCCTCGCCCGTCTCCCAGGGAATGCAACAGGTTATACCCATGTACCAGCTGAAGACGATTCGGATGAGGATGAAGCAGTGGCGATACTCGAGCTTGACGATACGTTGAGTGGATGGAGGATGTGTTGGATGTGGTTCCCAGCGTTCTTCGACAGTCTGTCGATACCAGGGAATGAGGCTTGAGCTGATATATCTCCTTAGTCTGCGGAACAACGCTCATGAACGTTGGTCTCATCCTTACTCCCGTATCGATCTATCAGATGTCCCGAGGAGCTCTAGTCCTCTGGGTAGGAGTTTTCTCCGTCATCTTCCTTCGACGTCGACTCTGGCTTTATCAATGGACTTCACTCATCATCGTCACACTCGGAGTATGCCTCGTAGGGTTGTCAGGTAGTCTGGTTAAGGAGACGGAGAATGAAGCTGGGTTAGTGGGAAGGATACTAGATATTGCTAGGAGAGGGGATGAGGATCCGGCGAAGGTGGCGCTGGGAGTGATCTTGATCCTCTTCGCGCAGATCTTCACTGCGTGCCAATACGTAAGGAAGCCGTCAAGAAACAGATCAAGCTGACGATTCCAGGTGGTCGAGGAGAAGATCATGTCACGGTATAAGGTCGAGCCCCTCGTAAGTCCCCTTAATGCCAGCCTTTGCTGACCCAGGTAGGCCGCCGTCACCCTCGAAGGCTTTTTCGGGATGTTCACCACCCTTCTCGCCATGCCTTTCCTCCACATCTTCCTCCGCGACCGCTCACCCTATTTTGATATCCCTCGAGGATGGCACCAAATCATGTCAACACCCACCGTACTCGGGTCATGTTTCGCCATCATGTTCTCTATAGGCGCTTTCAACTTCTTCGGGTTGAGCGTGACGAGTCGGGTGAGCGCGACGACAAGGAGTACGATCGATACCTGTCGGACGTTGGGTATATGGATCGTTAGTTTGGGTCTTGGATGGGAGAAGCTGGTGTGGCGTTTCTCATTGCTACAGATAGTAGGGTTTAGCATGTTGGTGTGAGTGACATCTACGCCTGATTGACCAATTTGACAGGTCATAGATACGGGACCTTCGTGTTCAATGGCTTGATAGCGCCATTATTTTGTGCTCCGCCCCCAGCTGTTCACCTACCTCATGAACCGGCTCTCGAGGAGACAGGCGAAGTTCCAGCGGCGGCAGCGCAGGGACGAGCGGGGTACGACATCGTGCCGACGAACGACGAATGAACGGACATTGTCGAGAGACGTGCTTGTGTATGTATAAAGATTGCATCTTCGGGTGAATACACATGCTGCCGATCTCCCTGTGATGTCACCGCTTCTCACTGCTACTCCGCCTGAGTCTTCTTCCTCGACGACGACGGCGTCAACAAACTCCTAGCCCTTCCCCTTCCCATCTTTGTGCCCTTCTCGCCTTGTCTCGAACCTGCCTGGCTGCTTGCCGGACTATCAGGATTGGCGAGGTATTGCTCCATCATCATTGACGCCGTCATCGCTGCATCCTCGGGGGCAGTCGAGGTTGTAGTGCCAGATCCGGAAGCTTGCGGGTTGTGTAAATCCTCGACGGTTTCGCCCAGCGTGACACCGTTGCCGGTAACCCTCGGATCGACCTGGACGAAACGGTATGGAGTTGGAGGAGCCGGAGTGGGAAGCTGATACTGCCGTGGATGGTAGATCGCTGGTCGAGCCCTGCAACGTGAGCGCACCCGAAGGTCCAAAGAGCAACCATCGGATAGTGCGCGGTGTCATATATCCACATTTTTAGGGGAAGGGTGAAAAGAGGGGTTTGCGTGATGGGTATGGTACGGCTCGTTCTACTTTGATCGCGGGACGTACGCCAGAAGGTCGAGGTCGTGTTGCCTCTTTGCGTCGAGGCTCTGCAGCGGATTGTTGAGAGGCAGTAAGTGACGAGGGAAAGGAAGGGAGATGTATGATCAGCATGAGACTATCGAAGGTGGAAGAATATGCGAACCTGCTGATACGTGCCACTGCTCGTACTGAACAACCTGTCCTGCTCCGTCACATCCAGCTTCTTCTTGTTGATCACAGAAGTAGGGGGTTTGAGGTAGTTGTCGAAGCCCTGGGATATTGTTATGTCGGGATCTTAAACGAGCATCCAAACTCACCTTGATGATATTACCGCCAGACGCAGCTGTCTCCTCGAGGTAGCTCCCCTCGAAAGCGTATATGGATGCTTCGAGATTAGCCTGCTAGCGTATCAGACGTAAGACAAGGTGATTAGGGAAGGTTGACCGACGAGTGAAGTATCAATCGCCCGCTTCCGCTTCTGGGCCGCCTCAAGCTCTTGTAAAGCAGCGGCTTGCGCCTGCTTTGCGTCCGCCGGCGGACCCGATTGACTCATGACCGGAAGCCGAAGATGAAAGAAAAGGGTGATAAGAAGAACGATGAGGGCTTTCTGAGCATTTCACTCAACAAATAACAAGTATTCGAATTACGTAATACAGCTCCGAGACCCAATTCTCCGGCTGCACCGGGCTGACGAACCACCCCCTCGGCTTCTGTGACGATCAGATGCGGGAAGACCGGAATCTGTCATACCGTCGCCTCAAACATATGCATTCCCCTGATTAGCTATGACAGTAGCATGATCGTTCCAGAAAGGTTCGGATTCGACCGATGTGCAGGGGTTAGTCCGACTGACATTGTATCCGACCGAAGCGCCGGCATTCACAGGGTCATGAGCCAATCTTACATAGCAGCCGAAATGCCATCTACATCTCTACTCATGCCTCGATCGCCGCCACCTTCTTCCCCTTCTTCGAGGTGGTCGTCGTGACATCGAGGTCCTTTGCGCGAGGGACTTCAGCGGATGGAGTGGAAAGGAAGATCTCGATGTGGCAGGGGTGACCCTGATATGGGTTACTACGAATCACTGTCAGCATTCATTATAGACAAAGAAGGGATAATGCGCACATGCGACCGTGGGCTCGGTACGTCCTCCTCCTGGTCTTTGGTGCCTGCTGGACCACGATGTTTTTGATGATGAGCTTGTCAACGGCAAGATCCTTGGCATCGGCGTTGGATTCGGCGTTCTTCAGGAGACGGGTGATGTATTGCACAGACTTCGCGGGCCAGCGACCTATACACATCGTCAGTAATATGGATCTTCCTGAAGGGAGACGGCATACCCTTTGTCGTCTTGAACTGCTTGGCCTGAGAAGCACGACCGATACCACCCGCAAACCGTCGAAAGGGGATGACCTGCTTGTGATCCTGAACATCGGCAAGGTAGGTGTACGCCTTCTTCAAGTTCAATCCTAATAGAGCACTTCAGCTGAGATTTGGGCAATTTTGTAAAGGGACAAACCGCTGAGAGCTGCAGCGACCTCCCGCATGTTTTTGAAATGAGTGCGAACATACTCGCCCCGGGACTTGGCAACTAAAACCATCAGACCTCGCCTTTCCGCTTGTCATCATGCTCTGCTCACACTTTTCGGGGTTGGCGCTAGCGATCTGAGCGGATGCGTACCGAACCTGTTTAGGAGAAGGTGGAAGAATTAATGGTAGGAGACGGCAGTGATGTGGAGCGCCGATGTGTCACGAAGTGGTAAACATAACCAGGGAAGAGGAGAATTGGTAAGCGCTGATACATCACTCGCTGGATGAAGGGTACTGACCATCGTAATCTATGTTGATGGAAGGGCAAGGGGGCGAATAAATTATGTTGGTAAGGTTAATGAAGGAGCAGAGGGCGAGGAGAAGCGTTCGTCGAGCGGAAAGGCCGTACGTCAGCTCTTTATCGATGATCGTCTGTTTCAAACGCACAAATTCCACTCAATCACCAAGATTTCACTCGAGAGAGTACCTACATGACCATTCAAGCTGGTTTCGGATGGAAGTTCCGCGCCGGAGTTTCTCGGGGATTTGCCTGCTTGGAATTCAGAGGCGTAATCCGATCAGTGAAATTGTCGATAAACTGGTGTCTATGCCGGATCCCGTCTTATTCGATCATGCATAAGGCCTTGAAGTCTCGAATATGCCATCAAGACCCTGATCAAGCTGTTTTGGCTGTGCATCAGACTACTAAAAAGCCGATGCGTACATTCATGACATAAGCCGACAAATGCATCGTATGTATCTAGAATGTATAGTGTATGCAATAAGGTGGTGAGATCCGGTTCAGATCCGACTGAATGAAGAAATGTACCGTTCGTACTCGGAATCTCTACTGCTCTATCGCTCGGAATCCCATTTCGAGATCGGCGATGAGATCGTCGACATCCTCGATCCCTACGGAAAAGCGAATGAGATTGGGTGTGATCCCCAAGGCCGCTCGGGTCTCGTCTGGAAGGCCCTATTCCTTATCAGCAGGGAACGCGGCTTATATCCGATTAACTCACCGAATGCGTCATCCCGTAAGGAACCTCGACCAAGCTTTCCACCCCGCCAAGACTCTCCGCAAGGACTATCAATCTCAAACTAGTGACGAATTTGTCCGTCTGCAACACCGTCGCACCTTTCAACGCGAAAGTAATCATGCCGCCAAAGGGTATACCCATAGTCCGCAGATGCACAAGGGACCCGTCTTCTTCGAAAGAATGTTCGGGCTCGTACGGGAAGTCCCAGCCGAGAAACTCGAGCTCCTTTCGTGCGTTTGGCGAAATGAGTGGCTCAACCATTCGGAAAGCTCCGTCTGTCTTCAAACCTGGATAGCGGACTCGTTCTACCTCGGGGCGAGTAGTGAGCCATTCCGCGAGCCGAAGTGCATTCAAGCCGTGGCGGATCATCCTTGGGCTCAGCGTCTTAAAGCTGCGGATCGTGAGATGGCAATCGTGAGGCGATGCTGCTGCTCCCATAGAGTTCTGCAGAAAACGTAAACCTTTGAGAAAATCGGGTCGGACAGCGGTGGTAGCAGGAGAGACGGTAAGAGAGCCAAGGATGATATCGGAATGGCCGCCAGAATACTTCGACAGCGATGTGAGAACGAGATCAGCGAGTGGGAGGGAGTCGGGTGTGACCGGTATCAGTGGAGTGATATAGAAGGGCGAGAGAAATGTGCTGTCGACGATTACGAGGGGGCGTGTCGCAACGGGAAGGGAATGGACGATGGAAGCGATAAGCGGAAGTGCTGGGACTAGGAGGAGAGGGTTGGTCGGAACTTCCAGCCATATCAGCTGAACGTCATTAGCTTCCTTATAATCGTCAAAGCAAGGACCCACACGAGTATCAGGCCTGATAGACCGCCGTATACCCTCTTCTCCAGCTTTCTCCATATCCAAGTATGTCACCTCGAGACCTGATGACTTTGCCGCGCGAGAAAGATATCTCGCCGTACCACCATACTATGCTCGTCAACATTTCGCACGTTACAATAGAGTCATCTCACGACATCGTTGACCGCCAAGACATGCCCTCCTCCGCCCGCAGCTCGGTCTCTTCCTCCTGCACCACCCTCCTTAGTATCCAGGGCCACCCATGAGCACATTGCCGCCGTCGCCGCTGATCCCGACGCAAAGACAAGGCAGTCACCCCCAGACGCATCGTTCCGTCCCGATCTTGATGTCGAGTGAGAAGGACTTGTTTCGAGTGAAGTTATCAGGGATTCAAGCGCGAGACGGGTTGGATTGGACGTTCTGGAGTATTCATGTCCCTGTCGCAAATCAGCGTCGCAACCCGAAAGAAGAGAGATCACTCACACGGTCTTTGCCCACGCCGTCCTGCTTGAAAGTGGTGGCCACGCTCAGACTAGGTACGACCGCGCCAGTAAAAGGATCTGGCTCTGACCCGACGTGAATCGAGCGAGTGGCAAAGTGATCATGGTGCGCGGGTTCGCCGTTCATCGGTAGGTATTTTGTGACTGTCATCTTGAAGGAAACGGGATGCACAGGTCCTAAAAGAAGATACAGCCGATGGAGAATATATGAGTTCGAGCATGGTGAATTATGGTGTCATCCTAAACATCTCTGGCCTTCGATTCAAATTGATGACAGATCATCGCGTGGTAATCTGATTCGGCCGGAACTAGCGTCCCGGTGAACGGGAAATCTCTGAGCATGCATCTGTACGATGATAAACGACACAAGAGATCCCTACTCATCCTACGATATGGTCTGTCTCCGCTCGGTCAAAGCATCCTCACCCTCCTCATTCGCAACATCCACCACTTCATCCTCCTGCTTACTCGATGCGGTCTTCTCTATGCCCGAGCTTCCTTCCTCTCCGTCAAGATCGCTGAAATCGAATCCAGCCTCCCATCCCTTCGTCTCCTCCGCAAACATCACACCCTCCTCATTATCAGACGCTCCATCCAACACAAGCTCCGACAACTTCTCCGATCCCTTAAATCCGACGACCTCGCACACCTCGGGTCCCGACTCGACAACCTCCTTTCGGCAGCATTTGACAGCATCCGCGCCGCCTCGTTCCCAATGCCCGCCATTCCTCAAGACCGCATCATCCTCTCCCTTCCACCCAGCGATGGCTGCCTCGGCATCCCTTCGCACCTCGAGACCGCCCCTCTTGCTTACAAAGCAGCAACTACCCTCGCCAACCAAGTCCTCTCCGACCTAGTTCCCGCCTTAGCGACTGACGAAGAACTCTGCTCTCAGCGTGAGCTGTGTAAAGAAGCCAACCACACCAAACAAAACAACTTGTTGGCTTCCCTCATTCTCCCTGAGCGCACAGCTCTGACTGAAGCCGCATCGCAACTTGGAGGAAGATGGCTCAACGCGATTCCCTCCCCGGCCCGAATCTCCCTCTCTGACGCCCAAATACAAGCGAATCTCCCACTAACGAACAATGCTCCCAAGTCACCTCGATTTGTTGTCAGCTACGCGCCCTCCCCAATCCTCCAGGCCACAGCGACAATTGCAGAGGCAGGAAAGACTGTCGCATCTCCCGTCACGATGCAGTCAAACACCACCTTGCCGCAGGAATCCGATCAATCCCTTTCACTACAGTTGATGTTGAACCCATATATGCCAGATTTAAGGCGTCGAAACGACATACGAGTAGAACCTCACATGCGGGTGTCATTCGAGGGCGACGAACGAACCTTCGCGACCGAGAAATACGACCTCAAAATCATATCCCTCTTCGCACCAACCCACTCCTCGCACATTGCCACTCCATTCCGATCCGGCACAGACCCCGCTATAGCCGCCGACATCAACGCCCGTATCCAGCGTACTCTCGCTCTCCGAGAAAAGGTCAAAATATCTAATCTCCCCAGACCCCCAAAAATGCCCCCGGCCCATCTCGCGAACCGCCTTCGTTCTTCCCACTTGTGATCTCGTCAGGCGGTATAGTAGAAGAGGATACGACGGAGAAATCAAGAGCTGGAAACGTTGGGGACTGGCTCCTCAGATCCGAAGCTGGATGTTGACGAGTGTGGCGGTGAGCCTGGTGAAGGCCAGAGGTAGGACGTTCCGGACCTAGGGAGATATTCCAGTTGAGAATTAGCCGAAGCTTGACCGATTCCGAGCAGACCCTATACTCTAGTTAGTATATAGACATGTATCTAAATACTTGCAGATGCCAGACTGACCCTTGGAGAATGCCGTAGATTCGCTGGATCCGTTTTCCTCAATGGCCGCTGAAGTCGACGTCGGGCGACCTGTCGACATGAGAAGCGTTTCGAGGAGTGAGAAGACTTACCATGACAGGGACCGATGATTTCTGGACAAGGTAATGTGAAGTGGAGCCAAGGAGAATACTGCCGATGAGCTCCAACATATAGATCTACCCACCCTTTCAGCTTGCCAAGACCTCGAGATCCGACGATCGCCATGGTCGGTTCGAGGAAATCGATAAGGTCTAATTCAGCAGGGTCTGCGACTGCGCTTACCTAGCAGCATATGTCTCGCATTCTTGGCGTGCAAGAATTGGCAGGTGACCGTAATATGCAGTCGGGTACGTTGTAAGAGGCTCGTCACTTGGCGCACTAGCATCAAAGCAGTCGATTGACGCTATATCCGTCAGCTTGGAGCTGCCTATCGACCCACCTCTTTCTGTACTCTCAACTTATGCGCCTTGTCCGCGTCTGACCAGCTCTTTGGATCGACTAGTCATAAGCGATGTCAACGATCATACATACCTTTGTTCTCATCCTCCTTGACCGAGATGAGGAAGATCTCATCGCCATCTCTTGCCACCGTGCCGATTGCCCACTCCACGGCATACCGACTCTCCTCGCTAAGGTCGCTAAGCACGACATATCTGCGCATCCTCTTTCCACTCCCTTCCAGCACACCGTCGGGGTCGCCATGCGTAAGAGTGATGGTACACCGATCTCGAGCATATAACGGACGGGATGTGACGAGTTCGAGACCCGATTTGAGCGATCTCTTCCGACGTATCGTATTGTTTTGAGCCGACGGGAAGAGTGGTGGCTCCGGGACAACAACGTTGGGACCTTCGCCTAACGGATCCTGCTCGACTTCTTCGCCAAAAGTATCCAGAACATCCCGATCATCCCCAACTGAATCTTCCGTGACCTCACTGACCACTGGCCCACTGAGGCCCGCAGAGTCGCCCTCGTAGAATACCGCATTCGCTTCAGTGTTCTTCTCCGTCTCCTCATCAAACATCATGTCATCATCTTCCAACTCCCGGCTCTCCTCCCCCTCGCTCTCGTTATCGAGGTCAACGGTCTCGCTTTCTGCGTCGTTACCGCTTTCCTCACCATCTTCGTACGCCGAAGCTTGTGGACAGAACCGGTTCGAAGGGACGACAGACTCGCCATCCGAGTTCACCGAATCCTTCGACAATGCGACGACATCGGGACTCTTCTCTCTCGCCCGAGCCTTCTCTCGAGATCGCCTAGCCCGGAAGAAGGGACTGGGTGGTCGTCGTGTAGATCCGCTCCTCGTCGTCTGGCCAACTGGTTTTGACGATTGAATGATGTTGACTTTTGGTGGGACTAGGATTTGAACAGGTAACATGGGTGGAGTGATCGGCCTAACTCCGCTCGAGCTGGGTTTCATGCCAAAGACCGAAAGATTTGTGCCAGATGTCGGAGGTGTCGCTGTCGTGCTGGACCGTCGCACGGCATCGAGGATGAGGTTGGAAGCCTGGTCGTTCGTAGCGGCGTGTTGGGGTGGGTATGAGTTGGAGTGAGGGGAGATGGGAGGGTTCTGGGTCAGCATCTTATCCTCAGGCCAATCTATCGGTCTCGATCCTGACGGCATCTCTCTCTCTTCAGTTCCATCCCCAGGCAGAATCTCATCAAGCTCCGCTCCCTTTGGCGGTTCATCGACCGACCCGGACTTTCTCCGTAACCGGGAGGGAAAAGAGAATGATCCCCTTCCCCATAATCGAGAGCTAGTAGGGGAAACACTGTCCTCTTCATTCTTAGGCGTACTATTCTCCATCTTGGCTTCTGGAGTAGGGACAGCGAGGCCATCTGGCTGTGGAGATGGTGTGAAGGATTGTCCTTCCGGAAGAGGCTCAAGGGAAGGCCGTTGGGATCGCTTGGGCTTCTCATTGCTTACCTGGACGACATTTAGTGTGGCAGCTACGTCAGAACACTCGTGCTCACCTCGTCTTTGCGAGCAGATCCTGAAAAGGCTTTTAACGACGAGATACGTTCGGAAAGGGAGACGGGTAGAGAGAAGGAGCGATGGAGAGGTGCCATGTTGCGATGGTGTAGGGCGAGTCATGAGTGCAGGTCATCAGAGCATCGAATCAGGTGTGAAGGGCGGGTTCGCCAAGGAGAGCAATACAGGTAATCTTAGCGTCAATACCTCTTGACATTTGAATTCCAACTGGATGAAGACAAACGTGCGAGATTCCCAATCAATTGTTAGATCCCTTTGAGCATCTCCCTTCGGGCAGAACCAAAGAATAGGCCGCAATCACGGGAGGAGGTTTGATCAAAGGTAGACTCACCATAGGCTTTGGCTTTGTCGAAGTCATTATTACTTCGCTTATCAGGAAAGATAAGTCAGCGAGTTGTGCTCGCAAATGGCGCAAAGTGTTAGCCCAGGAAACTCACCGATAAAGCGTATCGAGCGGAGGTGTCTGAAATCCCGAGCTGCTTGAGCCTTCCCACCAGATCAGAGGCCTGGCTAGACATGGTGGAGGCGAGGAGACGACGGCTAATCGATTACATCAAGTTGTGATCTTGACTGGGGTCTCTCGGGTAGCAGTCATGACAGCAGTGCTTAGCTCGATTTCCTGTGCCTGGCTTGGCTTTCATATAAATTACGAGTACTGTATCTCATACTTGATAGCCCTGATTCGACCTGAAATGCAATCGTGTGCAGGCTGTCCGACAGATCCACAAGAAAAGAAAGGTATAAGATGAAGGTATATGGCAAGTAGTGGACGTGTATGTACGATGGGCTAGAGATGATCGACGGATATAATTGGTGTGAGATCAGGAACTTCCAGAATAGACCCCGGCGTAGCGGTGTTAAGAGTAAAAGATGGGGGGATCGCCGGAGCAGGACGTCTAAGCATCACACAGGATCGGACCTATCCCACTCGGCCATAAGTTGGGCACCCACATCTGCAGTTGTAAGCAAAGTTTGCGTGGCAAAGAACGCTCACTCGGCTCAACTTCCGTCCCATCGCGTGACACCTTCACCTCGCGATCGGCATTCCAGGGATTTCGCAAATGACGAGTCCGACCGAATGGGAGACTGCCAAGTTTGATCCACTGGATGTTGAAGGATTGACCCCAGCCATCGAGACCAAACTCCGCAGCTTCCTCCATCTCCCCACGGTGCTCATGGTTCCGCTCTTTCTTCTCTTCCAGAGTAAGCGCCGTGTCTTTGCGTAAAACTCCATCATCACCGAGTTGCTGCTGTCGAGCGGAGCCGCCCAACAATCGCTGCTTTTCCGCCTCAGCATCCGGGGGCAGCGTCGTCGCGGCTATCTGGACAGGTGGAAAGTAACTCGGTTGCCCAGCCTTGGGATCTAACGTTTGGGCTCGAGGAGCAGCAGCGGCGTGATCGATCGATTTGCTTTCGTAGAATTTTGGCTTCAGTGGATCGGTCTTTCGCTCGCCGCGAACGGAAAGTCCAACCTTACTGTCTTCAGCAGGCGTGAGCTCGCCTGGCGAGGAGCTGGCCAGGCGAGATTGGGAAGGCGAGAGCAAGTATGTCGGTCGGACGGGTTCGGAGTCCGAACGACCTCGATCTTCCTCATTCTCCTCCTCCTGTATTCGCTGAGGTTGAGGATGAGACAGGTATTTGGAAGGCCCTGCACCCTGCGATGCCGAGCCAGATGATGATCCTTGGGATGTTTGCTTTGATGAGGGACCAGAGCTTGAGTCCGCTGCCCTCTCCTTGTCGATCGGTTCGACCATCTTCGCGTATCCGAAAAACTCGCCCGACCGATTGGCGCCAAAGATCAGAAAGACCCCTTCGTTTGAGGTCCTGAACGCTTGATCTGTCCGTCAGCGAGATCTACATGTCCCCTCACCTAGTATTGGCTCGTTATGCCTTTGCGTCTTCCATGTTCCCGTCTTGACGCTGTCTTCGAGCTCGGCCTGTCATAAGCGAAAATCTCGAATCGTACCCACCGTAGTCAAGCTCTTGAGTATAAAGATACGCTTCGGGAAGTGCTTGCTTAGGAAGCTCGAATTTGTGCTCGCATAGCTGGCGGAAGTCTTGTGCTTGTTCTCCTGATCGGTAACAATAGAATCCCTTCTTCGTCCCTCCCCGTCTGGAGCCAAAATTGCCGGACTCGGGGGGATCGAATCGACTGACGAGGTACGTACGGCTGTCTCCACGCTGGGTCCGTCGCGTTTGATCCAGTCGCGATGCATCCCCGTTCCTCTTTGCGCGCCGACACCCGCTCGCAGGTCGTCATCCTTTCGCCTGACTCGGCAGACCATCCGAGGACAGCGAGGATCCCATGGTCGAAGAGGGCGACCATTGAAGAATTTGACGGCACGTTCGAGATCTGCTTGAGAGGAAAGATTGACAAAGGCGCAGGATGACCGCGAGATGAGAAAGATTGAAGATGGGCCACGCCAGATCTCTGCCTCGGCTTGGGGATCGGAAGAAGGGATTGTCGAATTGAAGTATCGCCAAAGTTCTTCGTGCGAGGTATTATTTGGCCTGTCATCAGCGTACTCGGCAAGACGAACTCACACATTGCCCACCCACATCACCCAGTCGCTGCGTCTCGCTGGAGGTTGCGGGTGGTATGCTTTGCGCTCCCTCGTGTCCTCTTTCTCCGGCGACTCGTTCACGACTGGGCGGGAGGGGCCAGCCCAAGATTGACGATTCGCTTGCGGGTAAGAGCGAGGGGGTCCAACCCAGGACCCATAGCCAGAGCCTTGAGGTACGACCGGCGAATTCCTTTCGGACCAAGCTTCTGCAACCGGCCTGACATCCATCGTTGCCGCTTGTTGCTGGAGAGGGGTGTAGAAGGTGTATGTCGATGGCGCTGAAGGTGATGTCCATACAGATGGCGGTGCAGTCCCGTAATAAATTCCCCTTCCACCTTGTAGCCCGCCAAACTCGTCGATCTGGGAAGGGTGACGAGAATGGGCACCAGGTGGCAAGTTGATGCCGTACTGCATCGGACCGAGGACAGGACTGATAGGTGGGCTTCCCCACATCCCGCCGTACGCCTGAGTCTGTGCAGTCGATGGTCTCGAGTAAGGTTGGGATGCAGGGTAGTGAGGATAGGGTGGTGAAGGATTAAGAGGGGACGTTTGGTTCGATCTGGGTATTGGCGGTCGACCAGGGTAGCCGGGCATGCCGTGCATCGTCTCGACGGAGAACTCGGCGGATTGGGCAGGCTCGTAATAGTATCCCTGTTGCATTTGCGTCGGCTGGGTAGGAATGTATGGGGGTTGCTGCTGAAACATGGGGCTATACTGCTGATACGGTGAGTAGGCGTTCGGCGGGTGAGCGGAAAAGGAGTGAAAGCGTTCGAAGTGAGGGTTGTAGGGAATAGATTGACGAGGGATACCAGGGTCGATGGAAAGGTTCTGCATCCGCGAGCTGTAGTTATCTGGCTCCGCCCCACCACCGCTGACAGACGCCGAGAGAGGGGGAACGACAGATGCTTATGATCAGCCCGTTCTTCTCAGAAGGACCTACCCTGCTGTCGACGGTCACTATCCTTTGCCATCGCACTGATGCGGTCTATGTCGGAAGAAGAGTCCTGAGCCACCTTCCAGCTGTCCATCGCTCCTGTGTCGGATGGGCTTAGACCGCTCATGATGGGGAGGTTGATAGTTTGGCCCTGGAGTGGGTCGGCATCGAGACAATGGGTCACTTCAAGAGTCGTCGGTCGGTGGACCCGAGATGGGGGAAATGGACAATGATGGAAAATGCTGATGAGCGGACAGTGAGCATCCCGGAACTTGCTCACCCAACGACCCTCGTTCCTGAAATCCAGTTGAGCAAATCAACTTCTACAAGCTAGAGCGGCCCGTGCACCAACACTCAAGCTTGTGCCTTCGGAGAGATGACAGACAAAGCACGGTGAATTCTTTCCCACCACAAGACAACCCTCGGCCAGATACCAACCTGCGCGGCAAGTGATAATAATGAGTATGACGACATACAGTCGCCCAGTTGCCTTCTAAAAGTTTCCGACCTGTGCCTGGAACTCATTGCGAATGAATGAAGTGTTAGACCCTTGACTCATTCACCACGTGACCGAACGTTCCTCTCAACGCTACTCGAGTACTGCACAGCAGCTGCATATTTAGCACCGTTCTTCACACATTGGCCTGCGATATGCTTTGACATGTCCGCGATGTCGACAGCTGAAAGTCTTGCGAATGGCGAGGCGGTCAGCATGGATGGAGCAGTGGATGAGCTGGGCGATATTCTAGCTCAACTCGAGCAAGATCCCGAGAATGTCCCTCTAATCCGACGACAGATCCGCCTCATGGACCAGCTGGGAATGACAGCGGAACTGCAGGATTCTGTCTTGAGGCTGTCATCTCTTGTGATGATTGGCGAGGGTGAGTCGACTGAGCGATGGCGCTAACGTCAGACGCCTGGCTCAATCACCTTAACAGCGCCATCGAATCTTCCGCAAAACCTATCTCGCTCAATTCCTTCGTTGAAATACTGGAACGATTCGATCAAGCAGAGCGCGACTATCTTTGTGAGTTGAAATTGTTGATCAGGCTGATGAAAGCCGCCGCCATCCTACTCCGACATCTCGATTTCATTCTCCTGTGTTCCTCGTCCCAACCCACTACCTCCGAAGCAAGCAGTCTCGAGGTCGAAGCGGATGTGACGGAATTTCTCGCCGAAGATGCCACTAGGGATATGCTCCGAGGGGTGGAGCAGCGAGGTCAAGGGTTATTGAGCGAGAGTCATCTCCTTTGGCAGCCTTGGTTGGATTGGGAGATGGGTCTCCTGCGGTCGGCGAGCGACACGAGGTGGGTAACAGTCTCGAGCACCGCTGATAAACAGTGAGGTTGACCGTATACATAATATGTTTACTGAGCGGATGAGCATTCCCCATGCAAGTGAGTCAACTTCGCCTATCACACTAATTCTGCAGCAATGGAGATTACCTCCAGTGCATACTCCGCATTTTGCTCCGAATTCTCGCCTGAGCAATATGAGACCCGTCTGGTCCGGGCGACCGAGGTAGCTCAGACAGCAAAGACCAAGTGGTCACTGGAGAAGCGATATGGAAAGACTCGCGAGGATTTAGAGCAGCAGCTGGTGAGTCGTATCTCTAACTCTGCTGATTTGTAGACGTACAGCTCGGACATTGGCACCCAACTTTCGATCTATCTCTCCTATATAAGTTGGGAAACGGATCAGAGGGCGAGAAATCCGAAGCACGGCGGCAAGATCCCATCCTCGGATCCATCGCTCATCCAGGCTGTCTTTGAGAGGGCAGTGGCGACATGTGCGAAGGCTGCAAGCGCGGCAGAGTCGACTCTAGATCAAGCCGACCTCGCCATGAAAGCGGCGAATGCAAGGGAGAAGAAGACACGAAAGAAGGGGAAAGGGAAGATGAAGGCGAAGGAGGATGAGGAGGGTTTTACGGATCTTTCCGCTCTGCGAGACGAAAGACAAGTGGCAGATCAAACCCTGCGATCATACAAAGCAGGCGAAGCAGGAGTATGGGCAAAATACGCCTCATGGGCAGTGAGTCGGTTCTGATGGCTGCAGCTGACATCAGGAGGAATCCGGTACTCCTGAGCAAGTAGAATCCATCCGATTAAGAGCTACAAGGTCGTGCCCGCAAATCGCTGCGTCCTGGTCCCGCTTGTTACACGGAATGGTGCGAGATGTCAGTGGCTCTTCTGACTCTCCCTTAGGAGTCCGACGGCCGGCCGTTTGAAGAGCTTACATCGACGTTCGAGCGGGCATTGGCGCTCGGACTGCTCACCGTTCCCGAAGGACCGACAACCGAGGTCGTAGAGCTCTTCATCTGTCGAGCAGCCTATGAATGCAGGACGGAGCCGGCCGGGGCGGTGCAAGGTGAGTGGAACGTTAAGACGCGACTGACTTGTCAGGCGCTCATCATCCCGTCATGATGACTATTTTGCGGGGAATCGAGCTGGTCACCCAAGGTACGTGTGTCACTCGATTAGGCTGATCTGCAGTCAACAAAGCTGGCGATACCTCGTTGCGATTGGAGAAGTTCCTTCTAGACTGGGTAAGTCCGCCAAGATGATGTCGCTTAGTGTCTAGGCAGAGACGCGAGTGCCTCATTTCCTGGAACAAGTGCTCCTTTTCATCGATAAGCCTAACAAAGCCCGAGCATCGTCGTATCAGATGGTAATCTTGCGCACAGAGGTAGAGACGTAAGTCAGCCCGTACAACGCGGCTGACGGTAGACGTCGTGGCAACATCGAGGGCGCTAGGCAGGCCTTCTTCACCGCTATTCAACGTTCAGATCTTGATTGGCCGGAAGCCGTATATGACCGCCTCATCCAGTTTGAAAACATTCATGGTGATCTGGCGACTCTCTTGGAGGCGTCCAAATCTATTGAAAAGGAAAAGGAGAAGGTCACACGGCGAAGGGATAAAGCCGCACAGGAGCAGATTGAGCAGTATCAGCTGGAAATGGCGGCTGGAACCCTTCAAGAGACGATCGCTCCTGTCATCCCTATGGATGTCGATGCGCTTGGCGAGGGCGCGGCTCCGCAAACCTCGGGACCTCCTCCAGTACCAGCGGAGGATAATGATCTACAAGTGAAGAGGTAAGGTCGTGGAAAGGGACTCGCTAATGACGCAGGGACCGCGAGCATACTACTGTCCTCGTCAATGGGCTCGCAAAAGGTGTTGACTCAGGGAGGATCGAAGCCTTTTTCGTAGATGTGAGTGTTATTCCAGAAACTCGCTCATGCTCAGTGCGGTTCCATCCGGGAGACATCCATTCTCACCGAAAACGAAGTGACCGATGCCGCTCTAGTCGAGTTCCGCCAAGTTGAGGCAGTACCGGCCGCATTGGCCCGCGATCGGAAGAAGCTAGATGGGCGAGAAGTATCCGTATCGATGCTTTGGCGATCGACTCTTTTCGTCACCAACTTCTCCCGTGACAGCGATGATGCAGCGCTTCGTCAGCTGTTCTCACAGGTGAGTGGACTACGAGGATTCTGCTCATGCGCAGTATGGGACCATATCGCAGATCCGGTGGCCGAGTCGGAAGTATGCGACTGATCGACGTTTCTGCTACATTACCATGGACTCCCCGGTAAGTCTCTCAAGAGCTACGTCTACTGACTCAGCAGGCCTCCGCGCAGAACGCTCTCGTCCTCCACGGCATGAAAATCGATGGCGGATTCGGTTTAACGGTATACATATCAGATCCGACTGCGAAGACCAAGAGGACCGATGCTAGCGATTCGACTTTATTTGTCGGCGGTTTGACAAAGGAGACGAAGCAGCAGGACCTCGAGGAGCTTCTTCGGCCGGTAAGTCAGAAAGTATGTCCTGACTGACTGTCAGCATGGGACTATTCGAACCGTCAAGCTGGGTTGGGAGCCTGTCAAGCGCATCTGCAAAGGATTCGCCTTCGTTGAAATGGCATCAGAGGTGGGTCTGTATTACTAGCAGGAGCTGATGTGGCCAAGACCGACGCGAAAGCATGCCTGGTTCTGCATGGTACACAGCGTCATGGAAAGCGGCTGAAGGTTGAGATAAGCGATCCGAACCACGCAAACAAAAAGCAGGCCAACACGTGAGTACCACCTGATTGCGAAGCTGATGACAGTCAAACCGCAGACGGTGCGCGGCAGGCCGCCGAAAAACGAACGAGGACAGTACGACTCCATCACCTACCCGAGGGCGTCCAGGAAGGTTTAGTGCAGCAAGCCTTGGAGAAGATTGTCCCGGTAAAGCGGCTGGAGGTGTTCTCGAATGTGCACCAGGCCCTTGCGGAACTCGAAACGCAGACCGTGAGCACATCTCGCCAAGTTTCAAGCTAATTAGTAGGACGCTGGATTACTTTTACTGCGCTCAGAGCCATTCGTCTTCGAGGGGGTGACCATCGCTATCACCGCCAAGGATACACGAAGCTTAGCGCCGGCCACCAAACGCCAAGAAGATCAGCCAGCGCCAACCTTGTCGTTGTCATTTGCACCACGTACAGCCCGAAAACCCGGCATCGGGAAAGGGCGACAGGCGCCAGCAGTAGATAAAGCGCTTCCTCCGGCTCTGACCTCGACTTTTATGAAAGGCACAACGCGAACCCAGAACGATTTTCGAGCAATAATGGAAGCCAAAAACAAGCAGAGAGAACCGAGTCGCGCAGAGGGTATCAATTCACAACCGGCTAGGGAGAAGCGCTCAGTCGAGGATGAAGAGGACGGGGAGGACCATGAGAAGAAAAGATCGAAGGTGGAATGACTATGCATTGCATTTCAGCCCCATGCCAAAGACGGCCGCCACCACCGTCTGAATCTGAACCATCTTCCACCTTCCGAGCCTGGACTCCTTTTCTCGAAACCTACCCACATGCGGCCGGTCCCATGCCGTAGGACCCCCTCTGCAGCCTCAACCTTGACCTTGGGGACCCTGGCGATCTCCTCCCCCTCGACGCATATAACCTCCCACGCTCCTGTTTCGACATCTTCTTCGCCTCCACCCGGCCGGACGAGCGGAAACCGAACTTACTTTCGCGTTGCGATCTGACGTGGAAAGAGTCGTAATAGCGCCTCCGCTTCTTGATCGCTGATATGCGCCGGGGACAGACACAGGCGGAAATGCGGCTTGTTGAGGTCTGCCTCTTCATCCGCAATCTCCTCCTCCGTGGGGTCTTCGACATTCCTCGTAAGAAGGTCGGTCGAGGACCCGACAGTCTCGCTGCTCATGCTTTGGTCCATCCGGAGCGCCTAGAGTCAGTTGCCGATCGTCAGACAATTGCCCGATCAGGGCCGGCCGAGTGGGTGATACCATTTCGATACCGTTCAGCTGCAGCTTCTTCGTCCATGTCATTCAAATTTGCAGTAGATCCCAGCAATAAAGGTGAGCCAACATTACTCCCGCTCTCGTTCTGATACCTCGATTGACCGTGTGGTACAGCACCGGCCGGTGGCAGGGGATGCGCCGTCACCGCCCTGAGCTTGCACGCCTTGACGCGATTGGGGCGGTGGAGGAGCTGGTCCGCGACCAGAAGCAGTGCGTGAGTTTTGCGGCGATAAACCGCTTCGAGGATCGATGAAAGGGTCAGTTATGGCTCTCGAGCGAGACGGCAGAGTGAGCTCGTTCCCAGGTCGAAGTGGCATCGGGAGAGCGCGAACGGTGGAAGGGATGTTTGGATCGGCCCCAGAGCTAGGAGTACCTCCTCCGTTGGTCTGTTCGGTCCCTTCCGAGGTGAAGCAGAACTCGATCGGGACTGGGTGGTGAAGGAGGCTATCGGTCGTCTGAGTCGAGTCTCGGAGTAGGATGGAGGGATCGTTCGGATGCGCCGGAGTTTCGGAGGTGATGTGAGGGGTTGATCGGTGAAGCCCATCACGCCTTTGAGCATGGTCACAGCTTCGTGCATGAAGTCGGCACCTCTGTAATGTCAGTTGCAGCCAGTGCACTTGAACTCACCCGGACTCGAGAAAGACGGCATCATCGATCTCTCATACGACACGCCGTGCTTGGGCACCTCCCGGTCGTTCTTCATCTCTCCTGCTCTGCACGCGTAGTACAGCCAGAGCCCTCGAAAGAAAGGTTCCACTCCGCCAGCGCTAATCGAGCACCAAGTCTTGAGGAATCGACTGAGCCGGTCCTCCCTTTCCTGCTTGGCTGCATTGCCCAATAGGTTGACGCGGACGACCGGGGTGAGAGACGAAGAAGGTACGGTAGAGGAAATGAGGCGTGGAACGACGAGATTCGAATCCAGAAGTGGTGCAAGTGAGCGAGGGATGGGAGTGAGGATTGTAAGCGAGTGTAAGCTGCTCTGTGAGAAGGAGGGAGAGAAGTGAGGGTAGATGAGATGAAGGACGCTGATTTGTGCGGAGCTATCGAGGAGAGATAGAACAGTCGACAGTGATGAGCGAAGAGGTGTAGATCCTGAGGATGAATGAGCGATTTTTCTAGCGATAGTCACATACAACTGGCTTGGGGCTATCATACCCTCCGCCCTCAGGCCGCGAGGACTACCAGATCGCCCACTGTATATACTGCTCTGGCAACGGGGGGGGTCAGACGCAGTGCTCCCGCCTTACGAGGGCGACCAGAGGTAAGCTGTTCTCAGATCCTCGACGGACCGAGGTCGCCTGGGTCATTCACTGGATGCTCGCCCCTTGACATCTGAACCTGCCCGGTGGTAACGGTTCTGCAGCGATCTACCACTCCTGGGTGTCTCAGGGGGTGATTTTAGACCGTGAGAGCCGTCAATCCCTCCGACTCCTGGCAGTTATACCGGCCAGACCTCCAAGTCGAGCCCGATTCGTAGCTTTTGTAGGCCCAGGTGAGTCAAATGAGGGGGGAGGTTCATAAAGGGGGTGAGTGCGATTTTGTCCTCACGCTGGAGATGAGCCAGCGGATCGGGAGGATGAGCCAGAAGGGAAGCCACACGTCTCGACTCGGAGAGGTGGCGGTCGTTGATAAGCAGGACTGGATGAGGGCATGGTGGCAGGGTCGACATGACCGGCCGAAGGTCGAGAGGATGTCGGGATGTCGACATGTCGCACCGAGATGAATTGATGGGCTTCGCAATCGGGTGATGGGGAGAGTATGTAGGTGGACTGATCAGGTCTCATCGCCGTTGGTCGATGAGCTTAACGTGGTCGGGGAAAGTAGCCGGGTAGGACGAGTTTCAAAGTCATCGTGCCAAGAGTCCAAGATTCGGCAAGCGCGCAGGTGGAAACCGTCGATAGCCCGGACACGGGTGGGACAAGCGCGCGTCTTTTTTCCGACTGCGTCGGTCTTCTGCTTCTTCCCGCCTTGTAAATTGCTATCATCACGGCCTTGTGCAACCATCCCTTCCTATTCGCCAAATATCATATTGCTCATCCACGATCACAGAACCAAGACATCGCACCGATAGGTCACCACACACCAATTGCCTTGTGTGGCTGCTCAGTGATTACGGTTGCTATGATCACCGTCAGCGCGTCCACAAGCTAAGGCCTGCATCGAAATACTTGATCACGAAGCCAGCGTTCAGATACGTCGCTGAAGATCAATCAGATGAAGCGATCATGATAAAACATTAAGCTCACCATAGCCGAGCCATGCGCAGTAAGGCGCCAGGAACCAGGTGGTACTGAACGGCGTGCTCAAACCGTGCATCTTCACCTGAAAGCGGACGAGTCAGAACGGCTCGACCACGTCGACTCGAAAAGAACACTCGCCGTCATAGCGACGACGGTGCCGGTGAGCGCCAAGATGTTTCCAAGCGCGAGCTCCTTCTGTTTGGCTGATTTGGAGTCAGGGGCTGTCTTCTCCTGGGAATGCCAACTTACCGCCAAAGAAAAGCGGCGTCCAAAGCATGTTCAATGCCAGCTGTCCGTAGTAAAGCTGGAGTGCTTGATCGGCTTGCGCGCTAAACCATTTTTGAGGCAGATCACCAAAGGAAAGAAATACTCACGTCCCCCCCGGAGTAATAGCCGCATCGAAAGCCCTGGCGGTGAGGTGGGAAGCGTAACCCATCAGACCGTATAGGATTGTCCACACCTTGGGTGTCGATCAGCGTCGCGAATGTACAGGATGATCAAGAGCGACGGACCGGACCGAAGACCTCCTTAGGCGGGTTGCCAGGCGGCGGCGACATGGTCTAAACATGTTGAGTGAGAAGCTTAACAATGATCAGAAAAATCGACTTGCGGCAAACCAGTTACTTCTGGACGTTCGACCGGTGATGATACCACTGATGGCTCCCAAGCCGATGGGTAAGCCCACTGTGACGAATCAGATTAGCTCGTCGTGGAGTACTAGACCAAGCAGTCATGGCTATGATGAAGCAAGCGGCGAGAACCTACCGGCCAAGAAAGGGTTCCTCGCCACGTCAAACAGAACTTCTGGAAGAGGCGACATCGTGAATTCCAATGATATGAGTGACTTAGCGGTACGAATAGTCCTAAAGGTTCAAAATCCAGGGGGTAAAACAAGGAGGAAACCGGTTGCTCCCCCCTCCTCCCCGATAGTCGAAATGACGAGACCAACAATCCCGACATTACGTAAAGCCACGGTTTGACCACGTGGAGAGTTTCGCTATGTTTCCGGGTACTCGAGTACTCGAGTACTGGCAATGAGAGGGAAGACGCAGATATTCAAGATCAAAGCATTATGGAAGAGGGACGTAGAGTACGCTTTAGTCATCCCGCGGATGAGTCATCATCAACCAATCTTGCATCTTCACGCTCTGACGGAAGAAGGTATATCGATGAAGCCGAGAATGACAGGAGGGAGATTGACGACTTCAGCGGAACCTCCAGCAAAGCGAGTGGCTCGAGCGTCGAAGAAGAGGGAGACGAGGGACAAGAGCTTCCAGATTGGAATGTACTGGAGAACGGGAATGCGAGAGGTTTGGGTGAAGAAGGTGGAGCGGTACAATCTTCCTCACAATATTCGGAGAAGGAATGGGAGATGCAAGGAGATGACTGGGAGGTGGAAGATGAGGATTGGGAGATGGCAAGCGGAGGTGCGTATCTCTTTTTGTCTCGTATTGAAGAACAGCTGAGTTCCGCCAGACTTCACCAAGCAGTATAACCGGCTTCGTCAACAGCATGCGGCGATTCAGCCAAATCTTCAATCTAAAGCGGGTTCCAAGGTGCGACCACCTCTTCCGGCTCGCAACATCCGCCAGCCTACTCGACCGCCAGGAGGCCCCGGACCATCGACAATCGCGTCCAAGCGGCTCATTAACTCTGCTGTATTCAACGGCGGAGTGGCAGGCAATCCGAAGTCGTCTCTTGATCGGCAAGACAAGGACAAGAGTGATCGTGCAACGCAGGAGCAGGTTCTCGACAGGCGGACCAGGCTTGTGTTATCCTCTTTAGCGAAGCGCGGAGCGATTGGTCGTATCAATCGATGTATCAGCACGGGTAAAGAGGTGAGTTCGCGAGAGGATGCAGCTGACAACAGGCAAATGTCTACCTTGCTCTTGCGCCAAGTGAACCTCCCCCTACACTGTCACCTTTCCCTTCTCGACTGGCAGTGAAGATCTATCGAACGTCCATCCTCAATTTCCGTTCCCGCCAAAACTATATTGTCGGCGAACATCGTTTTCGAGGCGAGTATACATCAGCAAAGAACCCCAGAAAAATGGTTCGAGTGTGGGCAGAAAAGGAGCTGCGAAATCTGCGACGTTTAGAGCAAGGTGGAGTACGAGCTCCACGGGTCGTCGATGGCAAGGAGAATGTTCTGGTCATGGAGCTACTTGGTGATGGTGAAGAGTAAGCGAAATCAGACGAAGCCATCGCTGATAGGCAGTGCGGCTCCGAGGCTGAAGGATGCGGACATCCCAAATAGCGAGCTCAACATGCTCTACCTTGAGCTACTTGTGATCATGCGCAGACTGCATCACCATTGCAAGCTGGTCCACGCAGACTTGAGCGAGTACAACATTTTGTAAGCTTGGTGATCATGCTGTCCCTGATTAGGCAGATATCATGATTCGCATCTTTACATCATTGACGTGTCTCAATCTGTTGAGCATGACCATCCTCGCACCTTCGACTTTCTGCGGTCAGACATTCGGAACATGAACGACTTCTTCGCTCGACGAACTGTAGGCGAGGTCAAAACTTTGGGTATGCGCCGAACCTGGGACTTCATCGTCAGCGATAGAGTCAATGGTTTGCGGCGGGAGGACGAGGTCGGGGAAGAAGGCGAACGCAAACTGATGGCGATCGCACGATCATGGATCGAGGACGATGAAGCCGTCGGGGACAGCGATGCGGATGCGAGGGAGCGTCATACAAACTCTGAACTGGGCAATCGGTCTCTCACATCATCCACGGGCGATGAAGCAGTATTCATGTCATCTTTCATACCGCGGAGTCTAGCGGATGTAGTCGATCCGGAACGAGCTGTTGACATGCTCAACTCCGGCCAAAGCGATCAGCTCATCTATATTGGTTTAGCCGGGGTGGACCAGACGCAGGGCGCCATGAGGATGCGACAGGGAGACAAACAGGAGACCATCGAGGCCGAATCGGGAGAGGATTTACCCCAGCAGCTCGCAAAAACAGTCCGGTTTGACGATGAAGAGCAGTCTCAAGATTCGGACGACGCTGAGGAGCGAAAGATGGAAGGAGAGATCAGTAAGAGTCGGCCGCGAGGGTTCCGCCACGAGGACAAGGATGTGAAGAAGGTCAGTATGAAGTTACGAGGTACCTCATCGCTGACGACTGTTTCAGGCGCGAAAACAGGCAGTCAAGGAGGAGAAGCGAGAGAAAAAAAAGACGAAGTTGCCGAAAGCCGAGAAGCAGAAATTAGTTAGGAAGTCCTCGGGAAGATAGTCACATGCTATCGATCACTCTTTCCTTAAAGCTCTCGATGGATCTATTCTCTGACTAGAACACCGGAGAACGCATCACCCCTCACTCTTTTTTAACCAATGTTTTGAATCCCTGACCCTCTTTGTTTGGTTCTCTCGTCATTCGATTTCCGATCCTGAGCGACCTGAACATTTAGCGTCGATCGAGAAATCTTGCGATTCCGACAAACTGTTGCACCTCGCTGATTCCTAACGATGATATCATTTCCGTTACGTCACTGATCCTCGATCTATATATTTAGCCTTCTTATCATCCTCCAACACTGCTGATAGTATACGCATAATAACCAAAGTCTAATACATAAACATCATGTCCTCCGACGCAGCCTTCGTCGACAAAGCGGCCGAGATCCCTGAGACCAACATCAACGCAGAGCGGGAGGACGCGATGGCTGAGAAGAGTGAAGCAACAGGAGAGATCCCCAAGCGTAAGTTTCTCCTCCACGTAATCAATCTATATTGACTTGTCACAGAGGAGGTCGATGGTCTCAAGGACACCATCGGCGGCGGACAGATCCTCGACGGCTCCGAGGGGTACACCCGGTCATCCAACAGAGATGTCAAGCCGATGCAGCAGGAGCAGGCTGTCGATGCGGCAGTTGACTCGCTCGAGTAGAAGAAGCAATAGAAGGAGAAAGGGGCTGGTGAGGTACGGAAGGGAGAGTGACGTGGAGTAGTGTAGAAGGAATGCAAATGATTTAGGCCTCTCCATCTCGTCATTTCAATACCCGCCCAGCCTGTGTTTGTCGGTCTGATGAGAGAGCGTCACATATACATGTATCTGGAAATAAGGATCATCTACACAGCACTGGCAGGTCATGGCAATCTCGGAGGAACTTTTTCACTGCCATTCAAACGAGGTGAGGGAGGACGTGAAGTGATTGGTGTGGGAACGGTGTCGGTGTTTGTGGTGGATGGCAGAAACTGAAAACGAAGTCGATGAAGCTGAACGATTAGTCAGTGAACGTCTCATCTGCTCTGCGTCGGGCTCACCACTGGCAGCTTGGGGAATAGGACGAATACAAGGGCGGCGAAGTTGAGCGCGAATAAAGTATAATCATACCTCGTGTAATGGGTGGATATGAGGAAGCTAAAGTAAAGTCAGATCTCGTCATCATCAATGTACTCACAGTCCGATAGGAACGCTGGTGAGCCACTTCTTGGCAGGTGTGTACTGTGCCCCAGAATCTATCTGTTCCCATAGGGTCAATTCGTCATAGGCACCTCCGGTCGTTAATCTGCAAACAAGCGGTCAGCGTTATAAGCCTGAACTCTTGACATTGTCTGATGCCTCACGTCGATTCGAAGGGTACACCGGTAACGTGATGAAACATGAGGAATGATAGCTAATTCTCCATCAGCCAAAACCGAGTCGATAGAACTCACTGCCATATAGCCGAGGTTGACGATGGTCCAGCTGAGATCTTGCGTCATCCCAGGGACCGCATCGATGAGCACTTTGGCAAGAAGGATCAGAGTTGGATGAATCAACCAAGCGCCTGAACATTGGAGTGAGCCATTGACGCTTCGATACAAGGAAGAGCGGAGACGATGACACACCTGGCGCATTGACCCACGCCGCATTCTCGTTTGAGCCGACGCCTAGCCTATCCACCACGTTCTCAGGCTCGTCCCCTCCTACCTCTGTGACCGTCACCAAACTCGAACTCCGCGCTCTTCCTTTCGCCGCTTTCGCATTTGCAGCCGCGTTGACGTCACCGACGCCGTGCATAGGAGACCCAACCGCGACACTTTGAACGGAGCCTGAGGAGTGCGAGCGATGCATACCTGACGCCGCTGGTCTCAATAGGGATGAAACATTGACGGGTGAGAAGTCGGAGGCAAAGTCCTCTCTTATGGGTTGTGAGACTGAGCGTGCCCGAGAAGGGGATGGAGGTGTTGTCAGAGTGACGGCCGGTGGCGGCGACATGAGTCGGAAACGTGAGGCGAAAATATTGGGCAGATGTAGAATTTCGTTTCGACAGATATTAGAAAATTGGCTTGTATATATACGGGACTTATGGATGGAATCGCTTTGGAACGGGTTTCAGTAGTATTGCTTCGTACGCAGTATGAAGTGGGTAGGGTGATTGGGTGATTGATAACCGGTTGGAATGACACCTCATTCAGCGGTCGGAAACGAGCTACCTCTGTTTTCCTCATGAACTACTCTCGAAAGAGAGGGTCATGTCGAGGTTGGTTCCAGCTACATGGGTGAAAGCTTGTAAACGGGCACTGTCGACATGTCCCGGTGAGTGGGTTGTGTCGCCGCGATCCTGACTGAATTCTCTAACCTAGTGCATCGAGCCGGAAGCTTAGCCGCTATCGCTGGACCTTCCTTCAGACGGCCAAGACTGGGAGGTAGGTGTTCCTTCCCGGGAGATGCTCTCACTACTCAAGACCGTTCAGTCAGACTACCCCCTGATCAACCCGAAGAGGATTTGCCCAGCTTGTTCCAGATACTCCTCACCTTCAAGCAGCAATCACGACGACCGAATGATACGGCTTATCATGCTATACTACGATGTGCCAGCGATTATGAAATACGACGAGGAGGCGGAAGCAGGAGGAATGGATCGGAAGAGGAAGAAAGTGGTATCGATGATGTAAAGTCACCTCCGGACGGCCTAGGTTGGCATCTAGCGGTTGCTGCATTGCTCGATGCCGAAAAGGGCGGAGTCGATCTTGGGACGGAGGGGATCGCTCAGCTCATGAGGGTTAGCCTGCCGCTTCGGATATGGCTGACCCTATGGTCAAGCTTTCCATCGTATACCCACATATCATACCTTCCCTTCTGATTGAGCTATCGGCAAACTCCACTCAACCTACTTCGACCATGTACAACGCCATCGCCCGGATCGCAATTACTTCGTCTAACCTCGAACAACTGGTCTTGATCATACACGAGATGCTTGAACGCGATATCACGGTTAATGCCGCAATGCTCAAGCATTTCGTTCGTCTAGCATGCGAATGGGGCTGTCCACGACTGGCTTTGCAAATCGCCGAACGGGTAGAAACGAAGTCTCGAGAAGGCCAACGAGTAGACACAGCAATTTGGATACAAATATTGATAGCGAGCGTAGACAACCAATTTGTAGGTATGTTCATCACCCCGATGAGCTGACTTGACAGCTTGGCGGCGTGATGGCGGCGTGGGACCGAGCGGTCCAGTCGAAAGTTTACACTCCGGACGAAGGTTTAGTGCTTGGCGTCCTCAACGTAGCCGCTCGATGGGGACGGCCTGATCTGGCGACGAAAGCTCTCGATGTTTTGCCGAATCTTGCGGTACGGCCGCAGGAGGTACACCTAGTACCTCTGCTTGAGGCCTATGTCACGGCTGGGCAGATTCCGGACGCGGTCAAGGTGATATCCTCTATCCGAGCTGCGGGGATGAAGCCAACCATGGTGACGGCTGAGCCAATTGTCTCCGCACTCGGCAATGTCGACTTGATCGATCAAGCGTTCTACGCATTAGAGGACATGCACAAAGCTGGTAACGCTGTCGATATCGTCGCCGTCAATGCCATCATCGAGGCGAGCGGTCGGCTCGGAGATCTGCAGCGCGTTCGAGCGACTCAAGCTGCAGCAACAGATTTCAATCTCGCTCCCGACATCGATACCTTCAACATCGTCTTGTCCGCATGCGTCACGTTGAAAAACCGGTCACTGGGCGATACAATACTTTCCGAGATGTCCTCATTGTCAACCACTCCGAATGCTATGACCTACCAGCTAGTGATCATGCTTTGCCTGACCCAGCCGACCTATGAGGACGCGTTCTATTACTTGGAGAAGATGAAGGCGGACGGAATCAAGCCGGCCTACAATGTGTACCAAGCATTAATCCGGAAATGCTTCGCAGTCGAGGATAAGCGTTGGAAGCTCGTCAAGGATGAGATGGAGGCCGTCGGCTACCGCGTCGACGAAGGAACACAATCCAGATTGAGTCGTCCAGGCCGATTTGGCGATACGTGAGAAGATCGGCTGTCATGATCATTCGGGTCTACAGTGAGGGTTGTCCGCGGCAAGGGGTAATCGTTGCAGGAGGGTTCTGGCTTCCCAGGGCCGTGGAGCGCACGAAATTTGAAGTCGGCGAGCACACGGGACTCGAGAGGACGTTTGGCTGTCGATTTAGAGTAGAGTATACCCCGCACAGAATATCGCTATAGACCGAGATCCGTAAAGCAAAGTACTGCATGGATGAGTTCCCGCCACGTGTTCTCCATGTGCACCTCTTCTGGCCTTTGCTGGTCTCTTCGACCATACGTCTTGTCTCCTCTGTCAAATCCACAGAACACGAGCATGGAGTAGGCCGCCAACATGAGTGAGACGACGATGTACTAGCTGATCACGTATCTAGGTCTCTGTCTCCGGAGTGTACCCCACACAAACATCGGTATGACTCCTGCTTCAACTCGTGGTTCGAAGGCTATCTTCAACCCGCTCTCGACGGCTACAAATCCAGCTTCGCCTTTTCCACTTCACGATTTTCCGATCCTTCCTCTTTCTCGACAACTTCAATTTCTTCCGACCCGCCATCATCCCTTCCATCCGATTTAGCGCCTCGTTCTCGGCTCATTACCAGCTGGGCTTCCGCCTTGGGAACGAGGCGCGGATCTGCCGGATCATTACCTACCGCTACCGAGGTTGGTCCGGATGCGACGGCCTCAATCGACCCTTCACATTCACATGAGAGAGCGAGACCCATCGATACGGCCGGCAAAACACGAGCTCAGATCAAAGCAGAAGAATATGAGAAAGCCTGCGGCGAGTCCTGGCGAGTCTATCAATTGTGTCTCAAAGTACGGTCCGATGTATATATCCTTGTCATCTCGCTGAAAGACGCTCCGCAGAAAGCGATAGCGGCCAATACGAGCTTGTCGACTCTATTGGAGCAGGCACGCGAGGAACATCCATTGCATAGCCAGGAGGGCCTAGGCGGTTCTCCATGGGATCCAAACAGTGGCATCCGCATAAAGGAGTAATGTTTAAGGCTGTATGCATATTATGGCCGTTTGGTTGTTGCCCAAAGCAAGCATAGCCCATTGCGCAAAACACAGTTACCCATCCATATACGAACAAAGGACTAAAGCTTGTCACGTGCCTGCGTGCCGGTGATTAATTGTGATGGCGGGTTGAGCGGGACGTTAGGCGCGACATAAGGCGTATGAAATATACCGATCAGGCCTAGCCTTTGACAGCCGTGAGAAAGCGTGATTCGGCTTTGGGCCCGCCGAATTTCTTCACACGCTCCCTTCCCTTCATCCCAAAGAACCGCTGTGACTTGATTGAGCTCGAGACGAGGCAGTCTAGACCTGTTGAAGGCTAAGAAGGCGTAAAGAGTTTGCCATCGCCCTCATCACACCTACCGAACGATCCCCTTCTAAACTTCTCGGCGTTCCCCAAGGCTTTTCCATACCTTCTGATCATCCACCCTATCGCTCGCCTCGCGCTGTCGATGAATGGATGATCTATAGGTTCTCGTCAATTGCTTTGCTTTTTTGAGATATGCACTGATTGGGTTTCTGCTCAGGCTCTAAGTGCCCTCTCTTTCACTTCATCCCCCATCTACGGAACTTCTCAGCTGGTCTAACTCTTGGTCATGCTCAACTTCTCCGACATGACCGCGCCAGTTTTCAAGATGATCTCGACCGAACGGGCTTTCATCCTCGAACACATCACCGCTGTGCAAAAAGTGCTTGAACGTCTATGGGGACCGCTGTTTCCAGAACTGCCAGGTTTGCTCAACTATGTAAGCACCATTTGTCTCTCACGACCACCTAGAGACACTGCTAACGTTGACCTTGTTGCACTACTAGCTACCTTTCGCCTGCCGCTTAGTAGCATTGTTGATGCTCGCTCCCTTCGCCCTTTGCATAGCTCTCGACCTCGTGGCGTACGGTGAGTGTGCAAAAGTACATCCCGGTCCTCCATCTGATCACTCGCAGCCATCGCTCGTACCTTACATCTATCCATTTCTCAGCAGCGAGTCGCTCATTCGCCATCACCGACTTTCGCCGGCATCATGTCTCCTGACTTCCCCATTGTCGACAAAGAAGCACCGCTGGCGGACGATCCGCACCGCCGAATCCGCGCCATCTCAGCGCTCTCGGCGGATCAATCATCTCCATCCATACCTATAGATGAAGTTCCTTTGCTCTCGACGCCGAGCGACTCAGAGTCTGACGATTCGCTGAACTGCTCTCGTTCTGGCCGTCGTGCAGATTTGCCGGCCCTTGCCTCACCAATTTCAACACAGCGTCCCACAATGATAGCCAACTCCACACACATTATCGGCAATGCATCGGGAAATGCAAATACCGTCTCCTCGTCGGAGCCTCGAACCTCATCATCCAACTCAGCTTCGACATTACCCCTCCACTCCGCCAAATTGACCTCCTCATCGTCTACAATTGCGGATGCATCCCCGTCTTCGTCGACAGGCATTGGTAACGTTGGGCATTTCAACGCGCGGCTGGAAAGCAGGGGACCTTACTCCAGGCCGCGGGCCACCATCGAAGCTCCTCATGTGTCTCTGTCCTGGACATTGTCACCAGCTTCAGTGCCTAGCGAAGTCGTCACACCTCCAGCAGATTTCGTTCAGGAAACCGACATTCTCAAAAGGGATGATTTCCGGCCCGCTCAAGAACCCATAACACGTCTATGCTAGTCCCGACGCTAGTCCCGAACTGGTTGGGCGGGCTCTTGACAAGGAGTGTAGCCTCGAGCAGAGACTGCTCCTGATATCGTGTTGTAATAAAACATTCATCATTTCATAGTCACGCGTATAGCTGCCCTTAGATTGTGTAGCGTTCTGTTAAATCGAGGTATCGATATGATCATAAGGTATAAGAGTGATCTTATGAGTATAGACGATTGCACTAACTAATTGAGACGCGACCGAAAGCGGCGTTAATTTACTTTAACGCCGGGTGGCACAGGATCGGGTCACACTACTTATCGCCAGATTGCGACAGTCCTGTCTGTCCGAGCTCTCTCACACTTCCTTTGCTGCACTCTTCAACCGTACTGCTTCAATGTAGCAATGCAAAAGATCTCAGATGACGAAGTTCATGTGCGTGGCTGAGACACTGGCTTGGCGCTAAATTGTAACAAACTTCGACCAAGCTTTCCTCGATATTTGTTTGAAGACCTTTTTGTGAACTGTCGGGCTCGGGGCGAGCTTGTCTCCTGAAAATGTAACCACAAATAGAAGTCTAGCCACCCTGTGACCTCAAGGACGTACTTGGGAACGATTAACTACATGACAATTGCCATGGATCTCACGTTTCTGGACCCGCTTGGTGACCAGTCGGAGGTTTTGGCATGAATGAGCAGTTTACTTAACGCCGCTTTTCGGTCGCGTCTCAATATAGCTAGTGCACCCGTCTATACTCATAACATTACTCATATACCTTTATGATCATATCGATACCTTGAATTAACAGGTTATGAGCCTCGACTCAGCAGTTTGAAGCGAATATTTCGTCGCCTTCATTCTGTTTTCCTTATAGCTCGCTTAGCCGGCTCACGCAATCATGACCAGCGCTTTGTGGGAAGAACCAGACTGTCATGATCGTAAATCGTTGGTACAGTTACCTCACATTGGGGCGCCTATATAACCGGGATTGGGAGCATCAGTCAAGCTCCTCGTCATTGCTACCTTTTGCTTGAAGGGTTAGGGCGGGCTACAAGACCTAAGGATTACCTAAATTGGCCGGTTCATTTAGTAGTGTGACAATTCCTTATGGAGTGCGAGTTGGTGTTCAGGCTTCAGGCGTCAAGATTCCCTACAGAGGACAGCAAGGTACTGTACTTGCGACAGACACAACTGAACGTCCGAGTCAAATGTGTTCGCTCGGATAACGGGTGAACTCTGTCGCAATCTGGCGATAAGTAGTGTGACCCGATCCTGTGCCACCCGGCGTTAATTTACTTAACGCCGCTTTTCGGTCGCGTCGCGTCTCAGTTAGCTAGTGCACTCGTCTATACTCATAAGATCGCTTTTATACCTTTATGATCATATCGATACCTCGATTTAACAAACTCAA
>JAABUH010000442.1_pt1 | contig 60819 bp, 98 predicted proteins | sample 5559121 | NCBI WGS metagenome assembly JAABUH01 (sample SAMN10711871, study PRJNA513364) | rock metagenome | isolation source: Antarctica rocks | place: Antarctica: Victoria Land, Battleship Promontory nord | collected 2015-12-28 | reverse complement strand
GCTCAAGCGACTCGAGCGGGAAGCAGTGGAACAGGAGAGGCGCAAGGTGGAAAGGCGGAGGCATGCAACCCGAGACTCGCCGATTAAGCCAGGCAAAGCTGTCATCAGCCGAGGTCAAGGCGGAGTAAACATCCAGGACTTGCTCGAGAACGTGGCGTCTAAGGAGGAGGTTTACGAGGACGCGGCTGTGCTTTCTGCAAGCCGAACGCCGCAACCAGAGCGTCAGCAGCAACTGATAGTGGTATCGGAGGACGAGTCATCGCAGTCGTCGCAAGCCCACGAGGACAACGTCGGAGAGCAGAGCCTCGCCCGCTTGTACGACGGGGACTTTGAGTCCATCGTGGCGGGCAGGCACGCGCTCGATCGTACCAAGTGGAACGAGGCGACCATGAAACGCCCTCGAAGTAAGTCTCACCAGAAGCATCCCCGCCGACCTGCGCTCGGCCTCGTCAAGCGGATCGCCATGTCACTCAGCAAAGGCGATCGAGGCATGATGCAGACTCGACTGGACTTCCCGGTCAATGACAGGTCGACCGTGCATTACGCCAAGGCCAGGAAGCACAAGCAGAAGGATGGAAGACGCAGCCGTCGGCCAGCCATCCAGCTGGACGATCATATCATCTTTGCCACAACGGACTTTGCATTCAACACTCAAGAAGAGGAGCAACGTCCCGGCCTTCCTCGCCCATTCAAGAGGACCATATCGAAAGTGATCTCGGAACCAGACGCCCTCGACAATGGAATCGGCAAAGCGAGGTCTTGGGCTAACTTCGATAATTTCCCGATCGATTTTGGTATCTCTCCTTTGCCGTCCGGACTATATTGCAGCCGCGAGTCGCTAGTCGGGAACGGTGACCTCGCCCGCCTCGTGGCTCTCCTCCAGGGGAGAGGAAGCGAGTCTGAAGAAGTTTTAGGGTGTTCAGCATACTCCGTCGAACTGCGCATCGATATGACGCCGGGTGCTCTGAGCGCTGTCATCTCGATGCTTTTTGAGGGGATAGGACAAAGTGTAGTAGCGCTCGCCAACGATCCCGGCGCGGATGTTCCCGACCTTGCGCCGTTGACCTTCTTTGGACGATACTTCTCGTCCCAAGCAAGCGTTTCGGACGATATCGATGGAATGCGCTCGCTCTGCCGGCCCGCCGTTGGAAAGCTTTCGGACAAGCTGAATGAAGTCACTCTCACTCGCGCTAAGCACAGTCGATCCGTTCGGGACTGGCTCATACGGTTGCGGTGGTCGATACTCGAGATGACAATGCGGTTGAATCTCATGGCGAGCCCCGATGAGACGATTGACGACCTTGTCGATGTGAGCGGTGCCGCCATGATTCAACAGCTCCTCGGCGGCGGCTTCGACAAGACGATCCGGCCGTTGAAGTCCATTCTTCGTTCTGAGTCTGGCAGCCCGGAGGTCAGCGACCTGTCAGTCACGATCTGGATCGCTGTAATTCACTCACTCTCAGCATGGGATCAACGTCGTTCGGCGCAGTCCGACACCTTCTCCAAGTGTCTTGACAAGGCGCTCGACTCCTGCTTCCGTCTGGATCAGACTGGACCAATCGCCGCAGAGCGCATCTGGTTCGTAGTATTCGGTCTGTCTGCATTAAGTCAATTCGATGTCAATGGCCGTATCGTCGCCAACTTCACCCCTGCGCCACGATGGTCGCTTGTCCGCCGAGCTGTCAGCCTCATCAAGATCTCACACAACGAGGAGGCAGAAGAAAAGGCTCATCTCGATCAGTTGCGAGGCCGGGATCGGTACATCAAGACGATACTTGCTCGATGCGTACGATTGTCTTCGGTCTGGAGATGGAACTTTGACCGCGAAAGCTTTTCGGTAGCCACCAAAGATCTCGGGGCAATCTTCAAGGACCGGCAGCACCGGAATCTACCCACAGAGCCTCCAGTCGACTACCCTGACTGGGTTACAAGCTTCGACATCTCGCTCACTGCTGCTGAGGACACGACACAGGAGTCGGCTTTCGAGCTGTATCTGAGATCGGTCTGCGTTGCGGCATCAGACATTATCTCTTCTGCACGCGACATGTCCGAGGCCCAGCAGGCGGAGAAGGATGTCCAGCGGCTGATCATGTCAATCATCCCCGTCAGCCCAGTCAAGTTCCATCGCATTCTTCCGCCGACTTCCCGGCAGCTCGGTCAGCTCATCAACAGGTATTCCACAATGGTCGCAGCATGCTACTTTTCACCATCACTGCTCAGCTGGCTCTTGGCTAATTCGCGGAAATGGGCGCCATTCGAGCATGCTGATTTCGAGTCGCGGCAGATCAGCATCCGAGGCCTCATGTACCTCTCTGTCACGTGCAGACACCATCAACAGCCTCTAGCTCCGGTCGTAACCCGCCTCGCCGATATCCTGAAGGTACTGCAATTCGAGCTCGACCATTGTGGCAAGCCTTCTGCACCGGCACAAGCACCGAGTCGGGTCGAGATCACGCGCACCATGGTTCTTGTGGTTAGCTGTTTCCGGCAAATGATCATCCACCATTCCTTCAATGCGCAGCAGCAGGCAAAGCATGTCTACCCCGATCCATGCCTTCTACACGAGAGTAGGTCTCGAGGTTTCACGATGCCATCTTGGAGAGCGCTGATAATAAACAGGCTGGACAGCACGCGTCTTCGCCCTTGACCTCGCCCACGATCACAGGTGTGCGTCAGAAATCGTGGCGACCATCCAGGCCTTTCTCGACGCTCGAGCTGCAGCATTACCGCGCATAGCTCGTCAGCGACGAGAGGCCCGGAGATTCAAAGACGAAAGTCAGGACGACTACTCGTTTGGCATTGATTTCAGTGCCGTTGATCTGGCCGAGCTGGGAGGCGAGGCGGGAGCAATGGACGATCCCACAGACAGCCGAGATGAGGAGTTCGCGCAAGTACGTCCGCCAACAGTGAGAGATTCGGTGGTATTAAACAGAGATCGATCAGATCATCAAGACCGTCATTTCGCCACAAATCTACCGCTTACTATCCGACATGCTGCCTGCAGTGGACGACGAGACTCTATCGATCGAAGTCATGTCAGAGCGACAGATCTTCATCGGCAAGCTCACAAAATGCTGGTCCGATTGTGCTAGTGTCTTGGTGATTGAGCAGAGATCTCCTGTGAGTCTTCTCTCGTTTCTTGTGGACCATTGCCGATACTCGCAGGACGGCTGGACACCTTTCATTGGTGCCTTCGGCAGACAGTCATGGCAGCGTCTACGAAGCGAGTCGGGTCGCCTGCAAGTCGGTCTGCACTTCATGCTCAATGTTGCGAAGCTCGACGGGAATGCTTTCGGCGTGAGCAGTCCTCTTTCGGCTGGAAGGCCAAGCCGACGGACTGTCTCAGCTACATGAAGAGGACTTCATCAGCCTCCTCTTTCAGACCATTGTCACTGAAAGGCTCACGATTGAGCATCAATACCTGACTGCGGTAGTCGGAATGCCAGGTGCTCTGAATCATCCACTACTAGCAGGTCTGACCGCGGTAGAAGGCGTCGAGCGAGAGCTCGACATGGCCGGCTTCATGGACATCAGAGGCTCTATACTTGAAGGTTGGTGGTCTATTTTCCAGCTTGTTGTCTACCATTGACGTCGCCTCAGCTATCTTCTCGGCGATACCTGGCCTCTTGCGATCGCCATCAACCCCATCCACCGTGAAGGCATTCGTGTACCGTTGCGTCAACCTGCTCGTCTCGTCTCTCATCCAAAACGAAAACGTCAGATCTTCCTCTTTTGATTATTGCTCTCACTCAACCCGGTGCTCTCCAGTCCATCGACCCGAGCAAAGAAATTCACCGAGAATCATCCCGCGCATTCCCAACTAACACCATACGTGATCTCCGCCGTCTCGCAGGAGACTTCATCACGCCATCATCTGTACCGGGTCTCAAATCGTTCTTACAGTAATAGCATAGTAACAGCATCTTCCGTACAACATCGCACATTGCCTCTTGTATGCATACTCCTCACGGACGAACCTGACCAAATTCGGTTGTTGAACCTATTTGTTCATACTCCGCTATTCAGAGCGGTCAGAAAGATGGGTCGAACGATAAAGATACAAGCTTTTGACAAATGCCTCGTATGTGTAGTAGGGACGATTGAAATGGTAGAATAATAGATGAGACACCTCGACACCAAGAGGACGCAGGATCGCCGGCCAAGATCAAAGCCTACGGAACAACCCATGCAGGACCAATCCTCCAGTTTCGCCCCAAGTACCTGCCGAGATCTCCTGAATACACTTGAAAAACTCGGGATTGACCTGTACGGTTGGCCAATGATCCACGACGAAGTCGAGGACGTCATTGTGGAGGTCTTCGTAGCGGTATGATGCGAGTCTGCGTTGTCATGTCATCAGAATATCCAACCAAACTTTTGATAGGCTGGGACTCACAGCATGGGAATGCAGTTATCCGACGTCATATGCGTGAGGATATGTTCCTTTGCGAGACTCTCGAGCGTCTCGAGGCGGTATCGATGGCTCAGCATGTATACTGACAGCGCACTCGCCGGCGGCGGTGCGGTCGCTGGATGATGGTGCGGGTCGGGCGTAGAGTAGAGACGAGGCAAGGGGTAGTGTGATCGGCCAAGAGCGTTTGGTGAGGTCTGCGAGGCTACTGTCGACGAAGCGGTACTCGAGGTCTGGCGTGTGACACTGCTCGGATTCGCAGGAAGTTTCAGGGCGGATGCACCTCCGGCGGCGATGCGGGAGCGTGTTGGCGTGGTTGAGGACGAGGTATTGACGGATGCGCGTGGAGGAGCTTTCGAAGCTGACGAAGTTGTGGAGAGGGGTGACGTCTTGCTGATGGCAGACGTGGCGGACGACACGGACCTCGCTCGAACGGCATCGCCAGGCTTGGCCTTCAGATCTGGCGGAGGTGGGGACAGGGACATCGTCGTTGATACACGGCGACTGACACTCGTTCCCGCGCTGGACACGCTCTTGACCGTTCTCGTATCGAACTCGAGCTCGCTCACGCTGCCTTCAGGCGAGTCACCATCCAGCGGTAGTCGACGATGCTCCCATTCGGTGGAACCGAGGTAGGCTGGAGCACCGGAAAGCATCTTGGTGATCTCGCCCTTGTCGATATGGAGGTGATCCATGAGAAGGCGGACATTGGCGTCGTCGGCGAAAGACAGCTCATTTGTGTAGATGAACCTGTGCATCAGGTCAGCATTGTTGCGTGAGGTGTGTTTCTGTGAGAATCAGGATGTCTGCCGTTATGACTCACCTGAGCATCCAGAAGACTGTCTCGAACCCCGCATCGTCCACCAGTATCGTCGTACACCTCGCCTCGCTCCTCCTTGCGATCTCACTTTCGGAGAACCCGCCCGTGAGGAGATCCCCGAAGTACTCGCCCCTAGCTTTCAAGACATTCGAATGAGCGTATAAGACCCTCTTGCGAGAGACAGTTCGCATCTTGCTGCTGGGGTTGGCATCCCCGCTCGTCTCGTCCCGCGGTGATAAAGGAAGAGTAGAGTGCTCGAGACAGATGAACCGGACGTCGCCTGTTGTCGAGTCGAGCAGTCCACCCAGACCATCGATGATCGAACGCGGGATGACGAGTGAATCGGGTAAGGTAAAGCTAGGCTTGCACGATGGCGGAGAACCGATCTGGACGCACAGCGAGAAGCTATCCGTAGCAGCGATATCCGCACGTTCAAGGATCGTTGAAAGTAGGGGCAGCTGGATCTCCCAGAATTCGGTATCTTTCGAGAACTCCCACTCAGCTGATGTCGTCCAGACCCATTTAGTCTCCGCGAAACGACTACCGGCTGCACAGTCGACGGGCTTGATGCCGACGAAGATGGTGGCGCTGTATGCGTAATCAAGGACTTGCGACTCGAGGGATAGGGCAGCGATATAGAGGGAGAGGGTCTGACATTCCGGAGACTCTGTACCGGAAGTCTCCGCAATCTCCAGGATAGTCGACTTTGGCGATTGCGGATGAGGTATGGTACGAGCTGAGGGATTGTCAACTCCATCTCGATGGCGCATCGCGATGAGAGGATCCGGACGGCTGCGCCGAGACTCAAATCATGTAATCACCCATATCAAGCTTGTACCATCCTTCGCCGATCACCACACCCCTTCTCAGCGCCTCAGGCAACCCCTCCGCATCCTCCATTTCCGCTTCCACTGCCCACAAACCCCCAGGCTTGTCTTCGATATGTGCTCGCAACCATCGCAATCCTAGGATCTGCCATTCGAACGAGCATTGATTGTAATCACGATGTATGAAGGTCGAACCTTCCCGAGGTAGCTGTCCAGGTTGATGAGGTGGAAGGAACGAGATTGGATGGGTCATCCTCGGAGATGGAATGTCGAAGATACTCGACGTAAGATGAGAGTTGTTGCGTCGACGAAAAGTCGATAGTGTAGGTGTCCGTGCACCTTGATCGGATTGAGATGAATAAAGGCGGGAAGGAAGGGAGGACGACTGAGGAAATCGACCGGAGGAAGACTGAGATGGAGATGACATGGTGTTTGGAAGGACCGCTGTCAAGGGGATAAGGGGAAAGGGTCTCGATTGATTCAGTGAAAGGTAATACCGGCTAGGACCAGCCTCTCATGCTATCGTTTCCAAAGAGCGATGTCCAGTTTGGCCTGGTGATTTCCCTCTCTGCAATTTTATTGTAACTTATCAAATAGTGTCTACCCCGCAATCCTAATGAATGGCTGGGCCTGTTTGTCATTCAGGCACATAATTCCACGTGGAGTTGAACTCCGGATGGCCACCGGAATTTTTACAAACCGGAGAAATTTAACGCCAGGTTTCAGGCTTCTGGCCCAGGCTTTCCTCCTGAAACATCCTCATCCGGCCTCACGCATCATCCTTCCCAATCACTTCTCTCATCTTTCCTCCTCCCCCATCCTTTTTTCTGCGCCCTTTTCTTGTATCGATATCCCATTTTTCATTCGCCTGTCATCCTGTCACGGCTTCCGAGATCATTTCTTACGGCTTCGTGAACTCCGAGAATCTGGTCCGCTCTGTCATCCAATAACTCGGCCCGCCTTTGCCATCGATCAGGCGCCTTTTACGCCCACTCTTCTACCTTCGACTACATCCTCTTCCCTCGACTCGTATGAGGACACGCTTTGTATAACTCGTCTCACTCGGACTGCAAGCAATACCATCCACATAAGAAGCACACAAATCATCAAGATAGCATCAGCATGACAGCCATCACCGCGCAACAAAAGTCCGGCTTCCTTCTAAGCAACCCTGCTTCATTACCCTTTACATCGAATCTTGCCTCAATTGCTCATCAACCCAATCTGGTCAATCCGGCTATCCATCCGTTTGACCGGCTCAACGCACCGTTTCTTCCTGCAACGTCTCTACAGGTTTCCCCCAACTACCCTGGCCCTCAGTACACATTAGGTCCGACATTCAGCGACGAGGAGGACGGCGATGACTCTTCGTTCATTGCTTTGAAGATGGCCATGTTGGGGCTGGACCCGATTGGTGGTCCTCATTCCGAAGGATCGTCTCATTCGGTGACTTCACCAGATCGATGGAGCCACCTGGCTGACCCACTTCAGCCAAACGGTTCCCGGCAGATCCGTGACTCTCGTGCTACCTTCCAGGTACAGACACAAGCTCAGGTGCAGTACCGCGTCCGGCAGCAACAGATGGCCGACCTCCAAGCTCGACAACAGCAAGCTATCATTTTCCGGAGCTATATCGCGGGACAACACCAACCTGGGAGTCCGTTCAGTCAGCAGCGAGTGACCGAAGCCCTGGCGATGCTCAATCTACAACAGGCTCAGCTTGCCACGACGAACCCGCATTTGCAGGCGCAACTTCTCCTCCAAGCACAAGCTCAGCGAGCCCTTATTGACGCTCAGAGGCAGCCAGGATACGCCGAGCCACACCTCACTCTACCACTATACGCTTCCGCCACCTCGCAGCGTAATTCTTCAATCGCTCAGGTCCAGGCGAATCGGCTAGCCAGGACTGACGGCGATCGACCCATGAATCCCAATGATGCCGATCTCCGAGCGAGGTTTGAGAATGCCCCGACGACCAGTAATGATTACAAGACTCCAACGAACGCCTCGCACCCAGTCTTCGAGCAGGTTTGGTCCCCTCCACCCTACACTCCGTCCAATGATTTGGGTCGCTCTCCCGCATCAGCCAACAGAGCTCCCGTTGGAAATGCTCTGAAGTCCCCTCCAACGGCTCGATCTGGGCAAAGCCTTCAGGCGATCAGCTCTTCACACGCTGATAGCCTCGCAACCTTCCTCTCCCGTCGTCGGGGGACTGGTCCATCCCGATCTGGGTCCAACAACTCTACCAGCGGGCCGATCGACTCCAATGACGCGACTTCGATCTCCCAATCTACCCAGCAAAAGAAGGCATTCGAGATGCAAGGTCTCGGCCATGGTAAACCGAACAACATGGCGGTCACTGAGAGGGCTTGGTCTGCTCCTGTGGCATCCCATACGCTTGCAAAGCAAGCTCCTCGTGCGGTAAGCTATGCCGGTCCGATACGAGCGATCGCAATGCGTCAACCACTTGGTCCCCCTGGTGGAGCGAAGGAGCTAGATGAGAGGAACTTTCATTCTCGGTCAGTCCCTGATTCTCGTCATGGCTTTTGCTAATATCCTTTGCAGCATCCGCAGACAGGCTGGCCTGAATCTCGGCATGCTCAATCGCCGCATCGAGTCTCCCTCATAAACCCCTATCCTCGCGTGATGGGGCGTGATGGGGCGCGGCGCGCGACCGCTGTATATGTGGACACTGTCTTGAGCACCTCATTTAGATTCATCTACCTTCCCTACATCATGATCATAAATGACCTCACATTCGCTGCCGATCATTGTATGACGTTGTAGTCGTATGGAATTGTACCATAGTGCGTGCAGCTCGAGTTAACGTGTAGCATATGGTACAGAATGCTTCAAACCACACACTCAGGCATCGACAGGCTTCACACGCTCGACACCCTCGGAAGCCGTGACCTGAGCCTTGCGACAGGTCTGGTAGTTCCTGGAGCAGGCTTTGCAGGTCTTGACATCGCTGTGGGCAGTATGACGGTGCGCAAAGGAGAAGGCGGAGATGGGGCGGATCGACGAGAAAGGTTGATCGGCGGGAGGGAGACAGGCATTTGGAGCGGAGAGGTAGGACAAGAGACAAGTCGGAAAGAACGGGGACGAGCATGTACGGTAGATTTCAAGGAATGGACGCGGCGCCGGGGGCGGGGGAGGGGGGGGGGGAGGAAGGTGGCAACAAGCACGAATCGAAGATATCAGCACCTTCTAGAGCCATGGCCGATCTCACTCACCCAGTACATTCCACAGCAACACATTCTTTCCCCTGACAGATTCCGCACGCTGCTGGGTTGGCCGCGCAGCCTGTCACCTCATTCTTCGCGCAGTCGGTTTGGACATTCTGGGTCCGAGATCAGCGGTGTCCGATCACGATCGAGGTTGAGGGAGATGTGGAATTACGCCGCAAAAGCTGCAGTTGGAGGGATCGCCGGAGCAAGAAGCCATTATAATGATTGGTGTGGGTAGGTGAAGCAGGTATAGTAAGTATGGGTGAAGTGCAGTTGACTGGGTGGGATGAATGTTAGCGTTCTTGATGCCGGTTGGGGTCAGCCAATCAGAATGCTTGGATTTTGTCAAAGGAATCGTATATGCCCCTCCCTCTTGAGCCGAAGTCAGGATGGGAATTTGCACCGTCTTGAGCTTTTCAGAACCTCATGAATCGGAATGCGACCCCGCGTCCCATTCCGATTCTTCTCTACCACTCAACGTCATTTGGCCGACGGTCCGCTGGTCACATTCCCCAAGCCCACCTCGAGACCCGTCCGATCATCACATCTCCCCCACGGATACACCTATTACAAGAGCCACAACGATGTCCCCACCCTCCCTCCACCCGCGACAGCGAGGGTATACGAATCCGAGCTCGAACCCCCTCATATCCCTCGATGTTCAGTCTTTCACTACCTCTTCCCGCCGACGAAGAAGGGGAAACAGCCGAAATACTACCTGGTACCTGATCCGAAGACCGTGGCGTTTATCGATGGGCTCACGGGTAGGACTTTATTTCGCTCGGACCTGCCGATACAGGCGACATGGACGAGGAGCGGTCTGAGGAAGCTTGGGGTCGGGAAGGGGGATGTCGCTTGTATCTTTGGGGAGAATAGTCTCGAGTGGGTCTCGGCTTGTTATGGTGCACAGGCTGCGGCGCTGGTCGTGTCTCCCTCGAACTACGCATAGTGAGTTCTGCTTTTTTGCTTGTGATAGCCAAGCTCAGCCCCACCGCAGTACACCTACCGAGCTCCTATATCAGCTGAAAGATTCCGGCGCCAAGCTCATTTTCGTCTCACCCGCTCTCCTTCCCACATTGCTCAAGGCACTCGAACTCGGCGCTCCGTCTTACACAATCCCACAATACCGTATCATCCTCATGTGTCAGCCATCCGAGAAGCCGGCAGACACGCCTTACAGCTGTATCCAAGATTTGTGGAACAAGGCTGGGCGCCCGAAAGAAATGCAGTCTGACGAGGAGAGGGATACGGCGTACCTGTGCTATTCGTCCGGAACGACTGGCAGGGCAAAGGGAGTCGAGACGAGCCATCATAATATGACGAGTCAGGTTCAGGCGATACGCAATGCGCATCATACGATGAGAGCTAGCGATGCTATCCTCGGCGTACTCCCGTTTGGACATATCTACGGACTCACCTTCCTCCTCCACCATCCCCTCACCGTTCATGCTCCCGTCATTGTCCTTCCCCGATTCGACGTCGATAATGTGCTCAAGGCGATCGAAAAGGTATGCTCGTAGTTCCTCAGCAGTGCGCTGAAGTTCGCAGTATAAGATCACCTGGGGTCTGGTCGTTCCCCCTATGCTTATGGCCCTGATGAAGGCGCCCAAGTTCGACTCATACGACCTCTCTACCCTCTTCGGTGTCCTTTGCGGTGCAGCACCGTGCTCCGTGGACCTGATCAAGGCGTTCGAAAATCGCTTCCCGAAGATCGCCGCACCACGTGGATTCGGTGTACCGGACTCCGTCAAACCGTCTTGCCGAGTCACTCAAGGGTACGGTCTGACCGAAGCGAGTCCTGCGACACACGTCATGAATCTCAGGGAAGGGATCGAGCATCAGGGGTCGATAGGGAGGATCATGCCGACGATGCAGGCGAGGCTGGTGGATGTGGTTAGTGGGATGGACGTACCGCGAGGGGAACCGGGTGAGCTATGGGTGAGGGGTCCGAGCGTGATGAAGGGGTATTGGAAGAATACGGAGGCGACGAAGGATGCTTTCGCAGAGGGAGGATGGTTGAAATCGGGTGATTTAGCCACGGTGGATGAGGATGGGTATTTCTAGTGAGTCTGAGTCCGACGTCAAGCACCACTTGTCATCGCTGATGAGCCCAGTATCGTCGATCGGGTCAAAGAGCTCATCAAATACAAGGGGTATCAAGGCATGTCGAAGTACAGTGACTCCGCTGACTCGCAGTTCCCCCTGCCGAGCTCGAAGCGCTCCTCCTCAACCACCCACTCATCGTCGACTCCGGCGTCATAGGGGTCCACTCGTCATCCCAAGCGACCGAACTACCCCAAGCCTACGTTGTGCCCCGCGGCGGATTACGGGCGGTACGAGAAGCGGATCGGCCCGCTTTCGCAGCGGATATAGCTCGATGGCTCAAGGGGAAAGTCGCTGATCATAAGCAGCTGAGAGGAGGGGTCGTGCTCGTCGATACCATTCCAAGGAGTTCTTCCGGGAAGATCTTGAGGAAGGATCTGAGGGCGAGGGCGGCCAAGGAGTTGGAGGTCAAGTGAACTAGAGGCGGGGCTGACGAAGTGGAACAGTGGGACTCGAAAGGAGTATTCAGTACCTTGTTATATCCTGCATATGCTAAAACCCAAACTCCTCTCTCGCAAGTTTCGCACACCATCCCTCCTCGTCCGTCTCGACGACCCACCCTATAATTTTACTCCCGCTCTTCGTAATCTCCCTGACCTGCCCCCCATTTTGACCGTTCCGTCCCTCATCGACTTGCGCGCCCAACCATGCGAACTTCTCCAGCACATCTCGCCGCAGCTCGGCGCTCTTCTCGCCGATCCCGCCGGAGAAGATGATCCCGTCAATCTCCTCCAGCGGGGTGATAGACAAGAGCTTGAAGAGGTACTGCGAGACGTAAGAGAGCAAACGGTCCATATAGACTGCATAAGCGAGCGAAGCGGCCTCATGACCCTCGGCGGCGGTATCGAACGTTCGGGTAAGGATCGTCCCGAAATTGGTCGTCCCTGCCAGGGCCTGCAATCCCGATTTCCTGCTCGTCAGGTCCCAAAGCGGGGCGCGACCTACTTGTTGAGAGTCGCTTCCGCTTTGGACACCTTCATCCCCTCAATCCCCGCGTCTCCTGCTGGGTCTGTGATCGCGTGAAAGATGGCGGTAGGGTCGATAGTCCCCGATCTTGTACCACCAATGAGTCCCTCGAGGGGTGTCAATCCCATACCTCCTCCATCAGCACGGATATCAGTACTGAGACACCTACTTGTATCGATGGATTTTCCACCTTTGATGCAGCAGCTCGAAGCGCCCGATCCAAGGTGGGCGACGACGATATTGACCTTCTCCTCGGGCTTTTTCAAGTACTTGGCGAGGGAGGATACGATGGAGGCGTAAGATAAGCCGTGGAAACCGTATTTCCGGATCGGCATGGCGGGTGAGGTCTCCGGTTTGGGTAGGGCGTAGGTGTATGTTTCGGGTGGGATGGTTTGCTAGCTCCGTCACCCTCGGTACCTGTCAGACTTTGGAGGGACGTACGTGGAAGAGGGTATCGAAGACCAGGAGGGAGGTGTGGGAAGGGAGAGCATCGAGGCATGAACGAACGGCTAGGACCGCGTGGTGATTCTGCATCGTCATTAAGGCGAAGGAGAGTGTGAAGGGGACCCACGTGGAGAGGAGCGAATTCGGACAGCTTGTCCATCTCGGCTAGACCTTCTTCGTGGTCTTTCGTGATTCGGATGCCCTCCTTGTGCGCCCCGCCGTGCACTCTGAAGATCAGCCAGTTGTCAAGACCCAAACATACACTCGGTGAGTCACATATTTGATGTCTTCCTTCTTCAGCGAGCCGGACGATTGTAGCCGCTCCAGCAGGAGCGGGACCAGCGAGCTATCTTCATGCAGCTTAAGCTACTCGCTTCATGACTAGTGGCCTCACAATCTACACTCCCGCCGTCTTCCCCTTCCTCATCCACGTCCTTGCCCTTCCCGCCTTCCCATCCGACTTTCATCTTCACCTTCTCCCCCTTTGAGCTGATGTTGCTGACACCAAGATGGGCGGCGGGTAAAAGTGGCTCGGATTGAGATATGGGAATTGGGTAGAGCTTTCCCTTGATGGAGGAGGACCCACAATTGATAGCGAGGATGTACATGGTGGTTGACTCTGAACAGGACATTGTTGCTTGGAAGTACCGGACCTTTGGCGGCTCTGACGTGTGAACACGTGGACGACAGACTCCCTGACGTTTAAACGATAGGAGTGGATAAGGAAGCGACTCTCTTCGGGTACTGTGAGACGGGGCATGCCGGGAACAAGAAAACCACGAGCCACTGTTTCCTTCACTACACCTTTCATCCTCACCACGCCATACTGTCCAATCCCATATCGAATCCCTCAAGATGATCAGCAAGACACTACGAGCCTCCTCCCGAACTCTTCTCTCACGTCAGCTCGGCGTCGCCACCCACGTCCGCGCAATCTCCACCTCTCCAATTGCCCGCGTCGAGGAGCTCACTCGGGAAGCCATCGACACCCCCCTGAGCTTGTGGAACTTCACAGAGGAGGAGAACATGATTCGCGAGACGGGTAGGTCGTCTCCACGCTCCTGAGACGATGCTGATGCGAGGTAGTGAGGAGATTTGCCCAGGACACCTTGGCGCCGAGAGTGAGGGAGATGGATGAGAAGGAGGTGATGGATCCAGTAAGCTATCAAACTCGGAACTCACGATGCAACACCCATAGCGGCTCCTGGTCTTCAAAGCTGACCTGGTGATTCAGGCAATCATCAAAGGCCTCTTCGACAATGGGGTGAGTATCGTCTCAGTATCGCTTAGCCCTCGCTTACGTCTTCCTTCCTTCAGTTGATGGGTATCGAGACTCCCGCCGATCTCTCCGGTTCCGAATGTTCCTTCACTTCCGCAGTCATCGCAGTCGAGGAGCTTGCCCGCGTCGACCCTTCCGTCGCAGTCATGTGCGATGTGCACAATACCTTGGTCAACACCGTACTCCGCATATACGGGAGCGATGCGGTCAAGGAGAAGTGGTTGCCTGATCTGGCTACGAGCAAGGTACGCCTGAGTTTCCACGCGGCGCTGATGGGAGGTCGGATCGTTCTGCTTGAGCGAGCCAGCTGCGGGATCGGACGCTTTTGGGCTGCAAACTACCGCCAAGAAGGATGGGGATTACTACATCCTTAACGGGAGCAAATCGTCAGGCGGATCGCCGTGTCATAAAGAGACGCTGACTAGCTCAGGTGGATCTCCAACTCCGGCGAAGCCGACACCTTCCTCGTTTTCGCCAATGTAGACCCGTCTAAAGGGTACAAGGGGATCACTTGTTTTGTGATGAGCAAGGACGAGGGTGTCCAGATTGCGAAGAAGGAGTCGAAGGTTGGTCCTCGATCTGGAAGCAAGCTGACGACTTAGCTCGGCATCCGAGCGTCTTCTACTTGTCAATTGGCATTTGACGATGTGCGGTTACACAAGGACAGCGTCGTCGGGGAGGTTGGCAAGGGCTACAAGGTGGGTTCCTCTTCTCGCATGACCCCCTCCTTCCAGCTTCCTCTACGTGAGACCACCTGACATGCCTTAGATCGCAATCGAGATCCTGAACGAGGGCCGTATCGGAATCGCCGCACAGATGGTCGGCCTCGCCCAAGGCGCATTCGATTTCGCCGTCGGCTACGCCTACCAACGGAAGCAGTTCGGAAAGTACGTTGGCGATTTCCAGAAGATGGGTCACGACTTTGCGGATGCGGCTATTAAGATTGAGGCGGCACGTTTGCTCACGTACAATGCGGCGAGGCTGAAAGAGGAGGGGCGACCGTTTACTAAGGGTGAGTGTGACTACGGGTACGTTTCCGGCCTTGGCTAACGCCGCTGCAGAGGCTGCCATGGCCAAGTACGCTCATAGCCCTATTCGGTATGCAATAAGGCTGATTCTTTCAGGTACTATGGATCAGTGATCGCGCAAGAAGTGACTGGGGCAGCTATCGAGTGGGGCGGAGGCGTTGGCTTCACCCGTGATCTTCCCCTTGAGAAGCTTTGGCGCGATTCCAAGATCGGGGCGATCTATGAGGGGACTAGCAATATCCAGCTCGAGACGATTGCCAAGTTGCTCCGTGGGTCGCTCCTTTGTCCAGAGGGCCACCTGCTCACGTATCGCAGGCAAGGAATACATGCAATGATCGGCGATCCTGTTGTCTTCCGCTTTTGTCGAGTGCATGTTTTGTACCAGTATTCCATGCATGAATTACCTCAGCTCGTCCGACGGGGATACCACCAGACCCCTTCTTTCTCCTTGACGACTCGGACGAACTTCGCGACGAGCTTGTCCCTCTCCTTGTTATCCCCGTCCCGGGTGAGACCGCGTAAGAACGGTGCCATGTCGTCCGGCCGCCATCGGGGGCGGGTGAGGAAGAGGTCTGCGAAGCGTGTGGCTGGGTGGAGTGGGAGTGTGTGGGCTGGGAAGGGGATGATGGTGGAGCTGAGATGGGTGAGGGCGGAAGGTGGGGGTGAATTGAGCAGGTAATCGCCCTGTCCGGGTCAGCGCTTGATCGGCATACAAGGAGAACCCTCACCTCAAGTAGCTTGAGGTCGACGAGGGCTTCCCATGCCTCGCCGACCTGCTCCCTCCAGTCCGACATGAAGCTGTCCACAGCTCTCCCTTTAGGCTTGAGACCTGCTAACAGACCCTTCCCGACCTCACCCACCATCCGCCTCGTATCTGCCTCCCATGTCTCCCCGTCTAGCTCACCGAACAGCCCCATCACGGCTCGCGCCAGGTCCGAGGGGACATCGTGATCCTCCTCCAAGGCTTTGGGGATCGGTCCCACCGGGGCTGTGGATGACGACAACTCGGTCGCATGGATAGTAAGAAGTGTTAGGAAGAGGCACAAAAGCGGAGCCAACTCCTTTGGCGGGAGCAACACCATCCGTCCTGACCCCATCCACATCAGTCCTATCCAACCCTTCGGCGAGTCTGAGCAGGGAGAAGGCGTACCGTCAATCTCAACGACGTTCCTCTCCTTCAGCCCCGCTTGCAGTTCCACCTCACTACCCTGAACTACACTGGCCAACTGCGCCCGAGTCCACCTCCTCCCTCCCCCCTGGTCCACTTCACGTTTCCGCTTACCCAGTCCCTCCCACTGGGTTGGGCGGAGGACGCTACGGATCCGCTCGAGTTGCCCGGCTTGAGGGACACATTCCAGGATCTCATGGCAGATGTCGCGGATCTCGAGTGTGGGCAGGGGGTCTCGCTCGCTCGGGCCGGTGTGTGTCGAGCTGCCGGTGGAGTGGAAGGTAGAGGTGGAAGTGGAAGCGATGTTCGAGGAAGAAGTAAAGGTAGGCTCGGTAGAAGGCGGGGTCCGGAGGATGACGAGCGAGTTCGAGATGCCCACGGTTCGGAGGAGGAACGAGCCATCCGGGGTACAGAGGACCGCATCGTCCGAGGGCCGACCTTTGATCGTCAAGCTTGGTCCAGCATCAGCTTGTACTAGGCTGGAATGAGGTAGGAGGGACCAACGGGTATGGGCCAGAAGAAGCCTCGACACGCTCAACGATCTCGGCCGGGAGTTCGAGGAGTCGGTATGACTCTTCTTGCGTGCCCGGATCGGACGGGGCGGGGAAGCGGATGGTAATATTGGATTTGGGGAGGGTGGTGGCGATAGGCATGCTGTTTTTACGATATCTGGGCCTAGAGCAGTTGCGAAGATTGTTGTTTGGATGAATGAATGGTGGAGGAAACGCCATCTTCCACGCGACAGACGACCTCACCGGTCATGACCATCATGACCATCGTTGAACCCCATATTTCATGAACGTCTTGCGCTTTGCTGCACCTTTGAATTTGGCCCGAAGGAGTCTCCGGCGTACGCGCGATCGTAAGTCCTGAGCCATGCGACACAAGCTGCTCATATATCACCATGCAATCGCTGACTATGTCGCTGATATGCAACTGACTCTACGCTGTGGAGACCTGCAGCTCACTCGAGGTCCTGCTTCAATACGAACCTGTACCTCACCTTGTTCGTCTTGACAGCCTCGATCGCCTTGGCCGCCTGCGACATGGGTAGCACCTGATCGATGATCGGCTTGACACCCTTCTCCGCCGCCAGCCTCAGCATCATGTTCCTGCGAAAGCAAACGTCAACTTGAGTTCCTTCTCAAGGCTTCCACTCACGCCTCAGCCTTGGACCCAATGTGAGAGCACCCGATATGACTCGCATTGGAAGCCATCATCTGGGGCTGCAATCCCTCCCAATCCCCGTCCGGCAATCCCACACTCGTGAACTTCCCATTGATCTTGAGCGTCGACAGGAGGTCCGAGAGTGGGAGATTGGAAGCGTCGGCGGCGCTGAGGATGTAGTCGATCTTGTCGAAATATGGTTTCGCGAAGGCTTTCTCGGAGGTCACGACGAACTCATCCGCACCGAGGGTCAGGCAGTCGTCTTTCTTGCTCGGGGAGTGGGAGAAGACGACGCATTTCGCACCGAGGGCTTTGACGAATTGGATCGCCAGGTCTACAGGACCAAGCCAAGATCAGCACCAAGATCACCGGAGTCTGAGTAGTAAGCGGTGGACTGACGACCGAGACCGCCGATACCGACGATGCCGATAGTCTTGCCTGGACCGGTACCATTACGTACGAGAGGGGAGAAGACGGTGAGACCGGCACATAGCATCGGCGCGGCGTGCTCGGATTCGATCGCTTCGGGGATGGCGAAGACGTATCGGTCGTGTGTGCGGATGACGGAGGAGTATCCGCCCTGGGCCATGACGCCGTCGGCTGCGAGAGTCAGAACCATAATGTATACTCAAGGCGGAGGCTTCACTCACGGAAAGGAGAGTTATACGTGCTGAATAAGAAACATCATCAGAAGGTGTTTGAAGGAGGATGAAAAACCCCACTCGACCAGCTCGGGGCAATACTGCTCATTATCACTCTTACACCTCTCGCACTTCAAACACGAATACACCTGCGCCCCCACGCCCACCCTTTGACCAACTTTGAACTCCGTCACCTCCTCGCCAACATGAGTAACCTTCCCGATGATCTCGTGGCCTGGGCATATCCAATCTGCGGATAAAGGTCCCCAACCGCCGGTGACGGTGTGCACGTCGGATCCGCATACGCCGCAGAAATCGATGGAGAGGGTCACGTCGTGGGGTCCAGCGGTCTTGAGCTTGTATTCCTGCACGGTGAAGTTGGTGTAATTCTTCGTGTCTGGGGGAATCAGCGGGATATAGATAGATTGAGATGGAGAGAGACATACCGGAGATACCGTAGCCTTTGCCGTGAGTTGGAACAGACATGTTGTATTTGGTTTTGGAAATTTCTTGATGCCTTTTTCGATCGAGTACAGACGATTGTATGGGACGTCAATTTCACGTTTCGGAAAAATGATATGACCAGATCGGACTGTTCGAGTGGGTGGAGGTTTCGGGTGGACGTCGCACGCCTCACCCTTCGCCGAATATTTATGAAGTGTTGTTTATTTTCATCGTTCACGGCGATACTGAGCTATACACAACGAGCGTGTTTGGGAAATTACGGCGACGTGAGCGTTTACATACTTGTTGAAAAGCCAAACGGGTCATATCGAGCATATGAAAAAGTCCGTAAAGAGGCACATAAGGTAGGAAATCGTCCGAGGCGAGGGCAGAGGTATCATTTGCCGCTGCGGAAGGTACAGCAAGCGACCACGTAGGGCAGAACGGCGAGGGTCTCAAAGACGAATGCAACCCATGTGAGATCTGCATGGCATCAGAGAGGGCGGATGATCGGATTACGAGGCACGTACAGAGAGCAGGTCCCGCGGTGACATAGATACCTAGAGCGTTGCCGTGCTCGACTTTGACAATCTTCAGCCACGCATCTTTAGCGACCACGGCTGTCCACAAGGCGGCACCCCTACAACCACATATCAAACTCCGATCTCCCGGCCGTACGGTAAGGAGAGACTCACAGGAGGAGTGTAAATGAGCTGGCGCCAGCGCAACCCGCTGCAATAAGGAAGGTGATCCTCGCCTTAAGCACCCCAAACACGAGGGCAAAGACGGCGAGCCATGACCCGATCTGTGCGAAAACGACCGTCAGCACTGGATGGATAGATCATTCGATGACGGACTCACAAAGATCATCAAGCTACCCCCTACGGACATGCCGTGATTGTAAGCGTTGTCCTTGAACGTGGAGGTAGGGATGATGGCGGCGGTCTGGTTCTTGAACTCTTTGGGGACATCGGCGAGCATCTGAGAGAGGGGCTCGAAGGCGTAGCCGATGGTCGAGCTGTTGCATATGCCGGAGCCGCCGTGTTGGTAGCCGCAACCGTCTGCGGCGCGTCAGCGAGACGAATAAATCAAACAGACGCAGCCAAAGCGGCAATGAGAAGGGAGGAAGGGATGGGGGAAGATCAATCCACACAACAGGAGGAGAGGAGGAGGCAGATGGGGCACTGCTTGGGAACGTCTGGAAGAGAGTGCGGCAAATAAGACCCACTGTAGATGCCATATCGGTAGTACTGCTTCAACCCCTTACTCTGACCCATCTTGTCATGCACCGCGGAATCATACAGTCCACCGGCTGACTTTCCGGTTGCACCTTGCAGAGCATTGCCGTATCTGAGATCAACGAAGGACCGTCAAGTCGTGGTTGGGGATGAACAGGCGAGCGAAATCAGCAGGTATGACGATGAGTAGGGGAGCGCAAAAGCAAGGGAGGAAAGCTCAACCATCAGCATCATCCTTACAAGAGACAGCGCAGACTCACGCAGCGAGGTCCATCTGGACGAAATGGATCGAGTTGGTCAAAGCCCCAGGACTGATCTGACCGATGTTTGCGAAGAGGAGCATGATGACGGCCATGGTGGAGAGGACGGTGGCACCTGCGACACAATGTTCTCCCCTCATCTTGACTGTCGACGGTGGTGATTAGATTAGTTTGGGGTGAGGTGAGGTCCAAGGAGGTTGGTGGACTTCGGGTAAGGCAATGAGAAGACGGTTTCGAGGATTCTGTCGGAGGAATGAATGGCGATAATGAGCGTGGGCGGGATCAATGATAGCGTGAGAAGGGGGACACACAGCGATCAAACGAAAGCACGGGCCATCCTCGAGGCCGCGCCAAATTGCCTGACTCAGGTAGGGGGAAAAAACAAGCGCGACTTCCAGGGTTCAACTGTCACGTCGGGAATCGTAGGGTCTGGCTACCCGTGCCGTAATGACTCGAGGTAGCAGAGAGGGGTTTCTGCTTGCAGGAATGTACAAGATAATGCCGAAATGTATACCTCCGTCCAGTCATGATCCCCCCTTATCGCCCAGATTGACGACCGCCGTCGCCTCCGCCAGATCCACCACTTCGATCCGCGCTGTATCTCTGCTGTCCCCGGTCGACCTCACGTTCTGGAGGTTGAGGCGAGCTTGTTCCGGATGGCGGATCTGCCTTGGCAAAGAAGAAGTCCGTCACGGATCCGCTACATGGACCCATTAATCAGGAACTCATGCCAAGAAAGTCTCACTGACCTGAAAGTCCGCGCAATCTTGTTCTTCCCATTCTCACTCTCCGCATCTGCAGTGTCATCCTCCTCACTATTGATGTCGAGCGATTGCTCTGCTCTCGGAATTCCTACTCCGCTTTCATCGCCATTGTAAACGCTCGCCTTCTTCGCCTTCTTCGCATGATGTCGTCGCGCAGTCACCGAGTTCGAGAAGAGTGGCAGGAGATACCGCTCGTCAAGCGCTGTGAACCATTGGCCATCGCGGAAGACCATGCCCGGTTTAGTCGGTCCACCCCCCGCGCCAGCCGCGGGGAAGTCTTCCGGCGAAAACTGCGTCGCGGATGGTAATGGTTCTCCTTCATCTGACTCGTCCGAGTTGGTGGAAAAGCCCGAACGCGAACCTCCCGGGCCGAAGATTGGTGTTTGACCGGGCTTACCAGATGCTCGCCGTGAGCTAGGTAGATGCATATTGCTCATGTATGGCGAATCGATTGGCGAATGAAGATCGATCTCGCCGTTCTCATCGGCATAGACGCCTCGACCGTTCTGACCGGTAAATCGCCTGCTTCCTGGACCCATAGAGAGCGCGAGATTTCCGTGGTGGCTCGACCATGGCTCGTCGTCATCATCGGACGCATCCTCGTCCTCGACACCGACACGAATACCGAGAACCTCGAGCATGCGTGCTGTGGTCCCGCCAAAGATGATGACGGTGAGCACGACAACGACGAGGATGGTGGTGCGCAAGGCGTCTGCGTTATCGCCGGTGATGCCGGCAGCGAGAGCTACTCCCACAGCACCTCGCAGCCCCGCCCAGAACAGCATCATTTGGTACGAGTGCGGTAGCTCCTCGTATCGCTGTCCTCGGGTATGGTAGACCCAGTTGATGAGCTCGGAGATGGGGAAGACGGCGGCATAGCGGGAGGCCATGACGGCGATCTGGAATCATCAGCGAGGCCCAACCGGTAGATATCACCTGCTCACCGCCGAAACGAGAATGAATAATGGCTTGAAGACCTGGATTTCCTGCGTGAATAGGTTGAGGCCGAGGTAGATGAAGATGAAGTTCTCGGAGAGTTGCGCAAGCACCGCAAACATGTACTTCGTAGTCCTCTGCGTCCGCTTTGACATCGTATGATACGCGTAGTGTTTCAGTGTGATACCGCAGAACAGCAGTGACACGATGCCTGTCATGAGCCCAGCACTCAAAGGGCCTACTCACCGCTCATGCTAATCCCGTTTGAGAAGAAATACGACGTGTACGCGACGAGAGCGACGAGGCAGCTCTCGATATGCGGGTACATGGCGACATTGGAGTGCTTCAGCCCGAGTGAGCAGCAGAGGCCGAAGGAAACGCCGAGGGCCATTGAGACGAGGAAGGAGAAGAGGAAAATACCGGTGCCATGGAAGATGGACGAAAGGTAGATGTCTTCGCCGTGGAATCGGGAAAGGGTGCTACGAAGCGTTAGCGGACATCGCGAATCGTCATACTTGGTGGCTTACTCGTACATGACGATACTGACTGCATCGTTCAAGATACTCTCTCCGAAAATGACCGAGTAGAGCTTGGGATCAACCTTGTACGTGTTGAAAATGGCTAGAATTGTGACGGGGTCGGTAGCGGAGAGGGTGGACCCGAAGATGAGGCATTCGAGAAGGGTGAACTTCAAACCTTCCAAGCCGAGGAAGGACCAGATGTAGACGAGCACTCTGAGACGAAATGAGTATTGGTCGATGAGCCGAAGGAACGGCTCACCCGATACCGACAGCAGAGATGAACGTCCCCATGAAAGCGAACGTAAGAATCACCCCAAAGTTCCGGAAGAAGTTTTCCTAATCATCGTCAGCTCTGCCACCGCTCTACCGCTGCGACGCTGTAGCTCACCTGCTTCAGCTCGTAGCCCGAGTTGAGGATGATGGGAGGTAGCAGAAGATTGAAGAACAGAGTATGTTTGAACGACTATCCCCGTCAATCTTCAGCTTTCCACTTTCACAGGAAACCAGTCCCGCCTCACCAGCATCTCTCGTATCAGATGTCCGGGTGATAGCCGTATGACCAATCCCACCACCATCCCCGCGAAGATGGAGACCACTGTCTCGTGAACTGCGCGGATCCGCTTGATCTGGAGGTAGTAGGATGTGATGAGGGCGCCGATGAGGAGCAGGCAGAGGATACACAGACCCCATCTACCAAGGCGCATCTTCAGAGTCTTTTCGGCAACATGTAAGTCAAGGAAAGGAGGACGTACGAGGCGTAAAACTCCTCATCCTGGGGATTGACGGCTTCGCCAGAGGGTGTCGGCAGGACGGGAGCAGCAGTGGACATGGCTCCAGCTCAAGCGGCCGCGTGTTCCAAAGACTGATGCTTAAATCGGGTGGAGTAAGGAGAAAGGGAGATGACGGATTGTCGCGAATGGATATGATGGGCTGGCAAAGGAAGAAGGGATTGATGACGACGAGCTGCGTCACAAGTCGAGCAGAGGATGCGTCAAGCTTTGAGCGACCCGACTAGACCGACCGGAGATGATCCCGGATGCTTTGACGACTTCAAATCAAGCCAGAAATCAAGCCATTCTCTGAAAAAAAAAAGAGAATGGCCTAATATTGATCAAGGACATCTGCGGTTGATCGCGGGGGCAACGTTGGCGGCATTTGCCGCTTGGTTGCCGACTCCAGATCCCATGTAGTACTGAACTTGACACACATCGCAGACAGGGGTATCAAGATGACCCGTATACAGATTGTCATACTGCCTGACCCGGATGATATTACTTTCGCGGAGCCTCGAGCTCCCCCCTGACCCTCTCGAGCTCGAATTGCGATCCAGCAGCTCGATCCTCCGCCTCCCGCCAAGATGTCTCATACCGTATTGATCGGGCATGCTCATCCGCCAATCGATTTTGGACGTGCACGAGCTCGTTCTGGCTTCACTTCAGCCAATGCCCCAATTCCATTCTTCGGGCGAGGTATTGATCTACCGCACTGACCTGAAGTTCCGATTTCTCGACCTCACGCTTCGCGATGTCCGCATCGGATCTCGCGACCTTCTCCGCGAGTTCTGCCATGAACTCGGCGGCGCGACGTAAGAGCGTCCCTTTGCCCATCTTCTCCAGTCCGCCGGGGATGAGGCGCGCAATCTCGCCTATCCCATCATTGATGTTTTCGCGTCTCCGGCGCTCGACCTCTTTCTATTACCGCGACGCCATCAGTCTAAGGCGTACTGAAGTAAGATGAGTTCCACCTACATGACTATCCTTCTTGACCTTGAGTACAGCCGTCGTCCCCCCATTCTCACCTTCTTCACCTTCCCGCCGCCTCTTCCGCCCACCTCCCCTCGTCCTCCCAGGAATTGTCTCACCCGCTAGATCATGATTCTTCTCATCCTCCACTCCCTCCAACTTATACTCCTCGTCCTGAGCGTCGTCCCCCTCAACACGCTCGTCTTGCCGCTGAGACGCGAGCAATCCTTCAAAGGGTTGATGATCATGATTCGATCCAAACAGACTCCCATCCTCCCCAGCTGTGAACGCCAACAAAGCATCATGATGTCCATCGAGGACGTGTTGGGCGAAATCGTTCAATCGATTCTCAGCTTGGGGAGAAAGATCGGGTTCTTGAGTCACACCGTTGAGGGTACCCGGATGTAATTGAGGGTCGAGGTTGCCAAATGAGTCAGAGGGAGAGGAGTCGTCGGGATGTTGTCGGGTGGACCGCAAAGAGTGGTCATTTGAGGAGTGAGGCGAGAGACGAGTGGATGAGGAGGGTCGGACGGCAGCGAGGGACATGGCTGGTGTGCTGAACTTCGTGAGGTGAGCGTAGCGGTGAGCTGCTGCCTGTGAAGCAGGAGGAATGGCCAGAGTGATGTTTCGGGGAAGGTGGGGATATGAGCAAGTCAGGTGACTGTGCTGGAGCTTCGAACCAATATCTCCTCGTGTTTTTGTGATTTTATCCGATCCCGGGCTCATCTGGGTAGTACCGAGCCTTTCCAGCTCGCTCAACACGCTCAACCGCTCGAGGATCGCCCTACAGCGAGCCCAGCCTGCGGATCGAGCTGGACCCACATCCTTGGACATGAACTCCCCATCACCAGCACCGGAAGAGCCGACCTCTCTCGCCGGGTCACCTTCGGACTTCCTGAAAAACATCGTGGGCAAGAGGGTGAAGGTGCGGATAGGCAGTGGGGTTGACTATCAAGGTGAGTTTGCGAGTCGTCATTTCTCAGCCCTCGCTGTCGTCAAGTGGTGTACTGTGGCACGTCTCGTACTCAGGCATCTGAGCGCTGCCTAATATCGTATACCTACCTTGACACCACGACGGTTCTACTGTGGCTGGTATCATAGCTCATTTGGAGCTGGCGGATTCTCCGCGGCAGTTGACTGGTATTGTCCTAGGCTTACTCACTTGTCTGGACGGATATATGAACGTCGCGCTGGAAGATACAGAAGAATGGGCAGGTGGGCGGATCACGGGACGATATGGAGACTGCTTCTTACGGGGCAACAATGGTTAGCTCTTCCCAATAGAGCTGAATGGTGCAGTGCTGACTCTTCTAAAGTACTGTACATTTCGGCACTGGAGGATTTGTAGCGAGTCACGTTGGTAGAGGGGGATATGGAGCAGTTTGACGGGATGTATTCGCCATGAAGCCATCCAGAAACACCTTTTCACGTCGTAATACCATTGCGCATAGACACCATCCGCATCATTAGAGTCATGTCATGCTACGTGTACCGCGATCGAGCATGATTCTCCAACTGGATTGATCCCATATCTGCAGGACATAGCTATCAGGAATGCAGGCTTTAGATGGAGAGTTTCGCTGCCACTCACCACCACCCGCGTCTGTCAACCCAATCGCCCTTTGTCTCTCGCATTCATATTCGTGCATCCACCTCCATTCGGTGCTTGAAACCCCTTATATCCCTCGTCGATGTTCTGCCGGTGACCCTTTTCACCTTGCGCCTTGCCTGGAATAGCGCTCCAGCATGGCCGCGGTCTCTTTATCGGGACCCAACCTTGAGATCCTCCTTCAAAAGTTCCCTCATCTGCTAAACGATGCCGAGCGGCAATATCCCGAGGAGAAGCGGAATCACATCATCCGAACGCGAGTGACGGCGCTGTTGAAAGATCAGAATCGACAAGGTCAGACGCAGCCGGCACCACAGCAACGGCCTCAACCGGTTCAAACTCAGCTCCATCAAGGTGGAGTTCCCGTCCAGGCGGCTCTTGGAGGTCAGAATGTTGCGGCCACACCTTCACCGCAGACGGTTCAGAGTCCGTCGATGCAGCAGCAGGGACCGCCTGGGGTTATGATTGGGACGCCGCAGATGAATGTGGCTCAGCAGATGAATGGGGATCAACAAATGAATGGGGCTCAGCAGATGAACGGGGCTCAGCAGATGAACGGGGCTCAACAGATGAACGGGCCGAATCAGCAGGTGAGAGCGATGGTTTCGATGACCTCATCCCTCTTTCCGACCGGACGGGTTTCATTGTGTATGACCTAGCGCTGATGCATATTTTACTTAGTACCAGGACCAGATGCGCTTTCAGCAGCAGCAACAACAGCAACAACACCTCGCGGTCATGCTGGAGAAATCGCAACGACTCCAGCAACAGGCCGTTCAGCAGCAGCAAATTCAACAGCAACAACAAATGGCCCAATCGATGTCTCAACATCATCCCCCTTCCTCCATCACAGCTCCGTCCCCTCAACTGCCCTCCGCTTCCTCACCTAACGCTCAGATGATGGGCCGATCACCTAAACCAAACCGCCAGGCGCCAACACCGACTACAAGCAACATATCCGGCACCGGAGTGAATAACGTACAGGTCCTGGTGGACAACTTCCCAAGATTGCTCGAGATGAAGCGGGCTGGAACTCTGCGACCAGATCAGGAGAAGCTGGTGAGATTGACATTCTCCCCTGAGACCCTGGCTGAATCAAGAGCTTCAGTTCGACTCCCTCATGAATTCGAAAGGAGGCCGACAGCAGCTGGATCGGATCCAAGCTCATCAAGCAAACATGCTCGTTCAGAACCACCTGTCCAACTCCGTGGGTCCACCCCAGCCGAACCCCTCCCTTCTTTCACGGGCGAATCACCAGCAGCTCTCGATGGCAGCCCAGCAACAGCTCGCTCCCCTTCAGCAACAGCAACAGGAGCAGCAGCTCGCACAGGCTCAAGCGCAGGCTTATGCGATGCAGCAATCCGTCCAAGGGTTTCCACAGGGTATGGTGCCGAACCAACATATGATCAATCAACAGATCCAAAACTCGCAACTCAACCCTCAACTGCAGGCACAAATACGACTGCAGCAGCTCGCTCAAGCTAATCTCGCCCGTCAACCGGGACAGACTCCGAATGCAACGCAAGCCCAGGTACTCGCGAGGGCACAGCAGGCCCAGTATCAGCTTCTCCAGGCGCGAGATACCCTGGGTCTATCGCAACCCGAGCAGGGAACAGGGAATTTCGGATCATCGCGACCTGTACAGCAGCCGCAAATGCAAGCGAATGGGGGGGAACGAATACCGCCGGACAAGGTGGCTCAGATCAAAGCGAGACTGGCACGCCTTTCGACCATGAATGATCAGCAACGCGAGGCGTTATTTCAACAGGTGAGTACACCTAAGCGATGATCATCGGTCTAACCCTTCCTTCAGCGGCCTGATGTACGGAATTTGTATCTCTCCAGTCTTGCCACGCAGTCGCAGCAGATGATGCAGCAGCTCCAGCCCAATCCCACCGCGCAAAGCCCTCATGTCCCTTTGCAAGTCAACACTCCCGGTATGGTTCGACCGCCTTCGGGCTTCCAGCTCCCTAACAATGTTCCAAACAACCTTCACATCCCGCCCAGCAAACAGGGAAATCTCGGCCAACCTGGCGCGACAGCGAATGGATCGCCAATGCGGCCCAGCCTGCAGATTCCCGGCATCTCCGCGGCGAATCAACCTCATGCTGCGGTGCTTCAACGCATGATCCAACAAGGTATACCGGTCAATCCATCAGGCATTCCGAATGGCGTCCGATCTCAGACGGGTCAGCAAATCAGCGGGCAGGATATCAAGCCGTACATGCTGCTCCAGCAGATGGAACAGCAGCAACCTACACAAGGGCAGATGGAGGAAGGGCGACCGCATCCGCCGAACCAGGTCCAGAAGACGAGTGATATGACAGTTCCGCAACTCGACCGGTCGCAGTCCCTGCTCAGTCGAGTGTCATGGCAGCCGAGCGCGGATCACGACGCAAGGCTCAAAGACAAGATCTCGGGCTTTCAGCGACCGCTCAAGCCCTCTGGCCGCGCGACACTATATCAGGGACTGGGGATGAATCGCATCCTTGGTGAGGTCCTGCTCGAATGCATGCCAGAGGCTCTGAGAGCAATTGCCGAGGAGGCGGAGAGCGGGGTCGCTAGCGATGCCGAGGTTGGGGAGGGTGGGAAGGGGAAGATTGATTCGGATGGGATTGGGATGCCGGGGCAGAAGAAGCGGAAGGTGCAGGAGTTGGCAGAAACAGTCGATAAGGCCTTGGTGATTGACCGGGACGTGGAGACTGTGAGTATCTTCTGCAGGTCAAAAGGCAGGGTGCTGATAGAGCCCAGCTGATGCTACAGCTCGCGGACGAGCATTGTGAGCTCGTTTCGACGGTCAGCTGCAGTCTCGCAAAGCACCGGAAAAGCAGGACGATCGACCGGAAAGACGTGCAGCTAGCCTATGGTGTGTTGCTTTGCATTGACTGCGTCTGATCGCTAATGTAGACCAGAGATGATTCTCGGCCGTACAATACCTGGCTTCTCATCAGACTCGATCCGACTCGACCAGGCCCGATCTACAAAACGCGCACCCACCAACGCGGCGAGGCAAAACAAGCTCAAGATCCTGGGCGAGGCCAAGATTGCGTGGCGGAAGGAGAGAGAGGAAGGCAAGGTGAGAGAAGGTGCAGCTGTTGCTTTGGTGGTCTAGTGGGGAGCACTGTGCAGGATGCGTGATTATTGTTGTATGCTTTCTATCATTCTCATTTGCGATACCGTCAACATGCATAATGGCCAAGCTTAAGTTTGGGAAGATCATCAGACAGCCGGAGTACGTTCCCCTTTCACCTTGCGCTTCCGTTTCGCCTTCCCTTCCCCCTGCGCCACCCCTGCAACTCCCGCCGCCTTTCCCCCCTCCCCATTTCGCCCGCTCCACAATCACCCAGGGAATGTGGGCTCAATACCATGGGAACTGTATCAAACAAACGAGCTGGGGATTTGCACGGTCCAGACCAAACTTACAGTTCCTTGTCTGTTTTGCCAAAGAGGGCATTCGCCGGGCCCGGCCCGTGAAGCGGCTTATCCGGATTGCGTCACTTAAACTCGTTCATCTCGGCAAATTATTCTAGCGCGTCGCAAAAATTGTTGTGGAAAGCGCGTCTGGACCGCGCCAATCCATTGCAAACCGCTATCGTCAAAGGGTCGTCCTTTAGGGGGGCATCAGGTGATTGTGGCTAGAGAGGTAGAATGGGGGGGATGTGGAGTCATATCCCGGGTACCCCCGAGAGATCCGTCAAAAATCCTTAGGTTGAGAAAGAAGGACCTACCTAGCTCGAACGTTCTGGACCCTGAGCTAGGTAACGATGGGAAAATACCCATAAATGTGATTCCCGTGAACTCCCATCCGCCAGAACTTTGTCTCATGACGAGTTTTCCAAACTTCCGCGTCATTTCATCGCGGCGTGAGAATAGACAATATTAGCTCGGAAGGCGTCGAGCATAAGGGAAGGTTGGGGAAACCATGGGGAAGATGAGACATGATACGAGGTGGGGGATCACTGCGGTGACTTGGCAAACTCACTGATCCTGTTCGTAACTTCTCGTTACAGCCCCAAACTCTCCTCTTCCTCCCTCGCCTCTACGAAGACCACTGGATTCAACGACAGTTCCTCGCGTGGTCCTCGTTCTCTCTCCCCTTCAACATCTCCGCACCAGAGCCCATCCTCGCCTCTCCGACCGATCAGCGGGAACAATTCAAACATCCCAGGTCCTTCACGGAACTACGCTTTCCCCTCTGAACGTAGTTCCCCCTCTCCCTTGGCGGCTACCTCACCCCTCGCTTCCACCGCTCAGCACCGCATGTCTCAGTCATTCGGTCGTTCACGTCGGCCCTCACCACTCCTACACGAGATCCAACCCCCTAGTCGAAGGCTATCCGCACACCAGATGCTCCTCCTCACCCCATTCGGCGGTGCTATACCACCCGGAGAGCTAATTAGACCTGTCGAAGGCGTCGCCCGAATAGCTTCGAGCATCGGGGCCTCATTGTCTCTCCTTACCGCTCCTCAAAGATCTTTTGGCTCGAGCAGTGCAATGAGAGTTGCACTTGGCAGTATCGGTCCACCACGACTACGCCATCATTCTCTCGTCAATCCGCCCGCAGCGCCATCCCCTCTCTCCTCGGCACCAATGACCACGATCCAGTCCGCATCCGAGTATAGCTCGTCCGAAAGCGCATCAAACGCCAGCCAGGAAGGAATTCCCAACCAGGGGGAAAATTCGACGACAGGGACGCTGGGAACAGTAGCGATGACGAGATCAAATTCGGGGCCCGTACTGACGCTGAGGGAGCTGCAGGCATTGCAGCAAAAAGATGGGGAGCTTGGGATAGCTAGAGGAGGCGAGTGGGCTTGGATGTCGCGGGAGGGCACGGATGACGAGAGTATCGACGAATCGTCAGCGCGCCCTCAGACACACTTTCTTGATTTTACTGATGGGTATCAGTGTGGAAGACGAGACTCCAGACTTGACCGCCGGAAACACCGTTTCTGCCTCGTCCACCTCTCTGGTGTCAAACATCAGCACGACTCCTCCTTCCCGATTCCCCTTCACCAATGGTTTCCATGACCCCTTCGCTCCTCATCCGTCATTCCCCGCGGCCGGCATGGTCCGCGAAACCGCCTCGTTCACACCTCCACATCTCCCACTATCCACCTCACCATACTACTCTCCCACCACCGAAGCGCGGAGGATGTCCGAGATACCGCTCCCTCTGGAGAATTACTCTCCTGGATCGTGTCGTCATCTTGATCCTACAGGGCGACCGAGCGCAAGCGTAGCGCGCGGTACAATACCCATCAGTCGAGCCTCCATACAGTCTCTCACCAGTGCCAACAGCAATCCCACTCCCCGTACCTCATTCGCCCCGCCCCGTACCGAAAGTCCCCGTGGGACGCCAATACCAAGCCACGGGCGGCCTCGGATGATGCGGTACCGGTCCTCGCCTGGCCGATCCACCGATCTCGGACTACAAATCGTCGTCCGACCCCAGCCATCGACCAGCGGGCCATCGTCGGGAGAGCCGGGATTCAACAGTCCCAGCTCGAGTCCGGCCAGCTCCCTGCGTAGACGAGGTGGTCGTTACCGGCAGAGAGGATCGTGGACATCGGTGGACGTCGTGGATCCGTTGGCAGCTGGGGCCGACGATAGTTCTTCCACCTCAAGTCGCGGTTTGGCGCTGCTGTTGGTCGAACGGAGATCCACGCTGGCCCAGAAGACCGAGTTTGGCGGGCGAAACCGCTTCGAGTCGGTCGATTCGGCATTACCCCTCTTCGGGGGGAAATTCCTGAACCTACCCCAGACCGCCACGGGATGGAGCGAGACATTCCCACGAAGAGGGAGTCTTGCGGTACTCAGTCGAACGCCATCGGGGCCGTGGGCGATCAAGGGCGGAGAACAAGGACTGAGTGCGGGGCATTGGTCGGAGAGGAGGGGGAGCTGGGCGGAGGTATGGGGAAAGACGTGATGATGAGAGCTGTTACGCATGAGATCGAGAGCTGTTACGCATGAGATCATCAGGATGATCGAGATCAGAGGTTGAAGGGTATAACATCTTCTCATCACACGGACTGGTGATCTCCGGTTGTATCGCTCAAGCGGCATCGGACAGGCCGTTTAAACATGCATCATGCTGATTTTGGCGAAGAGACAACTCCGCCTTCACAAACGCACGGTCTAGTTGGTGGGGAAAAACTGTTTCGGCGTATGGCTTGGGACAACTTGTGAGAGTATCGGAGAATGCGTATGTGACATCTGGGATCTGGGCACGTTCCTGCGGTGTAAAGACGCATAGATAAAGCATCATGCAAGACTGCGCGGAGGCCGAAGCAATGCATGGGTAAGGTGTAGATCCAGCCATCGCGTCCATGCCGCGATAAGCTTGATCATCATACCGCACGCTTGGCAAGGATCTTCGCGCTGACGCTCCGGATGTTCTGGGCGGCCCGGCCGATCCCACCTTTCTCGGCTGTTTCGTACAGCGTGAGGGCGGTGTCCAGGTTGTCCGCTGAGCGCGCGTCAGCAGGCTGACCCTCTTCTCGAATCGGAACGGTCCCGAGAGGAGGACCGCTTGACTCACTGGACTCGAGAACGGCTGCGAGGTTGAAGGCGATCTAGAATCAGCCATTAGCCTGACGCCATCGTTGGTATCTGTAGTCCGGTGCTCTGGGTAGAACAAGAGAGATGAGAAATCAGCTTACCTCTGGGTCATCGGGCGAGAGCTCGATTGCAGAGCTGGGACTATGAGCCAGCGACGAGAGCCGAGTAACATGAGGCGCACGTCAGATGCTTGATGGCCTGAGCAGGTTGCGGAGGCTTGGAGAGGATGTAGGCGGATGCGAGATCTGGATCAGTCAGCGCTCGCCGTAGCACAAGACTGTTGCCTCATGCCCAGACTTACTAGTGTAAGCGTCAGCAGAAGGCGAAAGGGCGATAGATTTCTCCCAAGCTTCGATCGCTGCCGATTGATTCTCTGCGCCCCATCAGCCAACACTCGACTAGACTCTTCAGTACCCACTGAGGTGATATTCGCAGACCTGACGACTGTTTATCAGCTTGCGTGATATAAATATGCGAGCACGCTCACTCCAAGATTGAACCATCCCCCACTCGTCTCCTTTACCGCTAAGCTGTCCTTGTAAGTCCCCCTTGCAGCGTCGAGGTCCCCTTCCTCGAGTGAGCGGGTTCCGGATTCGACAAGGTCAAGGGCGAGATCGATGGTCGGGTCGGAGGGTGATGCGGGGTCGATAGTGGCCATTGCGTAGCCTACGGAAATCCATCAATGTTGGCAGTCCACTATAGGACAATGAGAGATACGAACCACGATGAGCAAGTTTTGGTTTTGCTGAATGACAGATATGAAGTGGATCGAGAGCTGATGTTGAGCGAGGTCGTCCGGCGAGAGAGTATCTTCTAGGGCGATCGATTGAGCTCACAACGAGACGCAAAACAGCTCGGACGGTGCGAGAAGAAGACGCCATCGTACTGAAACAAGGCAATCAAGAGGAGGGTGTCCCTTTGGAAAGCAGCAAGTTGAAACTCCACAAGATATTCCTAGAATCGGTTGCCGGCGGTATCTTTGGCGAGAGCCTCCGCTCATCTTGTATCCGACGTGCTCTTTCCTCTCCATTGGGGGTTAAGCAACACCCGCCACGGAACGTCCAGGACCCACACGAGCGACGACCAGTCTTGTGGCCCGCAACGACGAACGTGGCCAAAACGAGATTTATGAACAAACATGCATGATCCCTTCCCGCCAGTACACCTTCCAGCGCCATCAACCCGTTTGTGACTTTGCCCTGCAAACGGAATCTTCGTCAATTTGTTGCCTGAGATATTGCGGGGCGAGACGTGTAGAGATCATACTCACAAATGCCAGTGAACAGCATAGAATGGCATGCCGAAGCCAAACCCGGTGTAGGCAATCATCTTGACCGCCAGCCAGTACCTGTTCTTGACCGAGGTAGGAAGGGTACTAGAGAAGTGAAGGATCAGCGGGTGTCGCCCATGAGAAATCATGATGATGCTCGCCGCCAGCGGCAATCCAACTGACTGGCAGGCGAAGCGTGATGGACGTTGAACTCACTGATCAACGCTATTTTCGAAATGGACGAATCGGGCTTGCGGCCGTACGAGAGGTAGTGATCTTGCGGCGCGTAAGGGCGCGGCGGAGAGGAGGGCGGACATGCTGGTTGGCGTCGAGGGTACTGATTTTCGTCGCTGGAAGAAAGTGAAGATAGGGCTCCGGTAATCGAATCGCGGAGATTTATCCGGTAGATGCGAGATTGTGGCATCCAGGAACGCTCGCTTGGCTGGAGGTCTGGCCTGCTTCTCCTTTTCTCCTGAATACAAATATGGAAGCTGGACCTTCAGCATCACCAAACAGCTCAGAGCTCAGAACAGGATATCGCTATCTCCAGGCCAAGAACGGTCAGCCTTTGAGATTGCGATATATCGGACCCCTTCCACCGTCCTCGGCCGAAGCCTCCCAAATCTGGTATGGGGTCGAGTACGATGATCCGTCTCGAGGAAAGGGTCATCCCGGGACGTTTGAAGGCACGGCAGTTTTCCACACTCAACAAGAAGGCGCTGGAGCGTTCATCAAGGCCGGTCCCAAACCTATCTTTGAGCAGGGAAAGACCTTCCTACAAGCTGTAGCAGACCGATATGGAGCTCTCAACCCTGAGGTTGGTGCCATCAGCTCGAGCTCAGTGGACGAGAGCATCCTTCTCGGATCATCGAATTCTTCCATCAAGGTCGAAGCTCCGAATATCCAGGATGTGCAGAAACGGGTCGGCCGGCTGGAGAAGCTGCGGGAGATGGGATTAGAGGGGGAATGGGTGAATGGAGTTGGTGGGGACGAAGAGATGAGACGGAAGGTGCGAGAGCGTCTCGGGAGTGAGTATTCGGTTCTTGTTTCACGCTGAGCGGAGCAGGGTTGAAGACGCTGAACCTCTCGCGGAACCTTTTGAATACCTGGAAAGATGTTGCCGAGATAGTGGAATACTTGCCGGGACTGAAGGTCCTGGTTCTCAAGTTAGTCTTTTTCCCTAAACAGAATACACAACCGCTGATGGAAAGAAAAGGCATTCCCGGATAGCCCCGCTGCCCTCTGCACTCCCGCCAGAAATCACGTCTCGTCTGAAGGCCGCCTTCGCCAATATCATGGAACTGCGCCTTGGTAACGCTTGTATCACCTGGCAAGAGGTACGACCCTGTACTGGCTATGTCACTTATCAGTGATCAGGTATGCCACCTAGCCGTGTACTTCCACAGCCTCGAAGAATTACACTTGAACGCGAACAGCTTGTTGCGAAACCTGCGGAGAGACTCGACACGGGGACGGCATCACCTTGCGAAGCTCAAGATTTTGAGCTTGGAGGGCTGCGGTCTGATCTCCTGGGAGGAGATTGCTCGCGAAATGGGTGCCCTCGAATCGTCGGTGATTCCTTGCTTGATGGATCAGGTCGCTTACCGAGCTCAGGCTGGAGAGCCTGAACCTCTCTTCAATCCCCATATCGTCAATACCAGCACTACCACTCAGCAGCACATCCTCGCCAGCAGTCTTCACGAGACTCACCCATCTCGTCCTGCTCAACACTTCGCTGAGCCATTGGTCCGACATCGATGCTGTCGAGTCTTGGACTGGCGGACGTCTACGAAACCTTCGCATTTCGCGCCTCGAGCAGGAGGACACCACTACTGTCAAGTCTGACTATACTCAAATGTCAAACGACCTTTCGGCCGATCGACCAATCTACATCGCCAAGCTGTCTGGCCTCCAAGCTCTCAACTCGACGGAACTCACCATTAGCGAACGACGCGAAGCCGAGCTTTTCTACTTGTCTCATGTGGCAAAGCTGTTCTCGGATCATCCTGAGATTAAATCGTCTGATTGGGGACGTTATGAAAAGCTATGTCGCCTGCATGGTCGAGCCTCTGAGAAGAAGCTTGAGGTCAGATCGTCAGCATTACGCTCGAAACTGATCAGTGTGTCGCGCCACCTGTCAAAAGTTGCTTGAGCTGATGTGGTGCAGCCTTACACGTATACCCAGCAGAAGATACCCCTTTTGACATATCAGTACTTCCGACCTCCCCAATAACCCTTCTCCAGCGTAAGATAGCAAAGCAATTGGGCGCGAGAGACTTCAAGGCGGTTCAACTTTGGACAGCGAGATCAGTAGGACAGACGAGGGAGAAGGTGGCGGAGGTGCTGGAGGAGCCAGGTAAGGATGTAGGATGGTGGTGTGGTCATGAGGATGACCTCAGTGTAGAGCTAATCTGATTCAGCTTTCACATTTCCCTAAAACATTCTTCTTGCCTTATTTTCGAGGCATGACAAGGTGGATCATGAGGACTCGCAATCGCACGGAAGCGATTCACGACTTCCTTTCATCCCACCCATTTTTGCGGATCCACCCACCTGTATTGCCCATGTAAGGCATGACTCAGCACCATGTCCTCATCCCCACCCGACTCCGAACCTCTCCTCCCTCCGCCCGCGACCCATCTCTCCTCCGCCTCCCGCTCCAAACTCGCAGCCCGCCGCTTCCTCCGCTCCGAAAGGTCCAAAGGGAAACAACGAGCCGAACCCGATCTCACACCGAATGACGAGGACGAGCCGGACGTCGAAGCTTTCAACTCGGGTGGTGGTGGGAAAGAGGGATTGGGGATGAGTAGGACGGGACGGAACGTGACGGTTATCTTCTCGAATGAGAGTGATTCCGGTGGGGGAGGAGGGAATCTGGAGATTTGGGTGGAAGAGGGGGAGTCGGTGGGTTCTGTCAAAGAGCAGGTGGGTCTCTCCCCACACCACTCACTCCCACTTTCCACCCTCTCTCTCAGCCTTGAATAAAGCTTGGTGAACAGACCTGATCAAGTGGTCAACCTAGATTCGGCATTTACGGACCCCGCTCGCCACCTTCTCCCTCCGACTGATCCACTCCGGCCGCCTCCTGACAGACGGTATCCTCCTCCTCCCATGGCTCCGTTCGCTGGAAGAGCGCGTACGTCGCCAAGCAGCCGGCGTGAGCGGGGACGTCGAGTCGGTGCTCAAGGACGTGGGGTTGGCGGAGGATGATCCGGCCGAGGGAGGAGATGGGGATCTATCGGGTGAGAAGGGGAAGGCGAGGGGGAGGGTGTGGTTGCATTGTAATGTCGGGGGGAGGGTGGATGAGAAGAACGTCAAGCATGCTGACGAAGGTGACGAGGTAAGTCGGCACACTGAAGATGAGAGGTGAGGTAGATGCTGATGTGCGACGAAGCCCGCTGCGCCGAGACGGAGGGGGTTCGACGTGCTCCTCGATGCTGGACTGAGCGCCGCAGACGTCGCTAGTATGCGGAGACAGTTCTATGAGAGTCGAGGGGAGGAGGTACCGGAGGGTATGGATTTGGGGGATATCAGTGAGCCGGTCTTAGCTGGTCTAAAAACAAAGATAGAGCTGATTGAGTAGACGACGAGCATACGAGGGCGCTGGAGGAGCAGTGGATCGAGGGTGACTCGACCGCCGACACGGCGACCAGTACGTCTACCCAACTCATCTCTAGCTTTGTACGTAAGTTCCAGGCTGATGTCGACCCAGCCTCGTCCGAGGGCATGTACACCTCCACCCTGCATGGCCTCTTGACCGGCTTCCTCTGCCCCCTCATCCCATGGTTCTTCTTCCGCGAGCTACCTCTACCCAACTTCTTCGATGCGGACGCCGAAGCGGCGCAGAGCGATCAGACGCCGGTAAGTGAGCGGGTGGCTAGTAGCCCGGGCGTAGGAGGGGAGATGCTCCCGGGTGTGGTTTTTGGGAAGCGAATGCAGGTGGGTGCCAATTTCTGTCAAGTGGAAGCAAGTAGCTGATCCTCATGAGGGCAGATGGGGATCTTGCTGGGAACAGTGCTCAATCTCGCTTTCGGAGCACTGCGGTTCTTGCAATGACCTAGGACTGGCTTCATGCAACAATTGTACCGGTGTCGTGAGATCATTCAATCTCGTGAAGACCTTCAAGGTCAAGGCAAGAACAAAATGAAGAAAGACGAAAACGAAGGGGTTATACAGGATATGGGTATAGATGCTAGTGCTTTTGGTTTGCGTCAACGTCCATCCCCACTAGTCCACTCCTACTATGCTCGAACAGTCCGTCACAGGCAGAAGTAGCCCGCGACGCTGACCATACCCACGACGAGGCCAAAGGGCGCGGCGAGTCTGGGCATGGCACCAGATTTGGCGGAGGCGGAAGTAGACGCAGCGGCGGGGACGACGGTATGGGTGACGACTGAGGCGGGGGTGGATGAGGTCTTGGCAGATGTGGGCATGGCGGTCTGGTGGCTCTTCAATATGGGGTCTGGAGAATTCGGAGGGGACTGACGGATGATACTGCGGAGCTGGATGAGCCACCCGAGATCTCGGCGAGGACGGAGGCGTTGAATGTCCCGCTCATCGAGTTAATCCTGCGCGGCCATACTCTTCAGCTTATTGTGATAAGGAAAGGATGAGGGAGGACGCACCAAAATCTGGCAGAGAATGCTTCATAGGGATAGTTGGGGTTCGTCGTGTCCTTCAGCGAGAGGGAGCTGACACGGATGAAGTAGTATGCCCCTGTCCGTCGGAATCAGCATCTTGATCTGTTCAGTGGGGAGAGAAGCAAGCAGACTTACCGCTCTGACCGACAGAGGGATCGATGGTCGCACTAACGGAGCTGGCTTTGGAAACGTCGACGCTAGCGGCGAGGTTTTGGAGTTTGGTCTGGACATTCATGGACCCGGTGTAGAGGTCGATGGAGCATGGTCCGATTGAGCTGACAGTCGGGGTCTTCCCGTCGTCCGCTGGCGCCTTGTCAGTGAGCTTCCGGACGAGCCGAGTTATTGCAGGTCAAGGCGGAGTGAACGCTCACCCCATTGAACGTTGAGAACCTGTCCACCAGTGGCGGTGGTCGTCCCGACGGGGCTGGTGAGGTATACACCTGCGAAGACGGGGTGGAGCGCAAGGGTGAGGGCGAGGAGAGTGGCGAGTGCGTTGAACATGATGAATATCGGGTTGTTGAGATTGGGTGTTTAGGTTGATCAAGTGGGTGTTGTTGGAGAAGTAAAGAGCGTGGGATGCCGGTGTTGGCGAGTCGGTCGGGATGTAAATCCTTTGAGTTGATTTTCGATATGAATGGTGAAAGGTTGAACAGGGGAGATGGAAGGATAAAGGGGAGCAGGAAGGGGTTTTGAAGAAAGGGGTCTAAGCGGTGTGTGAAGTTGAAACCACCGGTTCGAGCCCTCGGTTTTCATTAAACAAAGCAATCGACCCGCACGGTCCCCTTCGCGGTCCCCTTCGCAATACATGAGGTGTATCACCTCCACCCGACAACATCAGCGCTCCTTGCAGCTGGATTGGAGGTCGAACGGATGGGAGTGGCGGGTGCAAACAAGTGCAACCGATGGACTCCCACAGCGCTTCGGATGAGTTTTTTTGACGCAGAGAATGGACCGTCGGTTGGGATATACAAAACACCGGCATTGAGCCGCAAGAAGGACCCTGATGTCTGAAACAGACTAACGGCATGAGCTCGATTTGAAATTTGGTTTGGCGTAGACGGCAAACGGCTGAGTGGCATCATGCATGCGAGACGCCAAGTTCTACGCTCTACTACGCCCTCTCAAGGGTTTCGCGAAAGGGGCCAGACAAGAGCCCTCCCTGAACAGGCATTATCATCAGTCACCGACGAGTTGACAACTGCGACGAGTTGACGACTGGGGTAGAAGCAGGCATTCGGGGTAAGCGTGATTGCCTCACCGCAGTCCGAATAGTTCACGCAGCGAGCGTACGTGACCTTTACATGCTCGATGCTTCGGTAGATCCAGTGTGGTCGTCATGTGCTCGACCGCGACTGTTAGCGCAATCCGTCACCCCGAGCAATGACGCCTAGAAATCCACCGCGAGTTTGGAAGGTTTCCGCTTCGACCTCGACTTCCAGCATTTCGTGCAGTGCCGCGCAGGTCCCAGCGAGTTTTGCGACGCTCGAGAAGCTTCCAGTAGCCAGAGGCTGTTACAGCCAGCTCCAGTCCCTGCGGTTCCTCGTGGCGCCCTGGGTTCAGATTATGCGCGACGTAGGACCAGGAGCCAGGTTTTCCCCACACTTCCCATATTGTTGTTATTTCTTTTGAGATCCTGAATGAATGCCACTTACGATGGCAGGCCCAGGACCTCAATAGCATCGCTCGGGAAGGCTAGAAGGATGACGGGGCACTCGAGACTGCCGAATCAAATGATGACTCATGAAACTTTATATGAATACAAGAGCCAGTCCACCACATAGTTCTCTTCCTCAAGCAGGGAATTCTGGCCTCTCATCGACCAAGCTGAAGACCAGGTCAATCATGAACTCGTCTGAAAGCCTCGGAGAGCCTCCTGACCCGACACCTCAGAGCCCGTCAGTTGAAGACAGTCTCTTGAAATGCACCGGAAGAAATCTTGCCGGACTGGATCTTTAATCTGTTTTTCGCTTTCGCGACTCGTTCTTTTTTTCGGGACGTCTGTCGGTAGTGTGTGACATCAAACGCCAAGATCCGCCTTTCCACGGGACGACGTCATCTGGAAGATGTCCTTACGTCAATCCTTGACTTCGCGTTGTATCCCTTGCTCGTCTTCTTTCCTCACGACAAGATGCTCCTCCACCACCGGCGCTCGTCTCGCCCAAGCCGCTCCCAAACCCATAGATGACAGTACCAGCGCTTTAAATTGTCGGTACCGTCTCCAGGTTTCAGCTTCACCCAACTGATCGTACTCGGCCTCCAGACAAGATGCACCGCTCCGGTCGAGGTTTACCCCATCTTGCCAGCCCTCGACCCCGCGCCCCGTCAGCTGAAGAAGCCGTCACGAATATCCTATACAACACCCCTCCGCCTAGTCTCGAGCCGTACAAACGGTATGTCGATCGCTTCCGGGTCCTGTCTTGATACGATACACTGATGAGAACTCAGGCACATGCTGAATTGCCTGGTCCAGAACGAGCCGGGGGTGCTTTCGCGTGTTTCCGGGATTCTGGCTGGAAGAGGGTTCAATATTGGTGCGTCCTTGGCTCAGAAGGATGCGTCAGCAAAGCTGATGATCACATACTCCCAGACTCCCTGGTAGTGTGTCAGACAGAGATCCGGGATCTGTCACGAATGTGTATCGTCCTCCGAGGCCAGGACGGTGTTATTGAGCAAGCCCGACGGCAGCTGGAGGATCTCGTAGGTCCCCAAACGCTCCATACGTTCCTACGAGCACTTGAGACTGACCAAGGTTGTCGCTAGATCCCAGTGTGGGCCGTGCTCGACTACACCCAAACCCCCACCATCGAGCGCGAACTCCTCCTCGCGAAACTCTCCATCCTAGGCCCCGAATACGCCCAAGGTCAGCTCTCGGGTTCCGGTCCTTCCCCCGACTCCGTCTCCCTCGACGCCGCCATCGATTCGCAAGACCCCGCCCACGCCCCACCATTCGTCACTGCCGACGGGGAGAATAATCCCGATAAATATGCTCGAGAACAGGCGCTAGCCCGGTCATTCGAGTCGAGAGGTCTCTATCCCGGTCGAGCGGCAGGACCGACATCCGCGAGCGAGGCGCTGATAGCCAAGAATCTGCATCTCGCAGCGATCAAGACGCTTGCGGATCAATTTGGGGGGAGGGTTGTGGATGTAGCGGAGAATAGCTGTATTGTGGAGTTGACGGCGAAATCGACGAGGGTGGACGCGTTCTTGAGCTTGATGAGACCGTTTGGAGTGCTCGAGGCGGCTCGGTCAGGTCAGTGACTCGTCCAGGATGGTGCTACATGTATTGATGTGGTGACAGGTGTAATGGTGCTTCCACGGACCCCGATCCCTAGGTATGGCGAGGAGGAGGAGATGGCCGCGGAGAAGGCGGATGTGGACATCAGCATGCTTCCTCCAGGATAGTGAGGTTGGAACTGTTCGAGACGGATTATCCTTGGGATCTGTGGAGTCTCATCGAGAGCAGGCGTGATATGCATGCTCTATCGCGAATACATATGCCCAGAAAAGCCAAAATTCCGAGTCAATCACCCATCTAGCTCCACAGGCTGAAGTCCGCCGGGACCTCCAGCGCATCCCAATTATTTCCGCCCAGTCCACCCTCCTCATCCATCAAGAAGCTGAAGACATCGAATCCATTCGGATCCATCTCGCCATGCGCCTGTTGAGTCTGCGCAAATCCGCTCGTATCCGTCGTCCCGCTCTGAGCATTTGTCGATCCGCCCGCACCGCCCACCGCGGCCATACCATATGCACCCAGCCCATTCGACCCGCCACCACCGGTCAGAGATTTGTTGTACCCGCCCTGGAAAGCTCCGGGCGGGAAGCCTTGCGGCGGCGCACCGTACGACGACTCCGAGGCGTTTGCGTGGTTGTATCCCGCCCGAACCTCGTTCGCGATCTGGCACACTCTGTTCTTGTTCCCGTTGGTATAGTCCGAAGCCTTATGATGGGGTGCCATCGGGTTCAGGAATAGGTTATCCAGCAAGCTCAGCTCGTATGGCAATGTGATGGCTGGTAAGGGAGCTGGGAAGCCTTCGTTGGGAAGCGGGTCATCCCGTGACGAGGAGATGGGAGCGCCACGAATACCGTTTCGGCGCGGAGAGATGGAACGATCGGAACTGGATCGCGATATGGCGGGTTCTGAGCCGCCAATCTGGTCCAGTATCGCCTTAGAGACGGCTTTCATCGTGTCGTGACATGCCGCAGCGGAGGGGACTCGGGCTGGGAAAGTCAGCGCCTGCGTCCATGGCGGAAGAGGCGTCACGCACGAGATAGATACTCGAGGACAGCTAGGCATGACTCGATATCCATCATTGCCTCGTCGAGCGTCGCAACCCCTGCGCCGCCTCCCATACTGAGGTTGAAGAAGGCATATAAGAATGAGAGTCCAGCCATGAATGAAAAGTGGCTCTGCAAAGCATGTTAGCCTTCACCAGCCTATCAATGGATTACTCACCGTCATCCAGAGCCAGCTTATCCGGTTATTCAGCTGCATTCGTCGGTAGATCCTGATGATATAGCTCGAGCTCGCCAGGACCGTTGTCATAGCCTTTCGTCCCGGTCTAGGGCATCCGGGTGAGGGGCGGTACAGCAGTAACGCCGAATCTGGCAAAAAATGATCAATGATCTGCCCTGTCATATCTGAGCTGGAGCATGCATACTGTGGAAGGAGATCGCATAACCCTCGGTCGATACCGTTCCCCTGGGCTCCGGCGCCGACGCTAGCCACGACTTCAACCGCTCAAAACAGTCATCGAACCATTCCGGAGCAGGCCCAGGGCCGACTCCTTCGCTTGAGTGGATTCCAAAGGTATTGGTGAGGATCTCGGACTGAAGCTGTCGAAGCTTGGCTGTGTGCAAGAAGACGGCTTTGTACGAGCAAGGTTCCCCTTGGAGTGGGCCGTAGTGGCCGGGATGGATGTCAACATCGTGCAGGTACGATGGGAGCTAAGACTGTCAGTTGGGGAAGAATAGATCACGCGAATACGAACCGAGACATTGATGAAGCCGTCCGGTATGCTCGGCGGGCGACCGAGTGATTGCGACATCAACCGGTCCATCTTGTAAGCGCACCAGAACAGCCTTCGGCGCATGTCGAGCTCAAGCGCATCGAGTTGCTCGACCTGCGCGTTATGCTCGTTGTGGAAGCCGAGATCGACGCAAGTGCGTGTGGCGAGACCAACGAGGAACCAAATAGAGCCTTTGTCTGGATTGAGGAGGGAATACCAGACGAGCAATAGAATAGCTTGGAGGCCGACTGCGGTACATCAGCACTGACTTGGCTTTGATAAGAACCTCAATATACCGTAACTCTGCTCCTCGAAGACTGCATCAAGGTGCTTCATCGCCTCCGCATGGAATGCTTCGGAGCAAGCTCGAAGCTCATCCGGCGGCTCGACAAAACGTGATGACGCCATGGTGCTGAGAGCTGCGGAGGACCATGTCAGTAGCCACTTTGGCCTCGGGACAGGACCCGTACCAAGCACCATCATGACCACAAATATATCACTCTGCTCCACGTCCCGTCCTTCGCGGATCTTGATGAGCTGTTTTCCAAGCGATGGGATATGTATGATCGGTGCTGTCACTCCGACGAAATCGACGTACGCCGCGACGAGTCGCTCAACAGCCGGCTGTGGTGGAAGAGGAGGAATTGAGAATGGACGCCGCTTAATTTTGGGGTTCTGCGATGATGGAGCCAGCGGAGACGCACTTGGCGGACGGCGTATACCGTTCGGGGCAGATCGGGGCGTCGCGGCGTCTTGGGGGGAACCGCCATTGGCTTCGAAGCCGTCAGCAGCAGCTGGCGAGTCATTGCTACCGCGTTCCGAGCCATTCATGCTGCTCGGTCCCGCCGGGTTTAGGACAGCAGCGTGATCTTGGGCGTGGCCCGTACGCAAGGCCGCGTCATGAACCATTCGTGTAAGGGAAGTCGCGTGGACGCCTGCGGGCTGTCCAGTAGGATGAGGCCGGTTAGCGAAATACGGTGATCGTGGGGGCTCGCCGCCGAGGGGTGCTGGGGAATATGGATAGTCGGAATGGCGCCTTTGGGCGGATTGCATACTGGGTGAATCCCATGGAGAACGGAGTGATCCCTCGTTGCCCTCGGATTGCAAGGATGGATCAATCATAAGGTCCGGTCGCATATTGGAAACCGCCTGGGCGGCGCCAAGGGCGATGCCACGCTTGGTCTGACCGATGGCATCGTCACCGTTCGAGCTGAGTGCGGCCACTTGCGCTCGAAGTGACGTAATCTCTTGCTCCAGCGAATGCAGATAGCTTCAACCAGTCAGCTCACATTGATAGCGGTAAAAACAAGGCTTACTTCCTTGACACGTTGGTCTTGCTTATTGCATCGAAGCCGATACACTCCACTTTTGCTCTCTCACATGCGCTGCCTATAGAATGCATCAGTGAGACAGCTCCGCTTAGAAGGCCGCAATCTGTCTCGGAGCGGTTAGGGGGAGGACCACTCACACGCCGGGAGCTTTCCATCACAGCGCTGCTTCCTGCTACGGCATCGTGTACAGGACGAGATAGCGCGAGCGACCTTATATTGCGGCTGATCTTCTTGAAGGCCCGGGGACTCGAGGAGAGGATTCGCGACTTCTCGGGATGGAGTAGGACGAGAGCGAGATGAAGGGAGAGGTGGAGGGTGAGGGAATGTATGCGGCGATGTGGCTGATGAGTAGGGGGAATAGTGAGCGGTATCAGAGGTCCGATGTTCCGTGGGGACTTTCATGATGACGAGTCGATGCCCGGATACTCGATTCCGACGTCACCAAAGCCTTCTGAACTTCTTTCAGCAGGATTTTGAGCTCAGTCGACCTTTTCTGAAGTGAGTGTATATTCCAAGAAGGAGGGAGATCTGCTTGGGGATCCGGGCCGCATGAGCAGAAGATAGTCAAGACGGAAGGCGTTTACCCTGGAGCGGGAAACTCTTTCGAGCCTATCTTTGAGACAGTGGAGGTCCAATCAAACGCGTCGCGCTAAAGTTGACCGGACTTTCCTTCTCGTCTTCTTGTATTTGCAACCGCTCTTGAATCTGACCATGCACCCAGACGACGGACAAAATCCCTACTACGGAGGAGGAGGAGGGGGTTTCGTGGCGGGTTCACAAGGAAGCCAGGACTCACCGGGAGGTCGCAAGGCGAGTGCTTCCTCGATGGCTCCCGAAAAAAAAAACACCGTGAGCTTATACGGCGTCCTAGGCGAAAGGAGGAAATACTACCATCCGGCCTGTGACCGTCAAGCAGGTCCTCAACGCCGCCCAGGTCCATCCTGATTCCGACTTCACCATTGATGGCGTAGAGGTCGGCTCGGTGAGCTCCCCACGACCAACAATCAATGCTTTTAATTCTTTCACACAGGTCCTTATCGTTGGATCCGTCCGTAATAGATCTGTCACGGCGACGAATGTCCAGTATGAAGTCGGAGATGGGACGGGATATGTCGATGTTCGCCAATGGCTTGATTCGGCCGACGACGAGGCGGGGAAGATGGATGGGATTGAGTGAGTCTGATTGACCCATCTTTTCGAGAGGCTATATCTAACGGTAACATAGGCAGGAGAAGTATGTGAGCATCATGGGCTCGATCAAGACGTTCGGCGGGAAGCGGCATATCTCAGCGACACATATCCGGCTCATCACGAACCACGACGAGGTCTACCACCACTTGCTGAAGGCGCTATATATCAGCTTAAACTTCCGGTATCCGTACGGCGGGGTGAGCTGTCTCCTTCGGTCTGTCTCTCCTAGGCTGACGATATGCAGGGCGGAGGCGGTGGAGCAGCGACCAGGAACGACTACAATGCTGGCGGCGTGACCAACGGGGGAATGGAATCGGCATATGGGGCGTTGCCGCCGCTGCAGCGGAAAATCATGGAGGTGGTGGCTGGGGAGGATAGCGAGGACGGGATGCATGTGTCGTTGGTGTCGAAGCAAGTCGGCAATTCGAGCGGGGAGGAGGTCATGTGGGTGATATGGCTCATACCTCAACCGACACTGCTGATTGCGAGTAGGGAGGCGATCGAGCACCTCATGTCCGAGGGAATGCTGTTCTCGACCATCGACGATTTAGTGGGTAATAGCTATCAGAACAAACTAATTGTGCCTTTAGCATATCAAAGCGGTGTAAGGGTAGCACGAGAAGGGGGCTTTGGGAGCTGTGTATATGATATTATGCCTGCATCAAGATGCATGATAATGTGAATCATACACATCATACGACCTCCGAAAAGACAGGATATGACTTCTCATAGACCGTGAAGACGATCCCTCCGCTCATCTACGCACAGGTCAGATCGCACTACCATTCAGGGCTTGGGTGCTCACGATCAACCGCCCTAATCTTGGCATTGTCCCCTTCCAAAACTTGAACAACCCTTCCTCCGTGAAGATCCGGTAAGCGCAGTGGAACGAGTTCTGGTACTCCTGCTTGGCCCTGAGCGATTGCATCCGGGTCTTGATCACACTGCGCCGTCACCCATCAACTAAAATCTCCCTCCCCCTGCAGAACATCACGCACTCGAAAGGCATTGTCGTGTCTGTTTCTCATCAGCTAAGTCCACGAAAGCCTAGATTCATTTACAAACCGTGATAACCCCGGCCGTCGCGCCAATCCCGAACGTCATCCAGCCGGGCAACTGGGATCCGGGCGACACTTCGCCCTGCGCCAGCTGTTTCAAGGTTGAGTAGGACGAGAACCGGACTGCCGAGTTGGCTCCTTGTCTCAAGACCTATTGAACGCGCAATCCTCATCAGCATATAGCATATGATTTTGGGGTGAGGATGCGTACGACAGGTCCGACGCCGCGATAGATCCCTCGATAGCCTTCTTCAGCGATGATGCTCTGAACAGCTTGTCTGAAGCCGTTATATCGGGGTTGGGCACGCTTGGAATCTTCAATCATCTTGGTTCTGCCGAATTCATCAGTCTGTCGTTTCCGACTCCAGGTAGGACTGACTTGATCGTCTCGGAGGGTGTGACGGCGATGATAGCCTCGGACATACCCGCCCCTAGACCAGCCAACATCGACCGAGGTGCCGTGAGTTTGCCCTGCACCGAGTCAATCGCACGTCTCAGTACTCAAGGTCCACCAGGAGACTCACCTCCTCATCCTTGAGCATCGACTTGAACTGATCGTACGTCCTGAACCGTACGCCCGCCTTCACCGCATTCCCAATCACCACAGCCGTACATCCCGCATACAGCCCTCGCAATCCTCTTCGATCGAGCGTTTGGCGGAAAGCTTGGTATGGTCTCGAGGGCTGAGAGAGGCGACTTCTTAGCAAGGTTCGATTATACGAGGATGAAGCATACCTTGGTGTCTGCGAGTGCGCCGAATTGGGTTTGAGTCTTGATGGATTCAAGGGGGAAGGTGATGAAGGATTCGATTCCGCCGGCTGTAGCGCCGGCGAGGAGCGAGGCGAGTGGTTGCTCTTTGCCTTTGCCCTTGGCGGAGGTCGCGATGGACATCTCGCTCGTATCCTTATGATGCCAATGAACACAAGTAAAGGTGATTGCGGCTCTGAAGGTGGAGAGAAAGTGGTTTGAGATGATAAGGAGATTTGGGACGTCAGAAAGACAAACCGGGAGAAGGTGCTCTTGTCAACAATAAATCATCATTCCAATGTAAGATGAGATAGTGCCAACATCATAGCACGTAAGAAGTTTTTCTACCCACCTCGACATGCTCCAATCAGCCGACGACGCCCCTCGCGTCCTTACGGAGGGCCGCTCCCTTCTCGGCCACGGGTGGAAAGCGATCAACTCATTCGACGACCTAACCGACCCAGAAGAGTTCTCCGATTCAGAGGAGGTGGGTCTAGCCTCGTCTCAGCTCACTCATTCCGCGACAGGAGCTCTACGTGACCCTCGACCTCGGTAGCGCAATCGACAATCGAGTGCTTCAGAGCGAGACTCAATATCAGCTCATCGTAAGCTTGACTTCACTGGCTACTCCAAGTTGAGCAGGTCGACGGTTGCCTAGGGTCTGGACACCCCCCTCCCATTCCTGAAGTACGCGAACCAGATCTTCCAGGGCGAGTCGACCCCGCTCATAGGAGACGAGGTCATCCTCGGTCTCACCAGGAGTACATCCCCCACCACCCGGCTGATCGATAGAGCTGATGAGCAGAGCAGATCAGGAGAACCCGCATAACCCCTCCCGTCCACCGATACATAGTACCCACCAACGACTTACCTTCCGACCCGTCACCCTCCAGCCGCTCGACGAGACCTCCGCAACCAAGGAGAAAGGGTCAGAGACCAAGAAGGCGAAGGAGAAGACCGAAGAACCGCGATCCATCTTCATGCTCAGACCCGCCACCAAAGGGCCCAACAAGCCAACCGAGACCATTCGCAGCGAGGACCTACTCAAAACCCGTGCGCTAGAAAGGACAAGTCCCACGAAGCATGGGGACTCGGCCGGGACATCCGACAACGAAATGCCGGAGCCCGAGCTGGCAGCTGGATCATCACGACTCCCCGAAATCTTCGATCAGCCCGTCAAGCGGAGTCACAAGAAGAAATCGAGTCAGACGCTGAAGCCTCAAGTGACGCGAAAGCCTAGAGCACCTCGTAAAGCCGCTTCACCCAGCGCTGAGACCGAGACTCAGGCAATCGCTGGCCCGTCAGGTGCAACGCTCATCACTCACGACCCCGATGCTCCCGTCAAGCGGAAGGGACGACCGAAGAGCTTGTTTCCCAAGCCGAAGCTCGTTATCGACAACCCAGCCGAGCTAGATGATCTCGATCTTGACGGGTTGGCCGGTACTACCCGAAGTATATCTCTGCTCGTGCTCTGGCCCGAGGTCGGATGGCTGATAAGTCATTGACAGTCGAGATCACGCAAGAAGCGCAGATATCGCTCGGCTTCGCATCCCCCCATTCTGCTGTCGAACTCGAGAAAAGACAATTCACCAAGGCGGAGATCCTGCGATTGCGCGCTGGGAGGCCGCTACATGGGCCGGGGAGTCGAGGTGGGAGAATGGGAGGTGAGAGGGTGTTCAGGGATAGGAGGACGTCTGTCCGGAAGGAGATTCAGGGTGGACTCGTGTTTATCACCGGGGGAGAGGAGGGGGATGGGGAGGTGAGAAGTCAGGCGGATGATGGGAATGACCAAGAGGATGAAGGGGATGGAGATGAGGAAGAGGAGAGGGAAGGGGGTGACGATGAGTCGGCGGGATTGGACGAGCCAGGGCTATGATGAAGGGACAATATGTTATACATCAAACCAAGTAGTGCTACAAATACTCCGGTGGTGGTCGTCAAGATCGTAGCTTGGCAGATTGTTCATATCAGTCTAGCCGTCCCACTCGGTTCAGCCTCGTACACCGCTGCTCCCATCAGCCTCAACCGAAGGGGACCTCAACGGTATGATTTGACTCACGCAACGTCTCCTCCTCCGTCCGCCTCTCTTCCGCCCGGGCCCGTTCCCCCTCGATCCGCTTCCAAACCGTATGACAAGCGCCCTCGCCCACAACAAGCTTAAGCTCGATCTTTCCCCCTCGTCCCGGAGAAAGGATACTCGGGCCATCGGGCATGAAGGAAAGGATCATGTGGGTTGGGGAGAAAGTGGGAATGTGGAATGTGCAGCTCAAGAGGTGGGACTGGTGGCGGCTCATCAGCTTTGCTTGGTTCCTTCAAGGAAAAGGGGGAACGGACGTATGGTATGACCAGGGAAGAGAGGACGGGTGGGGCATCGTAAGCTTGTGAGTTCGAGGCGGCGGGAGGAGTGTCGACTATGAACATGACCTGGGGAACCGGGTCAGCTGATGCCCAGTACAGCCCATCGCTGCGCATAGCAAGGTGCAATATTGGTGAAGCTCACTCTTCGATCAGTGACCTGGACTCGACCCTTGGCGCTCTCTATTCGCTTCGGTCCGGTGATCGTCGCCGGTATACGCAGCTCGATACTGGCCTCATAGGGCAGGGTTTGGATGGTCTCGCCTTGATAATCGGGGTCAGCTGAAAGGATCGAGTGAGGTCATCGAGCACTTGGTGGTGACTTACCAGACTGAGGTGCCAGCTTGTCGTGAGAAGATGAGGAGATGGTGTTGACCGACATTGCGTCACAGATTGGCTCCAATGAGGGAGGGACAGAAACAGAATGACATCGAGGTGGACATGCCAGAAGCTCGAGACGGAAGCAATTATTTAGCTGGAACTATCGTAGGTTTCATCGATGCAAGAGCGGGTTTCAGTAACTTATATACCCTTTAGATAGATAGATCATGTCACGAAACCTACTTCCCACCCTCAGAGCCGCTACTCTTCGGTCAGTTACGAGACGAACCAGTGCTAGTGCAACTCGGGGCCTCAGCTATATCCCGGACGCCCCGTCTGGATCTGGGAGACGCAATTCGCTTGGATTCGACGAGGCTGTCAATCCTGTGCACTCGACACTGGTGCCTTTCGTGATTGAGCAGACTGTGAGCTTCGGGTTCTTCGACCAAAGCTCTGGTTGAACCCCAGGTACTGGCGCTGACGGAGACTCGTCGTAGGCTCGAGGAGAACGTAGCTACGACATCTACTCCCGACTCCTCAAAGAAAGAGTCATCTTCCTCGGTCCCGTGCGTCCCCTTGCCTACCTCAATATACTACCACTGATGCGATATCCAGGTGATGGACCAGTCCTCTACCTTGATGACGGCCCAGCTCCTCTTCCTCGAAGCCGAAGACTCCCGTCGACCCATCAAACTCTACATAAACTCCCCCGGGGGATCCGTCAGTGCCGGCCTCGCGATCTACGACACGATGCAGTACATCTCCGCGCCGGTGCATACGTTCTGTATGGGGATGGCGGCTAGTATGGGGAGTCTGTTATTGGCGGGTGGGGAGAGGGGACATCGGTATGCGCTCAAGCATGGGACGGTCATGATACATCGTACGTTAAGTTTTCCTGCCTCGATCCCTCCACCACTACCATTTCTCATTTCTTGGAGTGTTCAGGATGATGATCTCGCTCAGAACCATCCGGCGGCGCCACCGGCCAAGCATCAGACATCGCCCTCCACGCCAAAGAGATCCTGCGAATCCGGAGTCAACTAACCGACATCTACGCCTCACATTGTACCCGACAGAACGAAGAAACAGGAACAGCTCGGGATAGGTTCGAGAAAGCACTGGAGCGGGACTACTACATGACGGCGGAAGAAGCGGTGGAGTTTGGGATTGTGGATAAGATCGTGGAGAAGAGGACGGCGGTGGACGGGAAGGATGGGGAGAAGGCGGTCGCATAGATTTACACCCGCCTTTACGCATACAACTAATAAGCGTCCGACATGCTGACACGTCTTGGTGGTGTGTTCCATGGCGCTGTGTATCTTTCCAATGTATTATCATTCTCCCAGGTAGCTGGGGCCAACTCCCGGAAGAATATAGGGGATCGACGGGTTGTCCCTGTGTTTCAGATTGGCGAGAGAGGCACCGTGCGTCCGGTGATAGCGGTTTTGTCCATCAGTCCTGTCCCTCCCCTCCGCGATTCCGGCTCACAAGCAGAAACCCCAGAATGTATGCGTGGACGACAAGACACCCTTGTTGGGACCTGAAGATATCCGAGCCTTTGTCTGAGCGTGTGTCAGGCGTCAGACAAGCCATCGCCCGAGGACTCACACCGGTCCCTTGGGATTGGGTGTCCTTCGGGTTGATCAATAATCTATTCTGCTTTCATCTTTCAACCTTCACCCTACATCTCTTCCCATCTCCTTTTGAGCGCGTATACCCTACTAATCCTCGTTCCGACACGCCACTGTCTGTCATCACATTCGTTTGATCGACATCAGGAAGCTGGCCGTCATGATACACCCTCTCATCTATGTAGCATCCCTTGCCATCCTCGCCCTCCCCGTCTTTGCGACACCGACGCATGTTCGCAGGAGTCGGCATGCGGAACTTGGCCGACGGGCGAGTTGCGTCGCGAATCCTCCTTCATCTTCGACCGCCTCCTCGAACCCGATTCCGACCTCGGCCATGACGTCTACCACCCTAGGCGGACTTCAGGCGCAGGCTTTGATCGCAGAGAGCCAAGGCCCAGGGCATTGGCAAGAGTATACCACCAGTACTTATATCGGTATGTCGTTTTCCCAGTGTCAAATTCGTTCACCGACGTCTCTTCAGCCGATCCTACATCGACATCGGCAGTACCCCCCACCTCGGCACTGGCCACGACTGCATCTGCCACCTCATCCGACCTTAATCCAATCACCGCCTTCCTCTCGTCCCCGACAGACAACGGATTCTACCTCCCCCTCTCCCTCGGTTTGGGCGGTGCAACTTCCTCCGCAATACCCAGCTCCACATCCTCGTCCAGCAGCCCAGTGGTCACTGGCACAACCGGAAACAGCACCAAGCACGTCTTTGCGCACTTCATGGTCGGTATCGTCTCGACTTACGCACAATCCGACTGGCAAGCCGACATGAGCCTCGCCAAATCCAAAGGCCTCACAGGCTTCGCACTGAACATCGGTGTCGACAGCTGTACACAGGCACAACTCGATCTCGCATACGCCGCAGCCCAAGCTGTGGGGTTCTACGTGTTTATTTCGTTCGACTTTAATTGGTACACCACCTCCGATGTATCGGGGGTCGCGACGATGCTCAAGCGATATATCGGTCAGCCGGCGCAGTTGTTGGTGGACGGCAAGCCGTTCGTCAGTACTTTCATTGGGGACGGCTTTGATTGGGCATCCGTGGCGAATCAGGTTGGGAGGCCGTTGTATGCCGTGCCATACTGGGGGCCGACACAGGACAACGCGAATAATGCCGGAGTCAGCGGCCTCTTCTCGTGGTGCGTCTTTTTCCGGCGGCCTATGATGACAACAATCTGATCGGTCGCAGGGATGCTTGGCCAGGGCAACTGGGGAATGATCCGGTCATGGCCAATATGTCAGCATCGCAAGACGAACTTTACCTCGTATTCGTCAACAGCGCAAAGAAGACTTACATGGCACCGGTCTCTCCTTGGTGTAGGTCTCGTTCTCTTCGGCTAATTTAGCTGACCAGACCGGTTCGTTGCTAGTCAGTACCCATTTTGGGAAGGAAGTATCGTACAGCAAGAATTGGGTGTTCTACTCGGAGATGTTGTGGAAGACGCGGTGGGACCAGATCTTAAGTTTGGGTAGTCAGCTCGACTTTATCGAAAGTGAGCTGTCCAATCCATACGAGTTCAGCGAAATGGCTGACGCGATCAGTCGTAACATGGAACGATTATGGAGGTCAGTCTGTTGTCAGAACCCTGGTTTCACAGTTGACGACTGTCAGAATCGCACTACATCGGCCCATTCGACACCCCGCACACCGATGACGGGTCCTCGAAGTGGGCAGCAAGACTTGACCATACCGCAATGCTGGATTTCGCCGTCCCCTACATCGAGGCATTCAAGACCGGCGCGACAGAACCGGGCATCACCACTGAGATGCTGGTCTACTGGTATAGGCCGCATCTGAAGGCCGCCAATTGCGATAGTACCGATAATTGCGGGACAAAGCCGACCGGCTGGAATGTGAGTTTGTTCGCAGGGATGCTGCCACTGATTACGGCTGATGAGGCGGAGTCCCTAAACGATAGCGTTTTCGTAGCGGCAATGACCAAGTCTGGCGGCAGCATCACCGTCACGTCCGGGTCCGAAGCACCCGTCACTTCCAGCGTCGGCGCCGGCGTCCAGGTTTTCGAGGTACCCATGGGAGTCGGGACTCAGTCCTTCCAATTCTCCACCAACGAAGGCAAGTCTGGTTCAGCCACATCAAATGTCACCATCAGCGCGGACTGTTGGGTAAGTTCTCCTGTAAACAACGGATCTTGCTGACGGAGATAAGAACGGAATCTATAACTTCAATTACCACTCGGGCTCGATCATCCCTTGATGGGAGGAGGGGCCTTGTCGGGGTATCGTGCCTATTCGAGACATCAGTGTAGCATCTATCGTCTCTTCTTTTCGTCTCCACCAATGGTTCTCATCGGAGTGATAGTCATGACGATGCTGGCATCGCAGTGTCGTATCGGAATGCAGGGCATACTGGGTGGTCTCCCATAAATTGCCGAAATAGGCTACTCGGACTCGAAGAACTCGTCGGCGTCCTCGACTACAGGCTTCGGTGAGGATTTGTCGCTCTTGTCCTTCTTGTCCTCCTTCCCGATCCCCCCTCTCTCCTTGTGAGCTTCACGCCCGACTGTGATCTTCTCCCTCCTGCCCGCCTTCTCACCCTCCTCGGGTTTCGAGCTGATCTCGCCTCTGTCCATCAACCCCCGCACCTCCAGCAGCATCCCAAATCTCAACCTCTCCGTCTTCTCCATCCCTTCCACATCCACCTCTTCCCCTTTGGCGGGAATCTCGATCTTTTCGCCAGCGGGAAAAAGGGAGATGTACTTCTTTTCATTCCTGTGTGATGTCTTTCGTCAGTACCGTCCAAGAGGAATACGGGATGGGGAACGAACGGATAGTGCACGACGTAATTGAGCATAATGCGAGCTTCTTCTAGGTCCCGGAAAATAGGGGCTGTTGTGGGATTGGATTGGGTCGATTGACTTAGGAGGCGCTTGATCAGTCGGGTGAGTTTCTGACGCTCTGCAGTCGGCCATCAGCCATCATGGACGGGATCCTCATCTAGACTGTTTGTCCATATAGACGGTGGTAGAGACTTGGTGCTCACCAAAGAATTTGACCTGAACACAGAGCATGATAGGACGAGTCACTGATACGGTCAAGGGACGAACCATATGGTATTTCCCACCATTTTTCTTCTCCAGCTCCCTCCGTTCTGCCCGTGCTAGGTCCGCTTGCTGCGACGTCAACCGTCTCTGAGTCGCTATCCGCAACCCAGGCTCCAGGGTGTCCTACGACGCATGTCAATTCGGGTAACACAGAATGGAAGGAAATGACAAACCTTCGCTAGAAGTCGCTTGGTCTGCCGGATGGAGGCTTTGATTTTGCTTATCCCAGGTAGGCCGGAGGGGTCACGCTGCTCGGTTGGACGGGACTTGCGTGATGGCCCAGCATTGGCGCCACTCTCACTGGGGTATGGCTGAGAGCGCTCCGGGCGGGAACGAGGTGCTGATGGCATGACAGGGTCGGGCGTGGAAGGAAGTAAGAGAGATAGAGGAGGATCCGAGAGCGGACTCTCATCTGTTCGCGGAGTTAGCTTCAACTCCGCTCCCTTCATTGTTGCTAACATCTAGCATGCGTCTATTGGATTGTTTCGACAACACTGCAAACCTGGGAGGATAAAGGCTTGAGGAAGGAGCAAGACGCATTTGGTCAGACCTCGCCTATTTTAAAGCCTGAAGTTAGCACCTAACGTCATGGCCTCTTCCTCTCGGCACAAGCTGGACGACTCGTCCAATACCTGCCAGAGATGTCGTCAGGTTCGGAGTCCAGTAGTCGATGGTGGCTCTTACTGACAGCTGGCGTGTTTCAGCCGCTCCTTCTCGACCCATCATTGACGGATTTCTCCCTCTCCACCCACTCCCTCATCACCTCCGCCCTCCCCGCTCCATCCCCTTCATCCACCCTCCCACCCGCCAGCAAGCTCGCCCAACTCCCTCCGCTATCCCGAGCATCCGCCAGGATCTGGGCCGACGCACAAGAGAGCTTCATCCTCCTCTCCGATTCAGCTCTCGTCCCACCGCCAGGCCCGTCTCGGCAAGGCAGCACCAGCTCGGGCTCGACACCGATACCGAGCAGTCCTGCACTCGCAGCCAATCTGCATGCGCTGTTGTCGAGTCGGACACCTATCGATCATCCGCTGTGTACGGAATGTACGGTTCTTCTCCAGTCTGAGCTCCAGAAGCAACTCGAGGAGCTTAGTAGGGAACGAGATGCCTACATTGCGTTCGAGCGTGGGGTCCTCCGGAATCGAGAGGAGCTCACAGCTGGTCGGCAGTGGGGAGATGCGCTGGGAGAGGATGACATCGAGGGAACTCCGGAGGAGTGGCAGGAGCTGATTCGGCGGAAGAAGGAGCTGGAGATCGAGGAGGACCGGCTGAGAAAGGTTCTGGAGGAGAAAGAGAGGGAGCTGGAGGGTGTACGAGTTGAGGAAGCACGAGTCAAGCGGGAAGAGGAGGAAGTGGAGCGCGAAGAAGAGGAGTAGGTCCAGTCTTCCAAGCTTGCAGCACGACTCTTATGACTTTGGTAGATTCCTGTTGTCTCATGCCCTTCTGCAAACATCACAGAATCACCTCCGAGCAGCGCTGCATACGGCTCAAACCCACCTCCTTGTCTCGCAATCCCTCCTCGCCCACCTCGAGTCCGCGAATGTCTACAATGATGCGTTTCAAATCGGACATGTCCCGCTCCATCCCAACGATAAGGGCTCGATCACGGTGGGAACCATCAACGGTCTAAGACTAGGTGGACGGCCGGTGGTGGAATGGGATGAGATCAATGCTGGCTGGGGCTTGGTGGGGTTATGCATAGATAGAGTGGGCGTGAAGGTTGAGTGTACCTTCGAAGGGTGAGCCGAGAGGATCTTTTCCAGCCGCCTTCTGCTTGACGCTTACTGATATCACTGTAGCTATAAGATCGTTCCTCTTGGCTCTTTCTCCCGGATAGAAGAGCTTCCGCCAGGCAAAGGGGTGTACGAGCTGTACGTCGACTGACAAGTCACGATGTGCCTGATCTAACGCTTGTCGCTCAGCTACGCCTCGTCCGACCTCTCTCCCGCACGCATTCTGCAGAACCGCCGCTTCAACACCGCCCTTGTCGGGCTGCTTGACATGCTGCGCCAGCTCGTCGAACATGGACGCCGGACCGATCGAGGTTGGGGCGTCGGGAACGTCGAGTGTGTCCTGACTTATACTTCAGTGTCATATCGGATCTGATGGAATTCATCCAGGATCCACAAAGACCGAATATCAAACTACTCGATCCGACTCCCTGGTATCTCGGCCATGCAGATGCCAGCCTTACCCAGCATGTCAATCGTGGGCTTAGGCTCGTCGATCCCCAAACCAGAGGGAGATTGCAAGAAAGACAGGGCTAGGGATGCGGAGGGGACGGGGGATGAGCAGTGGACAAGGGCATGCAGGGCCGTCTTGACGGTTTTGAAGAGGGTTCTGGTGGTGGAGAGTGAGGCGGAGCGTGCGGTCGTGGGAGCGGCGGCACCGGGATGAGATGATACTTTGCATGTCAAATACCAGCTTTGCGCCTAGCTCTCTTCCAAGTCTCGACCCTCAAAAATCTCTTCTCGTTCTAATCACCTGGGGCGTATGAGCCAGTAGAAGACAGGGACAGAAACCCCTTACAGACTGTGCCACCTCCTCCTTATCCGGCCTTTTCCGGCGTTATTCGAATTCCACCGTGCGAAGTGATCGGCCACTGCTTACCTTTCTAAATCATCAGGCTGTAGCGCTCATCACTCCTAGAAATCGGATCATCCACGATGTACCGCACAGCCCTCCCCACCATCCGCGCCCTCGCCCTTCGACCAACCACCATCACCCCTCTCCTCATCCGCCCCCGAGGGCAACAACTGCTCCGCCAAACGCCAGCATCATTGAAATGGAGGGGATATGCCGCGGCCGCGGGATTGAGCAAAGAGGACATCAGTTCGAGGGTGATGGACGTCATGAAGACTTTTGAAAAGGTTGATGGGGGGAAGGTGGGTGCCTCTCCATACACCTTCTCCGCGCTTCGACCCGTGATCGAGCTCTTTCCTCGAGTTTTTCACCCTCGGAAGCGCTTCTATTCAGATTCTTCGGGACAATAGCTCGAGCTGACAGTCGTGTAGCTCTCGTCCACCGCAGCCTTCACCTCCGACCTCGGACTCGACTCGCTCGATGCCGTAGAGGTCGTCATGGCCATCGAGGAGGAGTTTGGGATCGAGATCCCGGATGCGGAGGCGGATGAGATCACCACGGTTGCGCAGGGTGAGTGGGGCTCGTCACACGGACTCACCTCGTCTTGAGCTTTGGGCTGATGAGGGTGTAGCTATTGATTATGTTGCAAAGGTGCGCTTGACCCCGTACGGAGATAGTATCCGACGAAGCTGATGAGGTGCCCTTTCTCCGCGATTTGTCATCCTTAGACCCCAGAAGGTGCGTCTTTCCTCTAGAGGATGTCTCCACCTGACAGGACGTAGCACATTGATCAGGAGAAGCTCAACGAGATGACAGAGACGAAGGATGTATCTCGACCTCGGCATGCAGTCATGATCTTTCACTTGAGATCCTCGTAGCAGCGGCCAACAAGGATATTTATGAGGGTATCAAGTGACTTTATCTACAACTAATGGACGTGATCGACGTAAATATGCAGGGATGGACCAACACAGTTCGTCAAGCTCCCGCCTCAATCACCCCCTCGATAGCTTCCTCTTCTTCGGATTCCTCCCGCACACTACTCCGGCCCTCCCCAGTCGCTTCTCCGCTATCCAGCTCCATCCTCGCTTCGTCTCGGTCGTGCTCGTTGGTCGATGGGGTCACCCCGTTCGCGGTCGTGACTTGCTGATCCGACAAGCTCCTCTGCTCCTTTGGTGTCAACATCTCGAATGGCCTCTCGTGTGGGACAAAGGCATATCCCTTCATCCCTTTCGAACGTCGGGATCCGTCTAGAACGACCATGGGTACCTGCGTGCCTCCGAGACTCGGATCGAGGTCCGAAGCCGAGGAGACGGTTTCACCATTCGTCGAGCTCTCGGTCACTTCGGGCCGAGCGTTTCGTGCCGACTTGCGCTCACCGGGGATGAAGGGTTTGCGTCGGATACTCATTTCGGCATAGTCGGTCGTTTCGTGACGTGTTCGTTTGGTTGGAGCTTCGTCAACCTATTGACATCAGTTGTGGTACCGGCCCGGACAACCTACATCAATATCGTCGTCATAGGTATAGTCGACCTTTCTTGTAGGTCGGCGCGTCCTTGTCGTCCGCTCTTCCGCCAACTGAGCCAGCTCAGCGGCAGCAGCGATCTTTCTTCGGGCCCTCTGTATCCTCTGCCGCCGCTGTCAGCGAGTGACTGAAGGATCAAGCCGACACCCACCCCTTCCTCCTTCTCCACCGCCGGCATGAGATCTGCTAATTTACCTGCTAACTTCTTCTCATCTTCAATTCCCTTGAGCAGCTTCCGATGAGCCACAGCTTCCGCCGCGGTCGGCTTGCCCTTTGATCCGGACCCTTTCAGCTTCGGCTTGCTCTGAGAGCCGTGACTGGTGATCTTGTCGAGCAGATCTTGCGTTTCCAGGCCGTTCGAAGTAATCGTCATCAGGGGACAAGGGCTCTTGTACGGATTGCCCGACTTGTATAACCGTCCCGAATCTAGGCATCAGCGGGATTCTGAGGGCGTACATACCGTCAAATCTCCATATGCGATTCTTATTGCGATCCTGGCCGAGGGGCTCGATGGTGATGTCGGAGTCGACAGGCGCATGCACTGTCTTGCTGCCGCGAGACTCGCCGACCTTGTTGGTACGATTTATGATCGATCGAATAGGGTCGGATAATGCGACTGCCGTCAGCACCGTCTGGAAAGCTAGACTCACGCTGCCAATCGACGAGCTGCCGGAGGAGTTTTGCTCGTTCCCGCCAATCAAGCTCGAAAAGCCCTCCACCCCGCTGCTCGATCTGCTTGATCGGGTTTCTCCCCGCTCTTTCGGCAAGCGGCTCGCCCGCATACCTCAATCGCCCTAGCTCATGCCGGTCCGTGCTCGGATTGCAGCATCCCGCTCGCACCTCCTCGTTAGGTGCCCAAGGTCGATCCCAAACGGTGAACTCGCTTGAATTGAGAAACGCATCGGAAATATAGTTGGAAAGGTGACTCTGGATATTGGTACAGCTGGGACCACACAGATCAGCAGGAGTGCCACATTCGTGGACGCGGGGAAACATACTCGAGGTTTCGCAGTCCCGGCTTGAGGTTGTATAGGAATCGAATCAAAGTACCTTCGAGCACATCATCGGGTCTGTTGGCAACTGGTTCCAGAAGGCTACGCTCGAGGCTATGACGTCGTAGTCAGCATGAGCGGCAAATATGGCACTTCTTGCACGGGTCGTAGAGGGTCGCTGAAGAAGGGAAAAGGTAATCGATTCACTCTTCGACGCACTCCAGCTTGCGTATCCTGTCCAGCTGACCAAACTTCACGATAAATGCCCAGACGTAGGCGACCTGCCAGCTGCATAGCACGCAATGAACCCTCGTCAGCTCCATTCAAGCGAGGTTGAAAGCCTTGATGGGAAAGCCAGGAGCAGAGACTAGGGGTATTGACTCACTCATCTTGCATCCTGTCCGCTTTCGGAGCCTCGTAGTGGTGCACCAAGAGATCCGCTTCATGTCGCTCCTTCGCTGCAGCGACCCGTCTTAGTTCATCATCCGGGTTCTCGATCACCTCGACAGGCTCGTCGGGCTCCGAGAACTCGTCATCGCCGTTTCGACCGCTGATACGATGGTTAGCACTCCCATTCGATTGCACGGAGAGCTTCATATGCGAGCCGTGACCGTTTACTGTCGTTGCGGAGTCGTGAACTTTGGCGGACATAGCTCAGCAAAGATGGCTTAAGCAGGTCTGCTGGGCGCTTCTTTCAGCAATTCACCTTGCTTCATAAAGGCCAACAAGACCCAGTAGCTGAGGAAGGAAGAAAGAAGGCCGACATGGACTCGAGTATCGATTGAAGTCTTACTATGATATGGTTTCCAACGTTAAAGACAATGATGTTCCAGTCGCGTGGATTTATGATACCCGAAGTCTACGGAATCAAATCCCCCCTCATACCAATTGGCGGCCTGCGCCGCTCGTCACGAGCTGTTCCAAATTCCGACGGAA
>JAABUH010000441.1_pt1 | contig 60857 bp, 70 predicted proteins | sample 5559121 | NCBI WGS metagenome assembly JAABUH01 (sample SAMN10711871, study PRJNA513364) | rock metagenome | isolation source: Antarctica rocks | place: Antarctica: Victoria Land, Battleship Promontory nord | collected 2015-12-28 | reverse complement strand
GAGCTTTGAACTCGATGTCATCGAATATGAAAGTTCTCGTGAACGCTTGCAGACGACTAAAGTCGAGAATATATCTGAAAATATGAACAAAACACTGAAGTTTGCTCGCGAGTCGCTAGTCAAAACATGAGAACAAATGATGAAACAAGTCAATAAGCATAGAAAAGAAGTTGATTATGAGATCGAATCAAAGATGTTTCTGAATGAAAGAAACATCATTACAGCGAGATCTTTCAAGAAGCTAGATGACAAAATGCTCGATTCTTTCATCAATCTAGATCTCGTCGACTCTTCATATAAACTGAAATTATCAGAGTCTATGCATGTTCATGATGTATTTCATTCTGATCTGCTTCGCTCTGTCGTCGACGATCTCTTGTCTGATCAAAAGAATGAACTCTCAGATTCAATAATGATAAACGATGAAGACGAATGAGAAATCGATGATATATTGAATTCTCGTCGATATCGAAGACGACTTCAGTATAGAGTCAAATGAAATGACTATGACAATGATCTCAATTGATACAACGCTGATGACGACGAATTTATGAACGCTCAGAAGATCGTTGACGATTTTTATATTCAATACTCGAACAAATCGCGCTAATCGACAATTCAATCAATCACGATTTAACAGATCTGAGCCTGTGAAATCATGATTGAGCAATCAATCGAGCCGGACAGAAAATACATTCATGCGAACATGAATCGTCGAAGAAAGAGAATAATGTCACGATTCTAGTCTTGTCAGGCTCAGTCTTCTAGCCTTATCAGGTCTATTCTCGCTTCGTCACCTTGACTAGTCTCTATTGAGCCTAGCGTCGGCTGAGAAACACACATATGTAGTCAGCTTCTTTTTCGTAGCTATCTTTCTTTCTTAGCATTTATCTTCTAGTTAAATGACATCTCTATCTGACTTGTTCTAGACAGGTCTCTAACAAACAAAACTGCTAGATCGCATAGTCAGTAATTGTTCAGATGAAGACGACTTTCTCAGCTTCGTTTTTTGATTGATCTTATTCATTTTCTTCTTCTTCTCTTGCTTCTTTATTTTCTGCTCTTGTCGCTGTTGCTTTTGCTGTTGTTTTAATTCTTCTAATGTTATCAAATTGATCAGATGATCAAATTCAGAGTCGAAAGTTAAAGTCTTCAAAGAGAAAGAGAACTCAATCATTGTTTTTGCAGCAGCTCTTTTATTCTTTGCAGCAGTTGATTGAGCTATTTCAATTATGTGCTTTGAAGATGTATCAATAGTGATCGTGTCATCATTTTGATTTATGACTGCAGATCAGTCAAACATCTGAGCAGAATTTAAAGACACATGCTGATTGATAGCAATGATTCAGCACTGATTTCTCTTGTTCTTACACATTCTATCATGACATAGAAGCTTCTTCATCAGCATCTTGACTCAATTGTGTTCAGAATCTCATAAGTCTTCTCTTTTAACTCTCTTCTTCTCTAGTTTAGTCATCTGAGTCACTGATGTTTTCGTGACAGTAGAAACTGACTTTACAGAAATATCATCGCTCTGAGTTCTTTCATATTGATATACTAAATGTACGCTCAGATTCTTCTTGTCAGCATTAAATTTGACACGAACGATGAAAGTTACTTCTTGTCACGTATTCAACAGAGTGAGATAAGTCACAAATCTCTTCTTCTTCTTCATGTTGATTCAAATAACAGAGACGATGACAGAGACTCTGAAGCAAGTCAGATCTTTGTTATCTGCTCAGCTTTTTGCACGTGTCTTCTGTCTGAAGCTTAAGAGCTCAAGATCTAAATCGCTGTTGAGATCATCATTGACACACTGCAAGACTTCATCGTATACGCTTGAGATCTCATCAAGAAGCTGACAGTTCATCGAGTATGAAATCGTCTCTGAGACAAAAGACTCTGAGACAAAAGACTCTGAGACAGCAAGCTTTAAGACAGAAGACTCTGAGAATACTACGACGAGAACGATGACGACGACGATGACAAGAGCGACGACAACTTTGAAAGCTTTGCTTTCTCGTTTCTTTTTCGACTTCTGAACTGACTGAGAAACTGATCGAGAAACTGACGAAGAAACTGACGAAGAAACTGACGAAGAAGCTTCGCTATCTGATCAAGTATTTGAATCAACTTCTATGATTGACGAAGTCTTTGAATGCAGCTGATATCATCAATGAACTACATCAGAAGCCTGAGTCTCGTCATGTGAAGCTCGCACACTATGGTAGAACTTCTGAGTTTCTGAATCGTCTGAACTGATCGATCGTCGAAATCGTTCAGACGAAAAGAGCGACGGCGGCGATGACGATGGCGAGAAGGTCACAATCACGGCGGCAGCAGCAGCAGCAAGGGTAGAAAGAACACTTCTATCATTTGTCGAAGTCTCTGAAACTTCAGATGATTCAGATGATCTAAGAGTCAATCTGAGCTTGCTGAGTGACTTGAATGCCGCTCTTTTCCTGAAACGAGTGACAGCAGAAGAAGCAGTAGCTGGAGAAGCAGTGAGTCTTCTGGGGGCCATGACAGATGAATATAACTTCAATTCCTAATGCTACGGCATGACGGGGGGCAGTGGGGTTGATTTTACAATTCTGTTTTCTTATTTTGCACTTTTGGAGATTTTCCACTAATTTTGGTGGGGCTCTCGGCAAATCCTAAAAAACGATACAGGTTTTGCATACAACGGTAGTGGGCTGGTAGGGCTGGTGGGCTGGTTGGAGGTGCGGTTCTGGGAGGGAGGGTGAGGTGGGGTGAGGTGAGGTGAGGTGAGGTGAGGTGAGGTGAGGTGGGATGAGGTGAGGTGAGGTGAGGTGAGGTGAGGTGAGGTGATGAGGAGCAGTAGTAGTAGTAGTAGTAGTAGTAGTAGTAGTAGTAGTAGTAGTATTAGTAGTGCTGGGTATGAAGGCAAAAGAATGATTTTGTACGAAACCAAAAAAACTCAACAAATAGCCACCACCCTCTCTCTTCTTCTTCTTCTTCTTCTTCTTTTTCCTTCCTTCCTTCCTTCCTTCCTTCCTTCCTTCCTTCCTTCTTCCCTCTATTCCTCTCCACTTCTCCATCCCATCCCATCCCCTCCCATCCCATCCCACACACACACACAACCCCCCAAGTCAAGCGCACAATAGCAATAGCAGTAGAAAACGCCCCGCCCCCGCCCCCGCTAAGAAGAACAGGGGTTTTGCGGGACGGGAAGGCGGTTGGTTGGGATGGGAGATCCATACAGTATACGGGCGCTGCTGCCTTGATTTTTTCTTTTTTTTTTCGTAGCGTAGCGTAGCGGCGGTAATGTAAGGTACGAGTACGAAGGATGGGTTTGCGGGGGAGGGCTGTAGGTAGGTAGGTGGGTAGGTAGAGAGGTAGGTGGGTATGTAGGGAGGGGATCGGGCGAATTTTGAGATTTGTGTGTGTGCGCTAGAATAATAGGGAGGTTTGGGAGCGGAAGGTTGGATGTGACAATTGTTCCCTTTGGTCGATTGTGACATGGCTGATTCTGTGGGAGATGGGGGATGGGATTTTGGGGTTATGGGGGGGGTGGGGGGGTGGGTGTGAGGTCTAATAGTATTTCCGTCTTTTTAAAGTCTGGGTGAGCGAAAATTTCTGGTGGTGTAATCTCTATCTATGGTGTGAGTGGTTAGAGTTTGGCAGGCGCGCTTCTGTGGACGGCTGGACCAGCAAGGGGAATTGTGACTTTGGGGATATACGGAATGTGGGCGTTGTGGCAAATGGTGATTGATTAATGAGTCTGGCCGGTCACTATGTGCTGCAAGGATTTTTTTCTAAATGTAACAGAATAAGAAACTTGCACTTTGGCTGAATACTATTTTGCCGGCGGTTTATTGTAATGTGCGGTCAATGAAAGGAGTGCGTGTTTTTGAGAGGATCATGGGACGATTGTGTGGTTGAAAAAGTAGAGTAAAGAATGAAGCCGGTTGGAGATAATTTATTGAACGAGAGAAGACGTAGACACAATGGACTCGTTGGGCTTTGCAGGTGTCAATTGATATCTGGGTCGAACGCTTCTTTTGGATCAGACTATCCAAGGCCCTTTATCGGGTAGACTGCGGGAGACCAGAGATGTTTGATATTACTATCCACCAGATTGTTACCGAGTCTTCGTGCTCGGACTTTCGTGGCCTTGTTGGCTGTCGATCGATGACGATGCAATCTCGGCCAATCACAATGTTCAGAGTACGAGCACGAAACGGACGCGAAGTACGACAACCAAAGCTAAGAGTAACAGGTTCCAACCAAAAACGCTACTATTTCTTCTTTAAAAGACTTGCAGTTGGGTCGTTATGTTCTCCTCGCTCAATCCTTAAATGACTTGTAACCTATACATACGTTGAGAATGTAGAAATCATAACCTGATGGAGTAGTATACAAGATGTGCCAGAAAGATCAGCGCTTCCGGTTCCTGTTCTTGCAATAGCTGCACGTATGCCGGAGAACAATCCCTGGCCATCTCAGGACTGCCGCCGTTACACTCAGCGTTTTACACGGCGAAGAAGGTAGCGGAAAGGCTTGGCGTAGCCCGTCAAGAGCTGCACGGCATAGTACCAAGTCACTCTCATCGTTTCTCGAGGTGGAGGTCGTCGAAGGAAAAAGAGTAGGCTCTTGACATGGATCTTATCGGTTTCCCTACCTCAACGTCGACTGACGACAATGCGATCATCTTCATAATCCGACGTTAAGCATATGGGTTCAAGCGAGTGAGCTGCGTGATCATCTGAGTCTACCTGGTTAGTATACTTCGACAGCCTTGCGAATGGTCTACTATCATTGAAAAAATTATGCCTCTTGTATGTCGCTGCGTCGGCTGTAGAGACTTTCCGTAGTGAAGACGTCGCCATATTGGCAACAATGTTGAAAGACAGCCATCAATGATGTCAGCGCAAACCTCGACTAACTCAAAATGACTGTATTAACATCAGACTCTGAGAGGCCTCAGAATCAGCTGGTATACATAGCAACCCACGGTACTCAGGCCAAAGTCTCGACCACAACTTGGATCGTCCGAACTGACTTGGCTAGCATAGATACTTCTGCACAAGCTAACGACGCAAACCCTGGTGTTTTCGATAAGCTTTTGTAGCATTCAATCCGCTAACATGAATATACTCACATATCTCATAGTGAAAATATGCCTATCAATTGCCATCTTTGAGTCTTACTGGCATGCAGACGCCACAGGATTGGTAACGGCAGGCACAGAATCACAATATCAGTGACAGTATTAATCACAACGCACACGACGAGAGCGGGGTGATAATCGACACAAACGGCGTCCGGGTAAGAGAAGGGATCCCAGAGAGCTGCTACAGGCTTGCATTGAATAATGACACTTAGATTCTGAGCTAGCGTAAACAAAATAAGAAATCCTGCGAGGCACCAAGACATGATCTTGAGCTTTCTGATAGGGAAGAGACGATGGTACAGGAGCAGGACCGAGAACTTGATACAAGTAGCTGCTGGTGCGAACAGGATCTGCGTGGTTAGAACTGCCTGAGCAAAGGCAACGGGCCTCGTAAGTGTAATTAAGTGCTTTCCGAGTCCCAATGAGGCGCCTCGAGCGGCAGTGAGTCACATTTGATGCTGTGAACTTAGGGCCAGACGTTGCGACCCATAGACAAAACAGCTTACAACAACGCATGGCGTGAAGAACTTCCATGCGTCAGAAATGCCTATTTCCAGAAAATTGCTCGAAGTCTGGACATACCAAGCCCAGCACCATCATCCAGTCATCTGCTCCTAGCTTAATATACATGAGTCTTCGTGATATGAAATGAAGAGCGACGGCAAGGTATGCTGCAGCAAGCATGATTGAACCTGCTACAATGATACTACTAATACTGTTTGACGCTGATGCTCCATCTGAGATTGAACTTCTTGTGGTGATGGAGACACCATAACCCGTGCTATTTGAAAGGAAACAAGCAGAGAAAGCGACACAAGTGTCTGATGATATAGCTGAAGGAACGTACATGTACAGAAGGAAAGTAGCGCCAGAGAGTAGATAAGTGCTTTGAAACGGAAATTGTCGATCTGATGGTGGTTGCATGTTAATGTCCTTTATTCTTGAGTCAGCTTCTGGCTACTTAGTCTTGCTGATTTATGCAGCGATGCGTTTGTTTGTGCATGAGATATGACTACCCCTAATTTCTCATAGCCGTCTATGGTGTGCTGGTGTTTCGGAGGGTGTTGGGGTTATTCGAGCACCGGAGGTTGATGATATCCGCCTTGTAGGGCTGAGGCCAATGAGTACGAGTAGAGTTAGTCTCCTAAGAACAGCAACAACCAATATATCAATATGCCCTATATTCTAAAAGAGGGTTTATAGAAATTACGCTCAACTTCAGTACTTCAAGAACATGATGTGCTACCCAAAGACTGACATCTTTCTTCAGCTTTGTTTTCAAAGATATTCATACTGTACTGTATTAGAAAGGTGCTTCGGCCGGCAGGATTTCTTCGAGAACAACAAGCACAGTGTGCTAAATCTTCAGGGAAAAGGAACAGATCGCTGAGTTCTACTCACACTGTCTGGTCCGTCCACTACGATCCACTACGGCATAGCAGTCCCAGCAGAAAAGAGACCTAGTTACTTACAGCGAAACGCATCATTAAGAGCTACTGACGACAAAAACCGATGGCGACTATTTATACAAAACCCTATAGCTTTTCACTCGAAGCGACCTTGAATCAATTTTCTACCCAAACGTTAAATTCAGCTTTGCGAGTGCAATGTCTGGACCCATTACCGAACATTTCCAAGTACTCGAACTATGACCCTCTGGCTCAGGCTCACCTTCTTCTCTGGATGCAGCTAACCGCGCCTGCCTTCTTCAATAGTTGAAGTTGGGGTCAAAGACCTTGGCGACCGCTGCCCTCTGACAGTCTTAGCCGGCTAACGCAAGGAAAGTCCTAGACTCCTATCATCCGTCATACCTATATTTCTCGCATGCTCCCTTTTTTGGAAGTCCACAACCGAGACCCTCGTCTTGTTCATTTAACATGGAGTTTCAATGACCTTGGCGGTAGCAATGGGAATATCTTAATCCGAAACCTTCTCGTTATATCATTTTACGACTCAGCCGCCATAGTCATATCGTGTGGAAAGGGTTGCCAGCTCGCTCCAACTGGTTATCAATGGATTGCGCTGATTGGGTTAATTCTAATGACAACGATACAAGTTCAACAAAGATGCGATCTAAAGAGTGACGTAGCACGACGGCAAAAACGAATACCGCTGGTACTTGGAGATGGCTTCATGAGATGGACAATTGAAGCGGGAGTGATGGGCTGGTCCATAGGAGCACCAACTTTTCGAAAGGCCGATATCAAGGCTTACGCGCTTCCTCTTCTGGCTGGGGAAACTTTAAGTTATTGGTATATGAGGTGCAGAAAAAGCATGTGTACTTGTATTGTCTATATGATAGAAATGGTGACTATTGTCATTTCGAGCTTAAAGAACTTCTCTCATCACCGAATATGTATCTTGATCTTTCATGTCTTGCATGAAGAGCATCCTGTTCCGATCTTACTATGAGGTTTCGACAGATGCAGTATTTTCGTGATGCGGGTACTATTGCAGATATCAGAGCATAACTATTCAGGCAGTCCACTGAAATAAGTGGCACTTGTGTAACCATCCAGTCACGGTCTATCCTGATCTTCCAAGCCACTGTCACCACCAATTAGCCTGATGGTATGTGCAACGAGCAGGTCTACATGCCGAAGATGAGAATACCGATTGCACACCAAGACCTGCTCATTGATAGTGAGATGATGAATACGTGTATTAAATTGACAAAGATTGTCTATTAAATTTGGGCAGGATAGACTGGCACACCGGAGAAGGCTGAAAGCCCCTGAGTTGTTACCTTAACTGAAACCAAGTTGTGTTGAGCCCCTTGGACAGAACGCTGACGACGCGTATTGTAACATGGATTCTCTGTGACAGGTAAAGAATCCTATAATTAGTAATCGGACATTTCATTCGACGAAGGGATGGATGACTAATGCAAGCGCCCGACTATGGCCAATGAGCGTTCTGTTTAATCGAGTAAGTGCCTTGGCGATGACGTGGATGAATCAATCAATAAAGACTCGCTGTCGCCGTGTGAATGCGCCACTCCTAATTTAAAGCAACGAATTTATCAACACTCACCTCTGTAACCGACCTCAGCTACAAGTCATTCAACTACACATTCCAAAATCCACCTCTCTGATCTTACTTCATTACGCTCATTGACTCGAATTTCCTCTTCCTCAATTCTGCTGGAGTACTCGGCCGAGTCTCATTCGTTACCATGGCCAAAACCCAGTCGGCTGGTGGTGGCAGAAGTATCCCTTTGATACTTTCATACATCTTCGATTGGATTGTGATTATGTACGAATACAACCTTCTCTGTTGGAGATTACCGCTGACGTGAAGCAGCATCATCGCAGCAATCGGCGCGGGCTTCTATAGAGCTGTCGGAAACCGACGGCCGTTTTCAGTGGTAGATCCGGACATTTCCTTCCCCTATGTCGCCAAAGAGAAAATATCAACCGGTGTATTGGTCGTTGTCTCTTTGATTATCCCCGCCATTCTCATGGTGCCAATCTGCCTCATCTTCGTGCCAGGACCTAGTGCTTCCCGGGGCGTACCGAAGTCGTTGCTCTGGAGGCGGAAGCTATGGGAACTCAACACCGCTCTCATGGGACTATGTCTTGCCGTCGCTTCCGCTTTTTTCTTCACTCAAGGAATGAAGAACCTGTTTGGCCATCCAAGACCGGACTTGATCAGCCGCTGCAAGCCGAATTTGGCAAATTTAGCTGGAAACTCCGTCGGTGGTTTGGGAGGTGCTGTGCCGTTATGGAACGAGCTACAATCGTGGACAATCTGCACCCAGACCGACAAGGCAATCCTTAACGATGGCTTCCAAAGTTTCCCCAGCGGACACTCGTCCTGTATGTACCGTCAGGGATCTCTTCATCACACCTAGCTAATGTATATCCAGTCTCCTTCTCCGGCCTAACATTCTTCGCCCTTTTCCTTTGCGCCAAATTCGCCATCAACATCCCATACCTCCTCCCCTACTCCCACACAAACCACCACACCATGTCCTCCGCCTTCCACAGCGCTGAAGCTGATGGCCGAAGCACGCAGACCGCATTCCGCAACCAAGCCGCAGCTCCACCGCTCTACCTATTCGTTCTCCCACTACTCCCCTTTTGCGTCGCCATCTACATCTCCTCAACCCGCTACTCGGACTTTAGACACCACGGCTTCGACATTCTCTTCGGCTCCCTCATGGGCTTCGTCCTCGCATGGGCGGCCTTCCGACTCTACCACCTTCCAATTCGCCGATCAGCAGGATGGGCATGGGGACCCAGGAGCTCGTCGCGAGCATTTGGTGTCGGAGTTGGAGCCGGAGGCTACGTCGATGAGGAGCGCATGGCAACGCAGAATGACGTGGAGCTTGGCAAGATGACCAATGATCCTGCGCATAACAGAGTCAGCAGTGGTGCTGAGGATTCGAGGTTGTTCAATGCTGGGAACGGGAACAATATGACGTATCCGCCTCCACCGCGTTGAGGAACGAGACCTTTTGCCATAATGGTGGTATGGCGCCCTAGCACGGAGGGTCTAAGATCGTTCTTTCCCGATCACCAACACCACCACCGACCAGAAGATTGACGAAAACAAATCTTGACTATGTTTGTACCGGACCATTCCAGCGACTGTAGGCGTTTTTTATTCAAAATCTTAGATACTGTAGCATCATTTAATACCCCGTCTCCCAATCCAAGACACTTTTTTTTACCAACTTGTATGATATAGAACCACCACCTCGTCAATTCCTATCGCCGTATCATTCAAACCCATCATACATACGTTCCGCCTATGTATTTAAACCCCTAGATACCCCATTCCCATTCCCAAACCCATTCCCATTCCTAACCCTATTCCTAAACCATAAACCCAACCCCCCCTTCCCAATTCCCAATTCCCAATTCCCCATTACGCCCATTCCAACAAGATTCAACCGCATCACGACAACCACCCTACCTGTCCTTGAAAAATTACTCAATGCGCTGCCATCTTGCGTTACAGTATCTCTTAGAATTCCTAGAAGCAAGAACGGGTATCCATACGAGTAGGCCTTGCCAACTCCCCAAACCCATGCAGCTCTCTCTTCTCTCCTATGTTAGTTCTTCTACGGCGCTCCGCAACCTTCCCTCGTTTTCGTTTTCGTTCTCAGCTTTATATGATTGTTATCTAGAGCGTTCGTCTTCTTCTACCCTCCCTCTTTGCAGTTTTGTTGGCAGTTGGGTTTTTTTGAGGGATAGGTTGGGTGGGGGTTGGATGGTTCGGGTAAGGGCACTGGGTGGGTGTGTTGGGGTGGTCGTGGTGATGGGTGTGTTGGGGTGAAGTGGGGAGGAGGTTAAGGTGAGAGGCGAGGGGGAAGATGGAGGGGGAAACGGGAGAGCAGCTAGGGGGCGGAGGGAAGGAGGAGGTGGAGGGGCAGATCGAGGGGGCGATGAAGGCGGGAGAGAGATGGTATAATTCAACCTCCCCACTTGTGGCCTTCGTCCAATGAGCTGTTGTTTCGTAACCCGGAAGCCGATGCCATGTCGATTCTGGCCTTGAAATCTATTGTTCGATGCTGCTTGAAGCACTAGTAGAGTTTTCACCTTCTTTCTTCTAGATAGACTTCTATTCAGCTTCTGCCTACATATCAATGTTCTTATATGACCTTGTGTTTCAACGCAAGGAATTCACAGCGAGAAACCAAAACAGCATGGCTGAAGTTGCAGATGAACGTAGATATAGATCAGTGGAAGCGTTAGGGGATAATGGACGCTGGCTGCATGTTTGAAACACTACATACTGGCCATGGCTGCGGTTTCCCCCATCAGACAACTTTGTCAATATTCCGCTTCAATCAATGATTCAGATACAGACTAGCTGCACTGAACGCGATGCAATGCTCACGAGCAAACCAATTCCTGAAACGATCACAAGTCCGCTGGTGAACGAGCTTTCACGGCTCTACGATCGTGATCAAGAAATATGTTCAACTTCGTTGTCGCTGAACGCTTCGAGCAATAATCCCTTTTTCTTTTTCTTTCTTTTTCTTAGTTTGCTGCTCAGCCAGCCACGAGCAGCGTTCATATGCAGCGAGCTTTTTACGCGACTTCCTGACACGCATGACGTTCCTGACGATTCGGTAGTCAAGCACCGATTTAGCGCCAGTGCGAGAGGCCTGAGTAACGCTGAGGCAGTGAACCGGGACATGTAATGTAATACAATCTCAGCCTCGGGCCAGATGCCTTGGAGCTTCCCAATATACCGTATGGAATGAGAGATGCATTCGGCACCGCTATAATCTCTGTGCATGGCAGCGTGCAAGCAGACGTGAATCAGCTGTGCATCGTGAGTACCATAGTGGCTTCGGTACGGCATGTCTAGGGGCGCAATCCCCCTCGGAGCTTGCAGGTCTGCCGGCTTTCGATCGAGGCTCCAGACAGTGCAATGTCAAGCCTGCAGTAATGCAGTGGTTGACTTTGCAAGCGAAGCAAGAGCCTTCGGTCGTCTGTTCTGCCCAAAAGCTAAAAACTCTAGCGCTCGACCGCGGCTGTCTTAAAGCCGCACTAGTCTGTAACTGGCGAGAAGCATGTCCGCAGCGTCCTCGGTTTACGCCCGGACGACATGTCGATGTTCTCTACAGTCAACGCATCAAACGCAGCATCTACACCCCCGAAAGCTTACCCGCAGCTGCCCCAGTGACGTTGAGATATAGAGTTGGAATCTACTTCAAAATGCCCTTCAAATCGAGATGTTGCTCCCGTGCGAGAGGGGCATTGACACAGTTCAAATGCACGAATGCAAGCAAATGTTGGTTGACGAATCGGCCAAAATGTGAATACACTTTGGAACAATTCTATTCAGGTATGTATAGCATATTTCAACGAAAAAAAATAACCCAGCTCGGATTGAAGATTGCCAGAGCTTGTGCAACCATATTTAAGGGTCGGCCGGGGCTCAATTGCATTCTAAAATAATAGGACTACTTCGAATGAAATATAGTCGTTCGAGAAGATGAAACCATACGTTATGCACTCTTTATGCGTTTTTCCGCCACTTTTCTGAGACTCATGTCTGACCCTGAAGGTTTGAGTGGCTAGGTGAACGCGTATGGTTTGGTTTTGAGCAAGGATGAATTGGCGGGAAAGACAGAAATTGCCGGTAACATGGCTAGATCAAGTCGTATAATTCGGTTTGAAGCAAAGAAACATCGACGGAAATGACAGAAACTGCTGGTAAATATCACTGCAGAAAACACAATCATAAACTCTCTCGTGTTCCAACGCTGACTGTTCACATGTAAAGATGCGGTAGTGCTCCTGCATACGCAAAATTCATTTTCAATAAAAGCCAGATTCGCAGATAATGAACGCTTTGGTGTCGTTGAAATCCATATCTCGATAATCCTCCGACTCGACTGAAATAGTTCTCATTTTCCGACGGTATTGTCCTCGAGTTTTCCCAACTTTGCGGTCGGTTTGTTTAGTATCCGTCGCCTGATACTGGAAGTGGAAGGTGAAAAGACGGGTTTTGTTGGTAGGTGTAACAAGAACAACCCGAAGGCCGTGGACAGTTTTCATGTGAACACCCTCACCCGATCCCTGGAAAATTATGTTGGTGCCGCTGGTGGGTTCAGTGATGGTGAGCATTTGAATAGCAGCTGAATTGGACATGGCGTTGATGACGACGGATGTTGGTCCAAGGATCAACTACGATAGTAAGAGGGTTGCAAACCAGGTTGATTTGGACACCCGGAACAGAAGGTGGAACATTTCCAGAAGAAGGCAATTTTGGTGGCGCTGTGACTGACCCTCCTCCGCCTGAAGAAGATTGAGCATTCCCGGAAGAAGGCGGTTTTGATGGCGCTGCGACTGACCCTGTGCCTAAAGAAGGAGCTGGATAAATGATCGGTTGCGGATTGCTCACACTCTGTTTATCAATGCCAGATCAAGGTCGCTCGGGAGAGTATCAACCAGTCCAGAAGCGAGTACTCATATCTGATCAATAGCAATATACCATGCAGTGGAAGAGTACAAGGTGGAATCCCCCAGGTATCAAGACCCCAAGGCAATCCACGGTTGGTGATATTTGTCACTGGCATTTTGAACCTAATATTCTGACCTTGGTCGAAGTCAACGGACGAAACGGCCGTGACAACAAATGGCGGCTTCTCGAACGGCTTGAAAAAGCTCAAGGTGCCATGAGTCTGAGGGGTCGGGCTGTTGCAGGGTCGGACCTGCTCGGTATCGTATGAACCGCTGCGGATTCGAGGATGGTCGGCTTGATAGGCGATCTAGTTTTCACTTGCAGAGTACCGCACGGTATCGAACCATGTATTAAGACTGATAGTGAAGCCTTGGCGTGTAACATTTTCTGCCTCTGTTTTGAGGCGCTGATTCTTGCCGCATCCAAGATCCAGTCCACTAAGCCAAATAACAACACACGGCGGCTTCTCGTAAGCATCCAAGAAGCTGATGTTTGCCGTACGGGTGGTGGGTGAACCATCAAAGCGACCAGCTTGCAGCCCGTATGGGTTGTCGTTGGTTACCGCAGCCAAGGCATCGAAGCACTATACAGCTTGCTGTCTCCCCAGGTTTTTATGATAGCTTTTTACTGGCGATCATTGAGCTTTCTTGGCGACGAACTTAGTACCTGGTTGGGAGAAAGAGATCGGTTGTTCACTTCTGGAGCCCGGTTCATATTTGGTTTCGAAAGTGCTGGCGTCGAAGGAGGTCATGGTAAATGCTTGGTTATGCTAAGGGCTTCTTAAGTAGCTGAAAGCGATTTCGAGGTGCCGGAGCAATGTCAGGGGCTTTGGGCTCTTTTATCATGGGACGGAGCTGTGGGAACAGGCAGTCGAGTATCCAGTCGAGTATCATTCAGCACCACGGACATAGTTTGGTGGTGGACAAGCGGCGCTCCGATCTTCATGCTAATGAATGTAGGCGACACCGGGAAGCTCTAATCAGTACGCGTCGAGTAAGATGTGCCCTATTATTGGTAAAGACTCAAAACTGAATGCGTTCTTTGTTTTCCCACTAGTAAAGCACCCCTCAACTCCTCATGCGCCGTGGCTGGCTGAAGACAGCTCCGGCCATGCTCTCCCCCTTGCACTATTGGGGGTGGGTAAAGTAGATTCAAAGATGCATAAGATGTTGCTATCATCATTACTGACAGATCGAGGTTGACGGCCGATTCGCGAGCTCAAAATTTCCATACAGCCACTATTGGCTGAAACATTGCTGCATGCTTATAGATGAATCATGGATAGGGGGGCCAGAAAATGAGCCGGCCCGTACTGTAGTTGGTTGTATGTACGAAATGTGCTTGTAGCAATAGAAGATCCTCGTCCAGTCGAGGGCAAGCATCTTATCAGCAACGTTATCACATCCATCCTCAGCCACGCCCATTCGGATACGTCTTCTTACTACTAAGAACGGGAGGTCAACGGACAAGAGCTGGAGGCCGTGTGTACAACCTCCTTACAGGATCAAAGTCCCTACGCATTCTGATCCCCGATGATAGAGTGGTATGCGGAGAAGCCCCAGCATAGCCCCACTAAGTAAGCCATGATTTTGGGGGAAGGTGGCTATGACTTTTCAGGTTCTGGTCCCGTATGGCTATTTTGTTGGACAGGTGCCAGGCACATGCGTTAGGACATGGTGTGTGTGTGTGTGTGTGTGTGTGTTTGTGTGATTGCTACTCGAAGGGGAGCTTCACCCTCTAGTAGAAAACCTTTACTCGACCTACTGACCATGTCCGATTAAGTATATGTAAAACTGAAAACCTTTTGATTGTAAACTCATTTGATAGGTTCATGCTGCGTCATAGTCTGCAGTGCAGTCTCGCTATGTCTACGAGCAAAGTCGTAACGTAAGAGAAAGACAAGAAGTATTTACTGAACTGAACAATTAAGGCTCGTCCGTTCCCTTGACTGATTCAATTCAAGGTCTTAATGTACGTCGATTTAGTTGACAAATTCTGTGACGAGATGGTTATGTTCAAGAAACTTCGCTAACAAGACAACTATATCCAAACACATTAGTCTGCTCTGTTATCTACTACATCTTCTGAAAAAACTCTCGTCTTATGGAACTGGAAACACATCGCTCGTGTCTGAGGAAAGATAGATCGATTCGTTGATTCAAGAAGACAATAACACCTGAGTAGTATAAAAAAGAAAGACTCATCATTGATAGGATTAAGACTATTATCGATTTCTTCGTGTAGAAAGGCGTTGTTAATTCTCGATTCAACGTTTCTAATTTCGTATTATTCGTCGCTCGAGCATACTCGCAAATGCACGCTTCCCTTTTTAAACAATGCGTATAGAAGTTCGCGTTGTTAGGACTTGTTGACACCTTGAATCTCCCGGCCCCTTAGGAGTTAGGGCATAGTAGATAATTCCAGAATTTTGAACACTCCAAGCGAAGGAAGTTTAGAATCAACGACTTGACCCTATTAAGCGCTCAGCCTTGTGCTGCAACCAGATACGGTATTTGACAGCCGCCAGCGGATTGTATATACAATCAATAGGGACTCAGGGAGTTCCGCTCAATCACTAAGAGGGAGAGTTGGAAACAGGGAACAGTACTGTTACCCCTGTGGTAATCTCCGCTCCGAGCCCTACAGGGCTGACGCTAGGGGATTCAGAGTTTTCGTCTTTCGTTCCTTTGTACACCTTCTACTGTAGTTCAGTCAACATATCCACGTGCACATATGCTCCTTCTGACTCTCATACTCGTACCTTAACCACAAATGGAAAGCTCAGATACCTACAGGTCTTCTAAACTAAAGGGGAACGAGAATGATGAATCATGGATCCAAAGGTCTCTGATGAATAATCTCGGGGAAGCTGAAGATACCGGTAATCCCACCATTCAACGTCACGACAGCAGCCAAAAGGGAATACACCAGGGAAACTCTGAATCCCGTAGCCCCAGCCCTATGGGGCTCGGAGCGGAGATTACTGACAACAGGGGTAACAGTACTGTTCCCTGTTTCCAATATAAACAAGTTCAATGACTGAACGTATCAGATAACAGCACTACTGGGAATTGTGATGAGGAGTGTGGATTGAATGGGTTGGGAGGGAGGTGGTGGGTGGTACTGAGAGTAGTGGTGGAGGTATGAAGCAAAGAACACCGCCTAGCCAGGGCTAAAAATGCACCGTGATTATCTTTGTCGCTTCGGACGACGCTCGCGGAATAATTTTAGAGATGAGACGGTGCGGGAAAGCTCCCTGTGTCAGACGCGTTTTTGGGAAGCTCGTATGAATGCTATAATGACCCTTCAAGCTTAGTAGATTTCAAGGCAAGAATGTGCTTAAATTCGCAGTCTAGGGTATGAGCTCTATGCGGGACAGAAACCAACATAGTACATATGGAGCATCAGAGATGCTGTATTAGAAGAAGCCACTCGCCAGACGCCTCGCTTGCAAGTCCCCTCGAGTATGCAAACGGTTATGGACAATAGGCCGAAAGAGGACAGAAGCTGTTAACGCCAGACTCACGCCTTGCCAATCTTGAAAGAAAACCTAGATTCATATCCCTCGTGCAACTTCACCTCAACACCTGACTCCTCGGGTATCATCTCATGCCGCAAGTCCCAGCCAGCGCGGCGGGCGAGCTCCGTAACCACGATATCGCAATCCCCAAGCATATCGACGTCGAAATCGACGTGTGAGCAGGGCTCGCGCGAGATGTACATTTGAGGTATATTCGGTGGCAAGAAGCCCACGACTTCTGAAACCGGGGCGACTTTCAACGATGTCCCGATGACGAGGACGAGGTCTACGAGGTCGCGGTCGTGGTTGGCGAGGCGGTCGTGGAATGTGGCTGGGAGGTCTTCGCCGAAGAAGGTGATGTCGGGCTTCATTACCCCTGCAACGGCGATGTCAAAGTCCTCATCGTCAGAACTGTCTTCGTATTCCTGGCGCTTTTTTTTGCCAAGCAAGGCTGCATTTGAGCTGCGTTTTCGCTTGAGACCGCCTGGCTTTGATTGCCTTAAACGGCGTATGCATCGGTCGCAGCGTGCTACCCGGCCGGCTTTCAGGTCTTTGTAGATTTCTTCTCCCTTGACTCTGTATTTGCACTCAACGCAAGAGGCAGTTGCGAATGAGCCGTGGCACTGTATTAACTTCTCGGGGAGGATCCCAGCATGCCCTTCAAGGTTATCTATGTTTTGAGTGAAGTTGGTGAGAAGCTTGCCCTTTTCTTGTAGGAGCCTTATGAACGCGTGAGTGGGCGAGAATTTGTTGGTTGTTGGTAGTATGTCCTTGGCAACAGAGTAGAAGATGCTGGGATCTTCTCGAAACAGGCTGATGTCGAATACTTCTTGTGGATCGCTAAGGCCGAGGTGCTGAAGCTGTGAGTAGAGGCCGGTCTCTTTCGATCTGAAGTCAGGTATGCCGAGACTAGTTGATATCCCAGCACCGGTGAGAACGATGACGTTCTTTGATTTCTTCAGCAAAGACACTGCATCGTCGATCGTATTGTACTGAGGGAGCTTGACCCTCTTTGCAAGCTCTCGAGAGATTCCCAGACCCAGTAGAGAGTAGTATGCCTCGTCAGGCTCTCCATGTAAGAATGATGGCGGTCTGATGCCGAAAGCAGTACATAGCTTCTTCGCCGTATACTTGCGAGCTTCGATAGTCTCCGTGATAAACTGATCGGGGCCAACTAGCCGTACCTTCCTCCGGAGAGCGAGAGATTCTTCAACAGTACATGCGTCGTGCACTTCACGTGGTCAGTAATTGATGCTATTGACATTCGAGAAAGGGTACACACTGCCATCAAGCGATTCCTCATCCCCCATACCTTCCAGAGCATCCTCGTAAAGAGACCATTGATCATCATCGTCTTCCTCCTCCGAAAGATCTGTGTCGATATTCGTCAACGCGTCGCGCTCGCCTTTTCGTTCAATTGCGCCTATGAGCTGATCGACCGAGCTGTCTTCGGAGAGGTCTATAATCTCGGTGGCACGCACTTTAAGCGGAGACTCGGCCAGAGTCCCGTCAACACTCGCCATGTCTGAGGTTGACCGAAGACGACTGCCTTCTGGGATGCCCTACTGATGGACTCGAGTGCCGCCAGATAACCGTGCTCGAGCTAGGCCGTATGCAGAAGTTTGACGCGGCAGAGTCCAGCCTTATGAATGAGAACATGTGAAACCGCTTCTGCCGTCTGTCTGAATGAAGTTCTGGGGAAGCTGTGACGAAAAGATGGTCATGTTCGTTCGTATGTTATTCGGAAATGGAACTGTGGGAACACCACGCTTGCTCTATCCCAGGCAATGGCAGGAAACAACAATGGACCCAGCATCCGTTTCAGAGCCCCAACCTACCAAAAGGCAGATGAATCTGGCACTTCCTCGTCTTCCCAACAGCAACCGCAGCTGAGGCACAAAACTCCTGACATCGCACAGAGTAGAGAGTCAAGCCTTTCACGGCCTATCACTCCAAATGTCTATCTCGGTTCTTACGCCAGGGATCTGGCTCGCAACAGGGAATCGCTGCCAGGATCCTTGGACAATGGAGCTCTTCGAGGCTCCGTTGCTCCATCCCCTCGAGCGAGCATGAGCCATCTTCAGCTGCAGCATCTCTTGCAGGCAGTTGACGTTGATCTTGAAACCTATGGTGTGCAAGAATCACGAGATGGCTTCTTCGATGCATCTTTCTATCGTCCACTAAACCGTGATCATGTGCAGATGATGAAGGAGGCCTCTAAAACCTTACCAGATGGATTTCGAAAGAAGGATCCGTTATCAATACGCCGGTTTTTCCCGCTGCAGTGGCATGAAATATCGGATATCATCAAGCAGCTTACCACTTCCAGAGCTGGGATCAAGCTTGCCAAGTCATTCCTAGGTTTCTTCATTACGTACGTGATTTGTCTCATTCCCGCTGCAAGAGACTGGCTGGGAAGATATAACTATATAATGGTTTTATCAGCCATCGTCAACCATCCTGGAAGACCAGTAGGCTCTCAGATCGATGGTGCTATATTGACTATCATTGGCACTGTAGCCGGACTCGCATGGGGGTCTCTTGCGCTCTACGTTTCGACATCAACAGACCCAGCTCGTTCAGGATATGGTGGAGTCCTAGCTACGTTCCTGGTGTTATTCAATACTGCTATTGCCTGGTTACGTTGTATATATATGAGATTCTTCCAGGCTGTGATATCAGCCGGCATAGCTATATGTTATACTTGTCTTGCAGATACCTCTGGAGCTGTAGGCTGGAAGAAACTGTTTGATTATGGTATACCATGGGTTCTTGGACAAGCAATATGCCTTCTGGTTTCGGTCTTTGTATTTCCCGATACCGGTTCTCGTTCAGTCAGGTAAGCTTTCTTCGTGATACTGATATAGCAGACTATCTCACTGCTAGGTAGTATTGCATTCCATCGTTCGCTCAACGCATTGCAAAATAGACTTTTCCTACCACAGCAGGATAAAGACCGCTCAAGGCGAGATCTAACATGGAACTTTGTCAATCTTTCAGAAGCGGTTCGAGACTTCTCGATCGACTTGTCCATTTCTCGTTTTCGTCCAGATGACATCAGATCAATGCGCAATCTCGTGCAAGGAGTTATTAGTGCAGTTCTGGCAATCAGACCAGATACAACGCTGTTCGACATTATAGGTCCATTTGAAAAAAACACAGACGAAACCGATGATGGTCCAATTTCATCACCAGATGATGCTTCTGTTTTACGCTTGATATGCCAGATTCTTGCCGGGCCAACTAAAGAACTAATCGAAGCCATGTCAGGTGGTATCGATATATGTAACGTGTTCATTATGGCTGCGGGTGGATACAAGCAAGCTAAACCCACCAACAACACTCCAGACATACCTAAAGCTCTCGACCGTCTAAGAGTGACCAGAGATATCTTCGACTCTGCCGAAACCTCATTGACCAATCACTCGGAGCTAACGTCTATGTACTCGGATTATCCCGAAGTCGTGAAATTGTTTCTCTTCGTTCACCCCGTCCGTCAAGCAACGGACAAAGTCGAAGCCCTCCTAGCGAAGATCCTGCACATGCAGCTGGAAGACCGACCGTTAAGACTACGACTTCCATCATACCCTTTGCCAAAGGCATTACTTCGATGCAACGCACAGGTTCGTCACGACCGAGGTGGCTTGACAGCTGGCTTCTACTTCCAGAGCAAAGACCAGTTGGAGAGGACAATGAGAGAGCTTCAGAGCAAAGTCTTTGTTCCGACGCCTCGCAATCCAGCGGCCAACGATGCTTCTGGTGTCCCTACCAATCAAATGCCTGTTATTGGTCAATTTGAACAAGAGAAAAAGCTTGCCATGGGAGAAGATGAAGGTGTGCCTAGAAGAATAAAATTCCGATTTGGAATATGGAAATTTCTCCATAACCTTCAGGGTTTCGAGTCTCGATTTGCTTTCAAAGTAGCACTAATCACCACGCTTGTATCTGTTCCAGCTTGGCTGGTACAAAGCCGTGGTTGGTGGAATACTCATGAAAGCTGGTGGGCCGTAGTTACAGTGTGGCTGATGATGCACCCTCGGGTCGGCGGTACTTTCCAAGACCTTACGGTGAGGGTTGCCTATGCTGCTATCGGAGCAATATGGGCGGCGTTGGCTTACGCTGCGGGTGGTGGCAACCCGTACATCATGGCTGTCTTTGCTGCCCTGTTTATGATACCGATGCTGCACAGATATACGCAAAGCTCACATCCTCGCTCAGGCGTAGTCGGTTGCATCAGCTTCATAATCATCTCGTTGGGCGCCTATACCGAAGGCGGTAAGCCGACGATAATTATATTTGCCTGGACCAGAGGTGTGGCCTTCATTGTCGGCGTTGTCGCGGCGCTACTGGTTAATTGGGTACTGTGGCCTTTCGTTGCCCGTCACGAGCTCAGAAAGTCGCTATCAGCCATGATGCTACACTCTGCGATTCTTTACCGAAGCGTTGTGGCCAAATACATATACTACACCGACGGTCAAGAACCTGGCCCAGAGGATGTCGCAAGGTCTGAGATGCTTGAAGCTCGATTACGAGAAGGATTTGTCCGCATACGGCAGCTCATGGAGCTCACGAGGCATGAGATCCGTCTTCGAGCCCCTTTCGACCCTCTCCCCTACAGCGCCCTCATCGACGCCTGCGAGCGACTTTTTGATCACCTCGTCGAAGTCCGTCAATCGAGCCTCTACTTCCAACCCCACATGCTCGCCAACTCCCCTTCCGCGAACTCTTCCCTCATGGGCCCTCGCCGTGACGCCGTCGCCGTCATTCTAATGAACCTTTACATCCTCGCCTGCGCGCTTCGTACCGACCGTCCCGTGCCGCGGTATCTCCCGTCGGCAGCGGCGGCAAGACAGCGGTTGCTGGATCGTATGGAGCAGGTTGAGGCTGAGCAGCCAGCGAACAGAGTGGAGGAAGTAAGCAGTGGGAAGACAAGGAGGTGGGCGGATGTCTATCATTATGCGTATTCGTCTGCCTTGACAGATATCATCGAGCAACTGCAGCGGTTGCAGAGGTATACCAAAGAGATCACCGGAGAAGTCGGGTTCGATGATTTTGCGCCTTCGGGATAAGGAGCAGATACAGGCAGCAGCACACTCACGTGCACTCCAGGCTAATGTGGCTACAGTCGCTGCTTCACACCCCCTCTGGTAGGTTCAATAAAGGCCTTTTTGCTTGCCCGGGCCTATTTTACTAGTTCTCCTTCTTGAAGAAGCTTTCGAACGGAAAGCCTGATCATCTCTGAGAGAGCCTGACTATTGTATTGAGGGGAATGACCGAGCCATCGAGAATCGAAATGCACTAATACTGATATATGCTGGTGGCGTGCTGTTACCCGGCAAGTGGTCGAAAAACTTAGGCTGCTTGGCTACGGCTTAGTATTTCTTTGATGCCCACTTGGTGACGTACAGTACATACGAAGTACACACTTGGAACGATTTGTAAGGGTTTTTGGTGGTTATGGAAATTTATTGGTGCAGCGAGCGGGTCCTGATCATGGGGCTTTCCGTGCCAGAAGATCGCGCTTATGCTCTGCGGTTCACAGAGGTTGTGGGTGTGTGACCTTGTTGATATGGTAGGTCTTAAAGGGGGTTTGGTTTGTCATGGCGGTTTTTTCGGTGCTGGGTTTCTGGTGTTAGGAAGTCGACGGGTGGCAGCTAAGGCTAAATTCAAGGCTATATTGAAGTCCTTGCCATATCTGTTTAGTAGTCGATTCTATCGTGATATTAAACATCATGCATCTCATCATCATCATCACCATCCTCCCCATCCTCCCCTTCACTCTCCCACTCCTCTTCGCCCATCCCCACCTCCTCATTCCCCTCATTCCCCTCCACAACCACACCCCCAATCTCCCCAACCAACTCCACCGCGTGCTCCCTCAACCGCTCATCCTCATACCCCACCATCTCGTACAGCTTCAGCGCATTCTGCAACCAGTCTCTACTCTCCACCCACAGCGCCTTCCACTCCCCCTCATCCTCATCCCCTCCGTTCCGAGGATCGTCTCTCTTCGCGACGCCGGAGAGATACAAGCACCAGCCGCCGAGATACCACGCCTCGACGCTGCCGTCGTCTTCGCCAACGAGCCGCTCTAGCACCTCCAGCGCTTCGTCTTCGAGCGCGACTTCCATAAGCAAGCGCGCCAGCGAGATGCGCGTGGGGAAATCGGGGACGGAGGTGTGTTCGGGCGGAAGATTGCGCCATAGCTGCATACTGCCACCGAGCGCAGATTTCGCTTCTGGGATCCGCTGCTGCGAGATGCGGATGGAGGCGAGGGTTTGCAGGGGTTCGGGCGAGGAGGGGCAGGTGAGGAGGGCTTCGGTGATGAGGGATTCGCAAGTGGGTTCGGCGGAGGGGTCCCAGGAGAGGTCGGTCATGTAGAGTTCGATGATGCCGCAGAGGGCTCCGGCGAGTTTTTTCCGTTTCTCTAGTAAGGGGGACTCGTCGAGGAGAGTGCTAGTGTCGCGCCGTAGGATCTCCGCACCTTTTTCGAACCAGTGCACGCTGTCGTGGCCGCCTTCTTCGCTCAGTTGGGCGAGCCAGAGGAATTTCTCTGCCCCGCCGCCGTCGGCTTCGGGGGTCGTACCGTCGGGGTCGAGCGATGCGGCTTGTAGGAAGTAAGTGCGCGCTTCGTCGGCATCGCCGAGCTCGAGATTGATTTCTGCGAGGAGGTTTAGGGCGGGGAGGGCCTTTGGTGTGGGGCTTGAGGGGTCTGGTTGAGAAAGTGCCAGGGCGCGAAGAGCGAGCGGAAGAGCGTCATCAGGTTGAGAGGTGTGAAGGAAAGTTGTGGCTTGAGCTAGGAGGGAGGCAGGCGTTGGTCTGGGTTTGAAGGAGGAAGGTCGCGGGACTCTTGTTCCATGTAGAACTGCTGCATTTCTCTCCTTTGCGTTGCCGCTCTGCCCCTTTACCGCAGAACTTCGGGTTCTGGACCTTGCCATTGCCGTTCAACGATTGCAAGTGATATTAATGTGACGACGAGAAGGGGAACACTCTTATCATATTTTTTGGCGAAAAGATTGCGAATACTTCTTCGCGCGTTCATTGTTGTGTGGTTGGAAATTAGATTGAGTTGCGGAAACTCCCGTTTATAGTGCGCGGGCCGGTCCCGCTATCGCTTAGCCTTATGGACTTCATGTCGTGAAGTTTTGGTGGTGGGAAGAAACATAGAGGCAGAAATGGAAATATGGGTCGTGAGGAGCAGACAGAGGAGAGGGAAGTCCTCGACTCGATATCCCTGACGAAATCACAGGTATCCATATATATCTACTATGGCCTTACGACCTTTGTCGCTGACAGCTATCAGATATCTCAGAAACCGCTTACCGGATCTCGATAGCACTAGATATCACACAGCACGATGACGACGAATCCGAACCCCGTAAGCTCGGAATACCCGTTCCCGACAACACCACCCACTAACCCAACCCCAGCCACAATCCTCCTCACCATAACCCTCCCCCCCACCTACCCCGACGACCCCCCCCTCCTCGACCTCTCCGCCCCCCCCAACGCCCCCAAAACCCCCCTCCTAGACATCCACTCCGACAAATCTAGCCTCCTCACCGCCCTCGCCCCAACCATAACCGAAAACCTCGGCATGGCCATGATCTTCACCCTCGTCAGCGCGCTAAAAGAGCACGCCGAAACCCTCATCGCCGCCCGCCAGGCCTCCGCGCAGGCAGAAAAAGATCGAGAAGCGACGGAGAGGGAGGAAGAGGAGAATCGCAAGTTTCACGGGCAGGCGGTTACGCGGGAGAGCTTTTGGGAGTGGAGGGAGCGGTTCAGGGCTGAGGCAGAGGGGAGGGAGGAGGAGAAGAGGAGAGAGAGGGAGGAAGGGGAGGGGAGGAGGAAGGGGGGGAGGGGGGAGGAGAGGATGACGGGGAGGGAGTTGTGGGAGAGGGGGTTGGTGGGGAAGATGGAGGAGGAGGAGGGGGAGGAGGAGGGGGAGGTGGAGGGGGTGGAGAGGTTGAGGGTTGCGGAGTAGAGATGTTGTTCGGAAATAAGCGTGGGTATAGACGCATAGGTGCGGAAAACCATTGTGTGCACTAGAAGGTAGAGATTGGTACTGCCCGTCAAGACGTCAGATTTGTTTCAGCCTAAGATCAATCATACCCACTCGAGAACCAAATGTGTGCTAGTGAGGTACAAGCTCATCCTGCAATGCTGGCGGCAATTGGCTGCATGACCGGAACAAAGCGCTTCGTACTACGTTAAACTCATAATATACTAGACTGTTCTCTATTCGAATTGTATCTATGCAACAGCCTCAACCAGATCCGCTACCCCCGCCAGCACCTCGCCCTGCTCCGCCCATCAAATTCCGCGCCCTAAGATATGTTAGTGTTTGAGTGAGGTTTGTAGCTTATAGCATGAACTCACATCTCCGCGATATTCGGGTCCTGCAACAACGCTCCAATATCCGGCATACCCCCTCCGCCAGCACCTCCTCGAGCCTCTCCACCAGCCTCTTCTCCTCCTGCTCCTGCCCCTGGTCCTCCACCAGCACCGCCCATCCCGAACCGCTCCGCCATCTGCCTTATTTGCGGGTTGTTCATCAGGCCGCTCATAGCACCAGGGTTGCTCATCAGGTTCTGCGCCATGTTTGCGAACATCGGATTGTTCATGATGGAGCTGAGATCCGGCCCGCCCCCTCCGCCTCGTCCGCCGCCCATCATGCCAGCCAAGGCGGAGAGGTCGGGCATGCCTCCTGCGCCGCCGCCGCCGCCTCCTCCTCCTCCTCCTCCCATCATTCCTGCTAGCGAAGCAAGGTCTGGCATTCCTCCGGCGCCACCAGCGCCACCAGCGCCTGCTCCTCTTGTACTTCCCACATCATCCTCATTCTCATCATCGTGACCCTCTTTCTCCTCCTCATCGGCTTTCTCCTTCGCGGTCTTGAAGCCCTTCTTCATCGCGTCACTTCCTCCATTCCCCTCGTATTCTATTCCCTTGGCGTAAGCCTCCATGCTTCCTTTCGCATCCCCGAGCACGTATCTCGCTAAGCCCAGCCTACTCCATGCTTTGGTGTACTTAGGGTCCGCGGCCACTGCCATTTCCGCATCTGTTTGTGCCTCGAGGTGTTTGTGCGAAGCAGAGTACGCTGCTGCACGGTTGGATAAATAGACAGGGTTCAGTGGCTCCAATGCAATAGCTTTGCTGTAAGCGTCAATTGCTGCTGGGTAGTCCTTTCTCGCCATAGCCGCATTGCCACTACTCTTGTAACCTTCTGCTTCTCTGTTCGTACCACTTTGCGCGGCGGGTTTGGCTCCACCGTCTTTCGATGCGCTGGGCGTGATAGGTGTACTGGGCCGTCCCTCGCTCGCGCTGCTGGCACCTGCAGTACTAGCAGTGGATTTGCCCTTGAGTTTCTCGTAGACACCATAGATGCTGAGGAGGGATTGACTGCCAATAGCATCTTGCATGGCGGCTTTGTTGGTGGGGTCGACGTGGAAGGTGTCGGCGATGCAGGATTGGGCGACTTCGACTGATTCAGCGTCTTCAGGAGTGAGAGTGCCATCTTTCAGGGAGGTGGAGAGGAAGTCAATTATGGCGAGGGCAAGACGCTTTTTGGAGTCGTGGGTAGAGGCCTGTGGAAAAGGATTAATTGTTCGTTGATCAAAGTCCAATGATGATGGGGAGACTTGCCATGATGGCGTGGGCGTCGATGTTAGAGTTCTACCAAACTATGGTGATTATGACTGCAGGAATCCCGAACTTCCTTCTCCAATGCCTGAGTGTCTAATTAGGATATGCTATAGTATGATGTTGATGTTGATGTTGATAATAAACGTTATTCAACCCTTGGTTACCAACAACCGTTTTAGTTCATGGCCGCTAAAACCCTGTTTCGACTGCAATCGTTTAATTCTACGAATACTCTCTATTTATTTATCAAAATCTGTAGTAGATTTACTGTTATGTTTCTTGATAACTGTTACAACTCTCTATCGAAGGAATTCAGCTGCGATGTTTTGAATTCTTTTCCTGCACTGTGGTTCTTATGCACAGACTCGTACATAAAGAACGCAGCCTTACTTACTTGAGCGTTGTCTGGAAGAAACATCACATATGATTGCAATCAGCGTTTCTCATCAGGCAGTGATCGCTGTCTTGACTGTTGCTATCGTGCTCGGGACATTGACAGGTACTATCTTCTTTTTAATTCGATTTCGTAGGCAAAATTAAATATTGAATTTATGAGAATTATTCTGACGTTATTAACACAGCTATGTTTACAAATATTGCTGTCGATCTGTGCCGCTTTAAATTAAGACCTTTATATCAATTTCCACAGTTCTGTTTATATTCTTCAACAACATTCTTACCGACGACTAACGAGGATGTGAGGCTGGTCGAAAGGTTGAACGAGAAGCCAAGAACAAATAGGAGTGCATATCCAAAGCGAATATCAGAGTGAGTCTTGGCTACATTGATGTATAACCGCAAAGAAACCACCAAGATCCGAGACTAATGGGCAAGCCTTACGCCATCATCTCTGAACCAAGCCAACCTCCTGCGCTTTGATCTGCAACGCCAGCAGCCTCGAATAAAATCGGCAAAGTGCCAAGTTTCCCCCAAAGAACCAAAACCCTGGATGACCAGATTTACGCCACACGGCCCTCGTTTCACCCTCGTCATCAAACCCCCATACATCACTCAGCCTCTCGGCCAACTCGTCCCCAAACACCTTCCTCGCCGTCTCCCGCATGTTCTCGTACCCCGTTGCGAAGACAATCTCGTCCGCTTCTAGCTCCGCACCGTCCGCCATTAAGATACCATGGGCTTTGACGGCGCGGATTTCCTGCCCCTGCTTGATCTTGATCTTGCCATCGGCGATTAGCTGGGAAGCACCCACGTCGATGTAGTACCCTCCGCCGCGGCTAAGGTATTTCATCCAAAGCCCGGAGCCGTCGGGGCCGCTGTCTATGGCGAAGCCAGCGGCGGTAAGACCGCGTAGGAGGGCCGCATCACGTTGCATCATCTCTTGGGTAGCTTCGATTTGTAGACGTTTTGCGACGGGACTGGGGATAGACATGTTGATCAGGTCGGCGTCTTCAACTGGGGGCTGTTATGAGTAAGAGAGATTAGCGAGCTGCAATGCGAGGAAGAAAAAGCATCACAGAAGATAAACTGATATACCCCATCTTCGGCGTAGAGCCCTTTCATGGTAACATCAATCAGAGTCTGGCTTGTTACAACTAGCGTGCTGCTGCGCTGGACCATGGTGACATCGTAGCCATGGTCATAGTAATCTTTGGCGATGTCGTGAGCTGAGTTAGAACTGCCTACCACCACTGCTTTCTTGCTATCCGCGTTTTGTTCCGGGCCGGAGAATTGAGAGGAATGAAGTAATCGATCGCCTTTGAAGTCATCAAGGCCTTCGATATGAGAAGGGAGGTACGCCTCGCCAGAAAGACCCGTAGCCAGCACAATGTGCCGTGGATGGAACGTGCCTAGTCATACATCAGCTCTTTTGTTTCTCTTAATCCTTGGGAAGATCCATTATACGCTTCTCTTTCTCCCCTTGCTTCTCACGCTCAAGGGTTATGGTCCATTGCTGACACGCGTCATCCCATTTGGACGTTGTTAAAGTCGTGCTCGTCCAGACGTTTAATTCTAGAGCATTCGCATAATTCTCGAACCACTCGGCGAGTTTGTCTTTAGGGGTAAAAACCTAAGGATAACTTAGCCTCTGCAGTTGGGCCGTCAAAGGCAAGTCCGTTGGATGAGCATACTGGCCAAGACGGTGGGAAATTGAGATACGGCATGTGATCGTACCTTGCGATGTCATGTTACTGCAAGCTTCTTCTCTAGCGATGCTGTAGGTTGGAACCTACCAGACCGAGTCATGAAGCACTAGTTGGTGGTATCGATTTCGCCAATTGTCTCCAACGCGATGATTTTGGTCGATGATTAAGGTGTCCACTCCGAGCTGCCTCAGTCGTGCAGCCAAGCTCAGACCCGCTTGTCCCGCACCTGCGATTCAGTAGGGTCAGCTCCCTGTTACCATCTCTAACGGGCAAATCGACTATACCAAGAATAAGGACGACAGGCTCACGATCGCCTTCGAAGTTCTCTTCAGCAATCCTTAGATCTTTCCAATTCCTTCGACCGTTGTCTAAATCAGATTCGACACCTGTAGGCCTGCGCCTGTTGGTAGACTCCTCATATCCTTTCAACTCTTGTAGAGTCGTAAGCAGCGTGAAAGCCTTCCACCTTTGCCCGTCTTCTGAATCTGGCAACAATCTCACCAGACCTTTGCCTTTTCCAACGTCAGTTTCAACCTCTAGGAAGGCCTGCACAGCCTTCATGTTCCCTGCAAAGTCAGCGGAGGCAATTTTCGGCTTCTTGTGATCACTAGATGTGTCCAGGTTGATACATTTGATCCTGCATTCTTTTGCAAAATGCCCGATGGAAGCGGCGATCTCTTCGGGTCCTTGCAGAGTATGGAAATCCCAGGTTAGGCAAAGCAGATCCCTCCAGCAAGACTCCTTTAAGAATAGACTCGAAAACGCAGAGTCACCATGGTTGATGAGTCTGTTAAACGAAGTAATCCAGTCCGAAGCAACTTTTCCTGGATCCGTGGGAAGCGTACTTTCAGTGACTTGAGGATACGGTACGGTGGCAAGGAGACGAGAACCCGGTAGTATCTTATTAGACGGGGGAACCTGAATTGCTGCAGTGGCCATGGCTTTGAGGCTTTGATGTGATAGACTACCAGAAATGCTGCCCGTAAAAGACGTAACTCGGGAACTAGAAGCCACCGGCGACGAGTAGTTTTCAGGTTCGAGGGAGACTCAGACAAGGCTTCGTTCAAGCAGCCAACAACAACATTCAGATGTACCGTATTTTTGGTATCCAGAGGTTGATTGTAAATAACTACGATACGCTGGTTACTTACATACAGTATCTAACAGCTTTGCTTGTTCCGCTGCAATTTCAGTTTCTTGAAGCGAATGAATGGCAGATCATAAGGTATCTAAAGGTATGTAGAGTACTTGCTCCGTCGTTCCGATTGGGTGCGGCTCCTCTGTCCGACACGCCTCGAAATGACTCACTACTACGTAGGAGGGTTTCAAGGCTGCAAGATGCCGTATGCCCGGCTGGGAAGCAGCTATTGGCCATAGAGGAAGTACGATAGCACGGAAGGTGGGAAGGTGGGAAGGCGGGAGGGGGTGGGGAGGTGTGGAGGTGGGAAGTAGGCATACGGCGGGTATTGTACTAGTAAAGTATTGTACTATAACCTCATAGCGATCCCATTTTCTAATCTTATGGCAGGCTCCAACAGTGATGGACGTTTATGCCATGGTATGTTAGCGACCACAGTTTCTACACATTTCCAAAGCAAATCAAGCTCTCCATTTTCTCAATGCCATATTTCCTCAATAACCTCTCCTATCCCCATCAACGGCAGCTTTCCAGTGCTGCAATTCGAAGTAGTTGGTCGAGAGACCGTACAAAAAATAAAGAAAGTCCGACTTTCCAAACCGGAATCTGAATGACCTCTGGCACAAATATTTTAACATCATCGAATCTGCCATCTCGTATTATCACATATTAAGCGTGATACATGCTGTCAATGTATGTTCTCAAAAAATACTTTGTCTACAAAATGCAATAAGCTTTGGTTTTTACGATTTCACAACAGACGGTAGGTAAGGGTATCTATCATACAGTACGTTGAAAACGTGTGCTTCATGACATGGGTGACAGGGAGTATCTTAATTCATAGTAGGTTCGATTCCTAATGGCGCTAGTACAATGGTGTAGTGGTTTTGGTTTCTTTTCTATGGGTAGATGAGGTACGAGTACCTTGAACTTTTGCAAGATGGAGATCCAGATCTACAGCCTTAAGGCAGTCCGACCGTGCAACCAATTGCATATTTGAGGATACAATATGGACGGGCTTCATTCCACTAATTAAGCTAACATCTGCATCTAGCACAAGCCAACCCACCCCGCCAGGGTTTCGGTCTTCTTTTTCACAGTACCCTACAACCCCTAAAATCCAAACCCCCAGGGCTTCGGAACCCTCCCAATCTCACTATATCCTTTGCGTTCTACGGCACCAAGGAGCGCGCTTGCTACTGGGCCGTATAACCCCCGTCGATGACCAGGGGCACGCCGGTCATGTACGCCGCGTCGGCGCTGGCGAGGAAGACGGCGCATTTTGCGACGTCCTCCACGAGCCCCCATTCGCCCCATGGGGTCAGGGCGGTGATTTCGTCTCGGATGGGTTTGTCGTCGTAGATGGGAGCGGTCATGGGGGTTTTAAGATCTGGGGCAGGGGTTAGCTGCTGGGCGGGTGGTTGAGAGGGGTACGGATAGGGTGGGGGAAAGGTACATAGGGTAGAGTGGGCTACTAAGGCGAGGAAGGGGAGGAAGGCATGCTTACATCCTGGACAAAGCGCGTTACAGTGGATTTTATCCGCTCCGTACTCGACCGCTACTTGCTTTGTCAAAAGCACCACGGCGCCCTTGGAGGCGCAGTAGGCGGCAGCGCCAGGCTTGAGGCCGACGAGACCGAGCATGCTGGCTGTGTTGATGATCCAGCCGCGGTGGCCCGAGGAGTGGGGCTGTTGCCGCAGGAACTGCGCGATGGAGTACTTGGAGCCGAGAAAGACGGGGCGGGTGTTGACTTTCCTAGGCAGGAAGAGGGGGGCCGACGGTTAGCGTGTTGGGTTGTTGCATGGATACCGGGTGTGGGAGATGTGGAAAGCGAAGAGGACGTTCGTACATTACAAAGTCCCAGATCTCCTCGCTCATGTCGTGGACTTTGCCTGCGCTTTCGGTCCCGCCTGTGCCGGCGTTTTTGACCATTCTGGTCTCCTGTAAGCGCTGGGTAGCTACAACATCGGAAATCGGACTGACATATCCAACCTTCCCCCAACCTTTACCGCTTGCTCCACCAAAGACTCAACCTCCTCCGCAACGGTAACATCTGCTTTGACATACAATGCCCTTCCCTCCCCGTACCTCTTGCAGATCAACTCGTGCGTCGGAACTCCTGCTTCTGAGATACCCCAGTCCCCGCGCGCTGTCGGTTGCAGATCTGCACATACAACCAGGCCGGCGCCGTTGGCGGCAAATTCGAGAGCAATGGCGCGGCCGAGGCCAGACGAGGCACCGGTTACTATTGCGACTTTGGAGGCGAGACGCTGGGATGTGAGTGGAGTGAGAGACATTGCAATGGATATGAGATCGAAATATTGTTATCGTGGCATAATGGAAGAGTAAGAAAGTCGAGGCTTGTTGCCTGTCAATGCATATGTAGGGATTCGACAGATAGCACGCATGAAGTCGTCATTTCGAAAGGGAGTTTTGAAGACAGGAAAAGGGGGTCTGACCTGTGACTCTACGGCGCATTGTGAAGCTCTGCGTGCGATCGGCACTGACAGTCGCTTCCTCTACCTCTTGTGGTTCTTGATCGCCAGGTTACATAGAGTATGAAAAGAATTGAATGGTTATCTTACGCCTAAGCAAGGTAATATAAAAGCTGTTGTTTATAACAGTGCATAACACTTTACCCTGTTGAAAACAGGGAACAATTGCCTCAGTACTGTTACCCCTATGATTAGTAATCTCCGCTCCGAGCCCTATAGGGCTATGGCTAGGGGCTTCACCTCCTTCCTCCCTTTATAACTAACTTCCTCCTGTAACATACATATATTCATATGCTCCTTCTGACCCTCATATACCAAGATACTCAACATAGTAAGGTACAGTACTTAATTCTAAATACTGTAGGAATAGCACCAAGGCCACGTGGCCACCTACTGTAGCTTGGCGGATAGAAATCGGCAGCCTTGGGAGAATTAATTATTATTCGATCGTTGCCCGCCGTGCCCGCCAACGTCAAAACCCCGTTTGGTTCCCTTACCATGTAGCCTCCTTTAGCAGAGAAAAGTTCAGGAAAAAGGCCGCACGAAGCTGCAGCCACCTTCTCCATCAGGCAATGCCCGCAGCCATGGCTGTGCTTGATGTGCTGGCGCGGTTAGAGCAAACAGCCTATACTGCTGTCGTTCTGTGTAGCTTTTGATTTCCTTTGCCTTGCTCGGCAACGACATCTATTGTTGGTTGACGAATCGGCCAAAATGTGAACACACTTTGGAACAAACCTATTCAGGTATATATAGCATATTTCAACATCTATGACCTGAGCTGTGCCCATCATCCCTTGATTGAAGCCTTTATATCGCTCTCTATTTTGCTGTCTAAATTCTCTAACGAAGCTTGCTCCACGGTACTTCTAGATACAAAGTATGAGCCTTGTAGCTTCAGAATTATACATGGACACCTTTTACTAACCTGAACCGCACGTCTCGTGCGCAATAGGAACTACAGCGTCTTCCACTCACATTCCTCCCGATCTTGGCGCAGAATCAGGGCAATCTAATGTCCCGTGCTCAGAAAGCTTCTTTACAATCGATACGATCGATAATATTGTGCACAAGGCAGGTTTACCTATAGAATATTTGAAATGGATACAAGTTCCGATGTCGGTCGACGTTGCAGAAAGATCCTATCATGTTGCGAAACTTTCCCCATAGATTCAATACCATGTGGCCGAGGTACCATGTCCATACCCATTTACCCAGGAATAGTTGAAGAGATTCAAAGTCTACCATCCGCACGCCTCTTTGGTCAAGCAATACTCTTGAGAGATCCAAATGGGCGCACCGCTATGTTGTCCATCGCCGAGGGGCCGTTTACCCAACTGTGCGGATTACACGATTTGCTGGAACTCCTTGTTATGATGATTGAGCACACACTTGGAGAAAAAGACAAAATGACGCAGTGGCAATACAGTTGGCAGGAGCTAATGCTGGAAGACGCAAGTGCCAGGATTCCAACACACGAAACACAGCATGTTACTAATACGCTATACCCGCTCAATGTGCAAAATACCATGTTGCCATTCATGAAGACGAAGACTCTGCATCAGATTGAGGACATTAACGGTTTACGTGTAGATGTCGAGATCCAAGCTAAGATTGACAAAGGGTTTTACCAAGTCGATCCAGGTCAGCATTGGACTTGTTATCGGTACAAGATTTTCTCCTCGGCCTGCTCATATAACCTTAAGTTTTTTCGTGATACAAACGTTAAGAATTTGCGATTGCGTCGACGTGATGACCCGGCGCCGGGAATAGGCAAGGAGGATGAGTGGCAGCTCCAATGCTAGCTGAAGGGATACAACATTCAAGCGATTGCCATTTGTGTTTCTGCCAGGGTTAACGGCGAAGATGGAATGGTATTGCGGCTGGTACAACACGGTCCCAGAAGAGAGAAACAATCGATGCCATCTCCAGACAGAATGCAATTAATGCCGCATCCATCGGAATTACTAGGTGTGAATAACGCTAGTAAAGGTTTTAGCTCTTCTCGGATTTTTGATTAGGAGCCGGGTTGTGCCTCCAATGCGCCCACCAAACATCAAAGCCAGACAACAGCAAAGTTTGACAGGCTTCAATTCGGGAAAGCTACTGCCAATGATGGTAGAAGAAAGGCCGCACAGCAGTATTTCTATATCCTCGTCGAGCTATTTGCTGCGACCTTCGACAGCCAAACCTCGAGATGCGAGTGGACCAAGTTTGCCACTCGTATTTCTGCTCCCATAGTTGTACGTAGGCGATCTCTTGGCCAATATGTGAAAGGCCTTCAAACCCTTGCCACAGGATCTGGAGCTGGCGATGAGAAAGGTCTGCAAGGTTCAAGCTCTATACTTGAGGATGGAACAGGACGAATCGATGTAGAACCGCGTGAGGGATCTGGCGGGCATCTTAGTGGACAAGTAATTCGAAAGACGTCTGAACCGCGGCAATCGCGAGAATATAGATCACACACTGCTGTCATAAGTATTAAGAGAAGCGCAACCCAGTGGTGTATTATTATGAAATTCGACCATCGGTACAGGAGAAAATTTGTTGAAATTGAGAAAGCGCTACAATGGTTGGAACATGCACTCGGAGGCAAGAGTGAGGAAATACCCATATCCCCTTATTTTCAGACCATAGACTTGGAGAAAGAGAATGCAAGCATTATAACCTACAGCGGTTGCTACGATGATAGAACAGTATCTGGCTCCGGCTGTTGGCGGCAGGAAATCAAAGGAGGCAAAGTCCTCAGTATGCTTCAGACGCCCGGCTACAAAAAAAACCGCTGGGAATAGATTGTCAACGCACGAAACCCTAGCAGTAGATCAAGTCTTTTCCCATCCTTTCCCGTGCCTCAAAGACGGACTGGTGCTTACAGCAGCTGCTTTATGGTCTCTCTTTTACAATTCCGTTCAACGAGTTCCTGATTGCCACTGCACCTTCAAAAGCGAAGGTGGAAATTATGTTCAGTGTTAACGTAAAGATGCACAAGCATTCCTGTGGCACGTTTTCACTTCGGACGCCTTGTTGTGTCGAGGACTCAGATGCGCGTCGAATATAAGGGTTGCTCTGGGTCCGGAAGAAATTGGCGACAGGCTTTTCACAACAAGCTTATGCGTCTTGGGCTGGATGGCTGAAAGTAGAACTACTCCTGAGCAGCCGATTGCCTCAAAGTTTCCGGTGACACCCGAATTTGGAAAGGGGCATCTCATCAAATACGAGCAGGAATCGCTTGAAGCGCAAGCACATCTTAGTGTTTCAGCGGTTGTAAATCCTCAGGTCAGCTTCGCTACAACGTTCTCTAAGCGCAGATATAAAGTAGCCAATTCAATTGAAGAAGATTCAATCATTGCGACCAATGTGGCATCAAGCCGCATGGTACTGATATACTGCGAAGCAAGAGGGCTGCACCTTATGATGTACGGCGCCGACTTGGTTGAGGGTATCTGCATTGAACTTCTGAAGAAACTTCTCTGTAATGGTCTTCCAACAACCACTCACGACAACGCCCTAAGTCGATTGAGGACGTGGCAGAGTTCTTCGTTTGTGTCTGCCACGGGGAATGCCATCCCGGGCGATGAACTTGTCCGGCCAGTCTACGAAGAGGATCAACAAGTTGATCCAGACCACAAACACTGCGGCCAGGGATCTCGAAGGGAAACTCTGCTATTGGGCTTTAGAACATCTCCTTTGTGGACGCGGTAGCCAAACTTTAAAGGCTCCTATCGCCCATATTCATACAAGCTGGCATGCGGTGGCCTTCAAATCGCCACCCCTAATCCTTGCGATTGGAGAGATTGACGCTAGACTCATCGCACGAGGGACAGGGTCTCAACAGGGTATCAACATATCCGCATAGACAAAGGCGTTGAATTTCGTGACTCTTCTGAATCTGATGAGAAAGCCATCAACCCTTACTAGATAGCGGGCTGTCTTAGGGACTAAAGAGGCGTTGACGAGATGGCTTCATCAAACCGGCATCGCTTTCTGTGGGCAGATAAAAGGCACATAACAGAGTACGCTATGGAAATGGAATGTTTGAGAAGACTTACCGCATATCCGAAGAGACGAGGGGCACAGCCTCTGCGATTCCTGCGTCCATGGGCTGTCTCACGTGTCATCATGATGCTGGTGTGCAGTGTCTTTATTATGTTCAATAGGTATTTTTGACTTGCATTTATGTCAGCAATATGTATAGCGTCCTGTTCATTCTGGCTCGTTATTCATTTATCCGGTAATATTGCGTTCCCGAAGCTTTGTCACTTATCCCGCATATAAACAGCACGCAAGTTGTTCAGGATTGAGTGGCGATTGTGTCAAGATGTATCTCTTTTTATACAGTTCTTTCTCATCTCATCTTGTCGCTTCATGTCGAAAGATATATTCAAATGTTGAAGTTTTCGTATATTTCAGTATACATATCGATTCAAGAAGCATGCTGAATGTAGTTAGAATATCATTCGTTTCCACGATGGTCTATAATAGCGTCAAGAAAAGATCTCAGAGAGACGTCTAGTTGCTCTCGAGATGTAACCATATGGTATTAATGAACGACAAGCAGTCGATTGAGATTGCTACCTCCACGCAGTTGCAAGTATCCTCTCCGTGGCTTTGTTACCGCTGATAATTCATCGCTGTAAGGAATCCAGCAGTGATTCATTCAAGATCCTCTGACCCAGAAAGATGTTCTACTGAATGGTGGCAGCAGTCGATGGCCGAGGCGGCTACGCCTGAATCGATTGAGCTCAATCAGCCTCCTTCCTCTGCGATCTCGTATCATCGAGATACCTGCTGAACGCCGAATGCTCGAGCACAATAACGACCGAACTGCTGCTGCTGTCAAGATTAGTAACTGTGAATAGGTCTAGGGCCTAGTACGTTACTCTAGGGCTAAAGTGCCCATAGATTAATATAGAGCATATGGGTTGCTCAAAGGCAGAGGTCTCTTCTTACTCAAAACTACCACGAGTACAAGCGGAAGCCTTGATGCCAATCTAAGCTGACGTGCCAGCCTCTGCCGATGCGACCACTGCAGCTGTTTGATTTGATGCGACACTTACCAACACTGAAGATAGCTTGATGAAAGCGTAATCAACAGTTTTATTCATCATTTGATGTATCATGCCAAAGCTGAGATCTCTGAAAGGAAGGGAGGCCTCTCACGTCAGCCGGGTAGAAGCTTTAAATATGCTAAAGTTGACAGGAAATATAAATAGTTGTGAGATGTAAGGGCATACTCAAACGTTCTTTCAGCAAATACAATACCATTCAAATCTGTGATTGTCTTATTCTTCGGTATCATAAGTCCTATTTATCAACAACAAAATCATGGAAAATTCACTCAAACGTCCCGAAACTCCCTCGGGACAGGCAAAGATACCAGGCCATAGCATGCGAGTTATGGAATGGGAAGGAAACCAATTTCATATTACAGTCAAAGACGTCGCTCGGCCCAAGATTCAGCACCCTTTAGACGCTGTGGTCCGACTTACCACTGCTGGAATATGTGGAACAGATATCCATATCTACCGCGGCCGTCTCACAGATAAACCACCAATAACCTTGGGCCATGAGATGATTGATGTGATCGACCAGGTCGGCGCAGGTGTAACGACCCTCAGGGCTGGCGATCGGGTGATTGTTTATGATGACACATCCTGTGGCTTCTGTGATAACTGTATCAGAGGATTAAGGGCATATTGCCTGACTGTAAACCCTCCATTCGAGGGAGCTTACTTCTCTATCGCTTCTGAGGGCGTCAAGCTCAACGGCGGACAAAGTAAGCCTATTTGTCTTTGCTCCATGACGTCCTTGACTTATGACAGTCCGCAACGGCACAATATGTTCGCGTACCCTATGCTACCCAGACAACGCTACTGTTGCCACCTGGGATTGACCACGAGCTCGATTACCTTCTGCTATGCGACGTTTGGCCCACAGCTTGAACTTGCCTCAACTTTGCCAGGTTTCAGCCCGGAGATACTGTGGCTGTGTTTGGAGCTGGTATGATGTCCAACTCCTAGGTCTTGGACAACCCTAACAGAGCCATTTTTGACCTTTATAGGACCTCTTGGCCTCTTGTGCGCATACTCTGCTATTCTCAGAGGTGTTAGCAAAGTCTACAGCATCGATCGCGTACCAGCCCGACTAGAAAAGGTCAAAAGCATCGGCGCCGTACCCATCGATTTCTCATAGAGTGACGCTGTTACGCAAATCATGAAATACGAGCCTCGCGGTTTTGACCGTTCATTTGATTGCGTAGGTTTCGAGTGCGTCGATGCTTTTGGCAAAAATGTAGTCAACGAAGTCCTCACCAATGCCATTAATGTCACAAAATCAGGAGCTGGTATTGGTGTTATCGGAGCGTATCTTCTATCGGACCCAGGCAAATAAAATGGCTTATATTTCAAGAAGCGGCGTTAATCCAAGATAAGGAGCGCCGACGCTAGAAACTTAGAAAGGCCTCTTGTCCCTTTCATTCAAAATCATGTGACTAAAGTCGATTTTCATGAAGGGGGGCTCAGTAACCTCAAACACTCTGCACGAGCCTTTTAAAAGGCTCATCGAGAGCGGGGTAGCAACGCCGAGCTTTGTCTTTGAGAAAGGGATTGAGATTGATGAAGTACCCGAGACGTACCAGGAATTTTCTAACCATGATGTTCTGAAGCCTTATATTCGCTTCGGTAACAGTGGGTCCAGTGGAAACGGCTATAGCAACTGACTGTGTGTGAAGTGATTTGAGAAAAGGTTTTCAGGGGGACAGGGAAAGCGTTGGCGTTATGGGTAGACCACAATGTTCAGCAAGTATCCGATCACAATCTCTTGAGCCGCAAAAGTCTCAGGCTCCGGCAATGAACAGCTTTTGTGATACTTAAGTACGGCGTCCAATCCACTTTTCTGTGAGCTTTTGGCCTGTAGGAAACACACCCCCTAAGTGGAATCGCATTTGATATAGATGGGTGGTGACGTTTTGAGCAGATTGAAAATATATAAAATATATAAAAGATTACTATCAGATGAGATAGTCTATATTGAAACGCAACTTAAGGCAGCATACTTTCTCGCGTACTATCTTATTTTACGAAGTACTTAATTTAGAAGCGTTCAAGAATCAGAGGTATTAGCGTATGCAGAAAGGTTTCGAATCCTTGGCATTCATTTTTGCGCTGCCCCACGGTGATCCTTTATATGAGGAATTCGAAAATTCAACCCAACCACCTATTATCGCATTCAAAAAGCTGATATTGAAGCTATTATTGAAGCTATTCAGATCTCCTCGCTTACTGATCGCTTTTAGCTATGCCGGGACCACTTCCTGCAAGCCTTCGCTCCAGAATACTACGTCTTCTGCTACTTCACTGGTGCCTCAAAGCTATCGTCGAAGAGGTTCACTGTCACTTTGATACCGTCTATAGAATTCAGGAGAATCTCTTCATGTATGACTCTCCCTTTAGATCTCAATTCCGATCCAAAGGCGCTTCTCGAAAGGTCGTCAAGACCGCTGAAAATGATCTCATAGTCTATCTCGAAGAACAGCCGTGGATCATGCAGAAAGAGATGGTCTGATACATATGAAAGAAGTGAGACATTAACGTGCATCAGTCCACGATATCGAGGATTCTGAAGAGAAGACGCTGGAGCAATAAAAAGGGACAGCGTGTGAGCGTCAGACAGAACGATGAGCTGCGATTAAACTGGGTTGCAGATCTGCTTCGTCTGACTGCCGAGCAGCTTGTCTTCGTTGACGAGACTCTCTTCAACGAGACTACGGGGTGACGTCATCAAGCCTATGCACCAGTTGGTGAATCAGCTCGCTATCAAGTCTCTAGAACGAGAGAGCATTGCTGAAGTGTTCTTCCGGCTTACACGATAGATGACTATCTACCCTGTACCGATATTCGTGAAGGCTGATTCAACGGCGAGACTTTCTTTCGATGGCTAGCAGATGAACTGCTACCTCTATGCAGTCCCTTTCCGGCCCCGAAGAGTGTGATCATCATGAATAACGTCAGCATACACTGTAACGCTCGTATCGAGGAACTCATTACCTCACACGGATGTGAGATGCGTTATCTGCCTCCCTATTCGCCGGATTTCAATCCCATCGAGCTCAGTTTTAGTGTTTTGAAGGCCTGGGTCCGACGACATTTCGAGGAGATATGGCCCCATTATGAAGGCACTTTTGGTGAATTTCTCCATTACGCTGTCGAAAGAAGCAGGTGTGATAGGTTTCCGAGACAGCATTTCAAGCATAGCGTCGAAGATTATATCTTTGAAGCTGATATTAAAACCTTGGAAAGAGATCTTGAAGCTGGTACTATAGATTTTGATTAGTAGTATCTGAATAGCTTCAAAATCACCTGTTTGAATGCGATAATAGGTGGTGGGGGGTTAAATGTCGAATTCCTCATATAAAGGATCACCGTGGGGCAGCGCAAAAATGAATGCCAAGGATTCGAAACCTTTCTGCATACGCTAATACGACCGCGAGACGGTTACCCGCGTTTCGCGCCACTAAGCGCTTACTCAAGGATGCGAGCATTCATCAAGATGTGGAAAGTGGATGCAACAAATGGGTGGGCAGGTAGAGCGTTAAGGAGACCAAAAATAAAGCTGTGTCTTTTATCAATTCTTTGTGGTGTTTAGACTCACTTCTTGTTCTATTGAAGAGCCTTGAGATGACGAAGTGCAGAACTTTGCAATTGAACCAAGCGATCTTTATCCCATCAATGCCACAAATGAAGAAAACAAGAAGCTCTTATTGATCTCGGGAGGATTGAACCAGCGTTGGGAAAGATATGATTGTGAGTTCTTTATAGGGTCCTGTGAGCAAACGCTCCAAAATCTTACTCAGCGGGAAGACAGCATGGATAGTCCAAATGATCACGCTCCGGCCTGTTGCATAGTCCCGGACCAGTATCTGGCAGTCTGCACAGCTGCAGCAGCCCAGTAGCTTACGGCCGCGAACAGCGAGGAATATAATGGTCGCTGGAAGTACTCGCCAAACCAGACACTTCTACGCCAATGAAGGTAAGTGAAACGCGTGATCTGCCAGTCCCATGTCCGGGAACTCAACTCGCCCTTGACTAGCTTTTCCACCAACATGCACTGGAACGCTGCCTGGTTGGTACTGAATGCAATGTGGGGTCGCATTAGAGCCGAAGCATCGCCTATAAGAAGAACCTTGCCGTTGGCGAACGAGGCTTGCGGCGACCAATAGTCTGTGATGAGATGAATGAAGGGGCTGGCGATCTTCTCTATCACTTCTAGATAGGGTGGGATGAAAAGAGAATGCGCCAACTCTCGCTGCCGGGCCCAAATGGAGGCGCGTACCTTGCCAGCCGGAACGGAAGTGTGATGATGGATGGCGTCTGCATCAGTCATAACGTCGGCCAGGCCGCTTGGGTCCTGGTTCGTGTACCAGCAGAAGTTCAGAAGCCTGAAGCCTTCGTCAATGCTACCAAGCTCACCTGGAATGTTGTATCTAGCGAGCGGATTAGCAAAGTGGCCTAAACACTGGCTTGTACATGACGATGGCCGGTCTGCCTGCCTACACAATAACGTGGCCGCCTTTCACAATAGAGTAGGTGATATTTGCTCTGAACAGCTTCCGTGTCTCCTCCGACACTTGATTTTCAGGGACAACTCCACGCCACGCCAAGTACCCAGCATATCGACGCTCAGCGATACCAGGGCCGAGAAAGGTCTTGCGCACGATCGAGTTCGGCCCATCTGCTCCAAGTACAAGGTCCGCAAGAGTCTCCACGCTCTTTTCGGCGGACAGGTCCCAATAGATCACCCGGACTTGTATGCCAACAACCTCAATCGACGTGACTTGTTTACCAATATTGTATACTGCCACCGGACCATCTTCGCCATCGTTGATCTGCGGTGGACTTTGACTGTACTCACTCTTTAGCCCGTCAAAGTTCGCGCGTAGTCGGAAATAGAGCGCGTCCCAGCTCGTCATCAACCGCTCAGCCCTCAAAAAGACCGAGATTCGACCTTGAGCATCAACTGACTGGAGGCACGCGCTCGGGATGCCCAACGGGACGTCGCCGAGCCGGTCAAACTTCTTAAGAAAGCAGAGCACGTCGGAGCCAGCACAGACGCCCGCCATGTGGCTCACCGGCGTCGAAGTGGGACTTTGCTCGAGGATGTGGACGTTGGATCCCAGGCGGTGCAGCATTATGCCGTGCATGAGACTGGACAGTGAACCCCCAATCTGGACTCAGTTAGCCACGTCTCCAGATGGTGGGCGATGCCCGGCTCTTACAATAATCACATGCTTGGGAATCGGCGGAGAGGTTGTGGAAGGCATTTTGGGGTGAGATGGATGGTTCGATCGGTACAGAGCTCGGTGGTAGGGTCCGAGAGGATAGTGACGATAAGATCTGCATCTCAAGTGCTACATATATACCATCGCAGGCCCCGGTCAGGTGCCAGCGTCGCAGTGCAATGTCCAATGACGGACGCAGCAGCCCCACTGCAACCCCCCGCCTTCTACTGTGCCTCTCTTCCTTGTAGGCCTCGAGTCACCCCTCGTTGCAATCGCATCAATAAGTAAATGCCATGTTCCAACAAGCCTAGTCTCTTTTTGTAATTGGATTGAGGCCTGAGGGTGTGCTGTTATTACAGGCTGGCGTCACGTTCTCAATGGCGGCAGTATATATTCTAGTCATTCTCCCTCCCATGCCCACTCTGCCATCCTCCATCATCCCTACTTAGCATTTTCCCCATCAACGACCCACAATGTCTTGTTTCCCAGTCATACTATCCGAGGAATTCGACTCTTCGCAACAGCTCGTCGAAGCCGGAGTCCAAAAAGTCTTCGCCAAAAGTACCCCAGCTTGACTACAAAGACGCAACCGGCAAATTCTACGGTCCCTACTCATCTATCTTGTACGTATCTGCGCTGCTTCACGGTCCAACAGACTCCGTAGCTGAGAATCTACTTGCAGCTACACCCCCGAATTGATAGAACCATGGTTTAAACTCGCATTTTGCGGTTACCGGGCAGAAGCGATTTACTCCCCGTGAGCGAGAGCTCTCCATTCTCGCCGTGTTGGCCGTGTACGATGCGCCGTACGTGCTCTACGCGCATTCGGAGATTGCTGTCGTCGCTGGACTCTCCAAGGACCAGGTTCAGCAGGCAGTGCAGGGGAAAGCGCCCGATAACCTGAGCGAGCAAGAGGCTATGGCCCGCCCGTACGCTGCCGAGTCAGCCAAGGCTAGCCCGAAGGGGCTTAGCGACGCTGGCACGTCTGAAAACTGAGGCAATATGATAGCGCCAAAGATGACTAATGGTCCAGTTTGAATGCTTTGAGCAATCATGGTCGTGTTGATAACATTTGCGCGATCTGTTTTCTTAGCCTCTTGCATTAGACTTACTATTTTCTTTCTATCTTTGGTGCCGAAATGATGATGTTAGCGTATTTCTCTATATTTCGCGTTACTTTGCGAAGTACTTCGTACGAACGTAAGATAGATCGTGATGAACGACTTGCTAAGAATACTCGACTTGAGCTAGCAGATTGTGTCCAATCTGCGTACTCGCAAAAGTCAACATACTAACAAATAGCGACGATAGAATAAACGGTTTCTTAGACCTTAATTATAAGGACTATTCGGTCTTGATATACGAGGTCATTAGGGTAGAAAGACATGTAGATATATTGGTTGAACTATCTGGTAGGGAGAAACTACGGAGGAAGAAAGAAGTGAAAAGAAGGTAAATCCCCTGAATTCCCTGAATTCTCTAGCGTCGAATGCAAGCGAAGATTACTAACCACAGGGCTGTTCCCTGTTTCCAACATTCGGCAGTGAACAAGACAATTTCTATTCCAACAGGGTTTGAATGATTCGATGAATGTTGGAAGGCGCAGCAAATATTAGTTAGGATGCATTCAAGCGAATTATAGAGAGGTATAAGAAGTCGATGAATTTTCTTTCTTTTTCAACAGCATGCGAATATCTATCTTCATCATTTACCTCAGCAAAGATCAAAGATCAGTGTTTACAGCAGTCTATTCCAAAGACTCTTGATCCTTCAGCATACTTTTCATTCCTTAGTGTCGACAGTACTACCTTCCCACGTTCTCAATTCCGATCATGAAGTCCCTCTCATCCTCTACGAGTATCGCCACTCTCGCGACCCTCGCGACCTTCTTCTCCACCATCTCCAGCGCCGTCCTCCCAACCACCGCAGCTCTCGCAACTCGGGACTCAGACCTCGCAGCTCGCAGCTACGCAACAGGTGCTTGCGGCATGCACGTCACTCTATACACACAGTCGGCACTTACGTACAACAATCAATTTGCCGTGGAAGTAACTCTGAAAGATGCCAAAGGAGTTCAGATCGGGCACTTGGACAGAACCGACCTTACCCCCTCCGTCAGCGTCGATAGTCAGCTACCGCTTACAATGGAAGTCGCCGCTTATATAGATATACAATCAACGAGCACGGCACACATCACCTTTGCGTATGGGACCGATAAGTGGGCGAATATTGATACTTCTAGATGCACCATGGGAGATACTGCTCGGGCGCGTGGAACTGATGTTAATGACATGGACTGTGGATTTGCCTGCTAGAGGGGCATTTACACTGCAAGACGATAGTGGTGTTGGTATACAGGGAAATCTGGGGGAGGGAGGAACAAGCGAGGAGAGCAACGGGTTGGCCTTCGCCCTTGTACCTTATGCATGCCCAGGCTGGGGGCGTGCACGATTTTCGCAATAGAGCTTGCGTGACTATTTCCCCAATGTGGCAGCTCCAGCACTGCAGTCGACTGACTGGGGCGATGTACGTTTTCTATGGAAAGGAGTTGTATGCAAATGTTTGATTTTATTTCTTGCGTAGTATTATACAGGTTCGTTTATCAGCCGCGTCTCACATACCTTTTCTGCGTCGTGAACTGGCAAAGAGAATTCGGCTTAGAGCGCAGTTGAACGCACTGTACTCGTACTTGCCTCTGAGAACCTGAGGCAACCAACCTATCCAACACCATCTAGGGTACCAATTCTTCAAAACCTGCCTGTTACCTTCTAATCTCCACCTCATTCTTAACATGAATACCCGAGCCCGAGCCCGAGCTCTTCCCACTTTCCTCTATCAACGATTCATGATACGACGATCCTTTGGATGCCTCTGCGTGATAGTTTTGCTCTGACCCCAAAAACGCCATCTTGCGGGTGGAGTCCGACGAGTGCATACCCAGCTCGATAGGCACATCCTGTAGACGCCGACTACTGGCCTCCGTATCATGAGGGCTTAGGCCATGGAGTCTGGCACGAGAGCCCCGTGGATGTGTGCGGATGAGAGACGATAGTCCTTCGCGATAGCCGCGCCGTACAAGGAAGAATATGCTGGGAAGGCTAACGCTGGTGACAGAGATAGGAACTTCGCAAGCGAGCCAAAATATAGGGGTGACGGTATTCCCTGATGAAGTTGACGGTGTCAGGCATTGTCTCTTGAGAGCACTGTGCTTGAGAAGTTGAGATAAATGATGATACTCACAGGTCACATCTTCCTGAAGACCTGGACCAGCTTGGATGACAGTGATGAGACGGCCCAGGGATACCACTATAACTTTAAAACGCAGCTTATCAGCAACGGTCACGGTCCTGAAAATGTGTTTCTTACAAATATCCACACACGAAAACCCCCATGACCAGTATCTTCTTCGTGAGTTTCATCTTCAGCTTCCAAATCATCGGCAAAGGCATGATTAGAATAATCAGATCGATTATCGTAGAAGGAATCACGCTTCCCAACCACACGGTGTCTACGTTCGAGCAATGGCCATCAATCATCGGCATCCAACTTTTCTGGACAGGAACGCAAGAGAAGACGACTGAGATCAAAATTCCAAGCAACCAGATGTAGACTGCAGCTTGCAAGCTTCTCAGCCTTCTCCTCGTTTAGACTCACTCACCTCGAAAATGCTTGTTCAACGACCCTTCGCAGCATTCTGAGTTCTCGATCTTTGTCAACCATTTACTAGCTGAGACACAATTGATCTTCTGTATCTTGCTTCGGCTCTTCTTTGCAAGCATTGAATTGCGGCAAAGCGGCGCAATAAGAGCCATCAACTTGATCCTTCTTGATCTTCTTCTATAACTCAGACCAAGCATGTGCGGGACAGTAAAGTGTTAGTTTTATCAAACAGTTGTATTCGCTTTTTCTTGTTCATAACCAGAACTTCTTTGGTTAAAGTATTCCCAGACCCTTGGTAAAGTTCATTTAGCTATGAAAACAGTTGAGTTTGATTTAATTCAATTGACTGAACGAGATCTTATAAATGATGCAAAAATTATGGAAAACGAAGCATTTTTGCACATGTGATGGGTTATGTTGCGGGTTATGTTGCTCGAGCTGATATTTCTATGCATTGATTGGGTGCGGTCACACTACATACTGGTCTCGTTAGAGCTGCAGTTCGGAAAAGTCTCGGCGATTTAAAATGCTTCTATCATTCAACGAATTTCTTGAATTCTGAATCTTAAATTGTTAATTCTGAACTTGCGTTGTTCGTAACAGCGTTCATAGTCTGCAACCGAGAAAGAGTCGCCAGCTATCTATCAACAGAACTATACCTATCGAGTCTCGTTCTTCAACCATCGTGATTTGGTAATAATAAGTTCCCATTTTTCTCTTCTCTGCACCAGCTATTTGCACCAGACAATATTCAGACATCGATCGAAACACCAGAAGCTCTCCCTCTCTTAGCCTACCAAAATTAGCTGAACAGAGTCGGCACAGTTTCAGCACTTGACAGCAGATCTCGCAATCATTGCCGTTGTCCCCACTTCTACCACAATAACGTTTTTAAGAATAGTGCTATTTAGCTTCGGCTGACATCTGCCGGACAGATGGTCTCCCACAAAGCATCGTCTTTGGGCCCGCCGTATCTTTGTTCTTGACCGAAAGCCCCTATTGCGGACGCCGCAGGAGTAAGCGCTCCGAGCTTTTCAAATCATGGAACAAAACGTCGAAAACGGTTTTCGGGATACTAGTCGTTCTCTATGACACATCAATGCTTGAAGAGCGATTCGATGGACTCTTCTTAGTGTGAGTGGTGGATAGAGATGCAGGTAGGTGAGAGAGGTTTGGAAATCGGACTTGATAGCAAAAGTGATGACGAACTTCCTTTATCTACTGGTTCATCTACTCGCTTTTTCCTACTTGCGGTCATTATAAAGCATTGCCTCGCGACCCACCGTCGTTTTTTCTACCGTTTTGCTTTTTCTAGTCATGAATGCTTGCTCAGCGTTCATTGCCTTGTCACCATACTTAGGGATGCGGGTGCACCTGGTTTTGCGAATAAAACAGCGGTCTGCGGCTCTCTAAAAGCATTCTCGATGCTAGAATTCTGAAATGAAGAGAGAAACTTTCTTGATTCCTTTTTGTTGAAAGATGATCTCATCTAGATTAGAGGGAACGCATGATCTGTAATACTAATATATTAACCGAATTCTAAAAAAAATCAAGACTCGAAATTCGAGAAATTTCATTCAATCAAGTTGATCTTCATCTGCATTGAAGGTGGGACTGAAACCGAAGTCACCTATTTCGACAGAAAAAGCATAGACCCTCAGTTCAACGTTTCCTAACATGTTTAGAGCGACGAACATCAAGATTTACTGACCCACGAACTTCTCGTTCACGACATTCTTAAACCGCAAAACTTTACCAAAGAAAGACAAACATATAAGGAATTCGATCGAACTCAAACACAAAACCCAAAAAACCGAAACGACTCATCTCCGAACACGCAAGCAAAACTCTCACTCCAGCTCCTCAAGATGCTAAAATAAAATAAAATAAACCCCCCATATCCTTTGAGAAACCAACCTCTTCAACTCTGTACTGAAAAACCATGTAGAACCACCCCTGAGGAAAACCCGCCTTTCACAACTCCTCAACGATATCCGTGCAACGATACGATCATCATGAAGATCGCAACCAAAGTTTCCCATGGTTATTGATCGATGGATAAGAGTAGTGAGATCTGGATTAGGGGGGGGGAACTGGGGATGAAGCTGGGCGACTGAAGAATAGGGAAAGGAGCAGTTTCCGGTTGAGAGGTCGAATTTCGGGGAGGAATGGGGAGAACTGAAGAAGAAGATTTGGGGTACGAGTTGAAGGGGGGCCGGAACTGACGCTGTGTGCCATACGAAACACAGGGAAGACTCTCAATCACGCTTAAACCCCGTCTTCCCGAAGCGGTGTCGTTTTGATGTTCTGGTAAAAAGATCAGAAAGGACGAAGTGGCGCTGTTCCCTCCCAATAACCTTCAAGGTATATACCCCTACAATAGTCGCCGAGTGGAATGCCAACTCGCCTATAACTACACGCCATCACCCCCCTTCCCCCAATCACCGCTTCCGCCTCGTCTCCTCAAACCCTTGCAGCATACTCTTCGCCACCTCATCCGTCTTTCCCTGCCCTTGCCCTTGCCCCCCCTCCAGCACTTCCCCTCCCTCGCCCCTACTCTCAGGACTCTGTGACCTCCCCGCCGCGATCTTCGCCTGCCCCTCGCTCACCTTCCCGTACACGGCCATCGCGCTCGCAATCATGCCGCCCATGTCTCCCACATTTCCTGGCACAACCACTGCCGTGCCTTCTTTCGCTAAGCGCCCGAACGCCTCAACGTACTTCTCCGCGACGCTGAGGCTTACGGCCCCCTGGGCGCTTTCTCGCCCGTCGCGCATACTCCTCGCCACGGCGTCAATGCCCTTGGCCGTTGCGTTCGCGCGCACCAAGATCGCTTCCGCTTCTCCGCTGGCCATATTGATCTGCTCCGACTTCAGCGCCTCAGACGCAAGAATCACGCTCTGTTTCCGCCCCTCGGCGATATTGATCGCACTTTGTCTCTGCCCCTCACTCTCCAGGATCTCCGCCCGCTTGCTCCGCTCAGCGGTCACCTGACGGTGCATGGCTTCGACGACGCCGTTGGGGGCGTGGATGTCGCGGATCTCGTAGCGCAGGCACATGACGCCCCATTCGCGGGCGGCTTCGTTGATTGCTTCGGTGATGTTGGTGTTGAGGGCGGCGCGCTCGCGTAGGACGTGGTCGAGTGAGAGGCGGCCGATTTCGGAGCGCATGGTTGTTTGGGCGAGTTGGGAGATGGCGTATTCGGCGTCTTCGACGCCGTAGCTGTGGAAGGGAGGATGGTTGTTAGTGTTTGATTCGAATGCACTTGAACACTAGGAAATGAGGGTTGAAGCATACCTAGCTTTGTAGGCGTCGAAGACACGGGTGTAGAGCACACCGTCTAGGTCCAAGGTCACATTATCGGCCGTGATAGCGCTTTGGCTTGGAATCTCGATGGCCGCTTCTTTCAAGCTCTTAACGTAGGCTATTCGGTCGAGGATGGGATATAGTATTGCTACACCTGGCTGAAGTATCCGATTGAACTTGCCCATACGCTCGACTATCCATGCTGTTTGCTGGGGCACGAAGCGGATGATGGTATTCGCAGGGAGGGAGGGACGCTGGAAGTATGAGGTTGGTGCCAAGGGAGAGCCGGATGGTGGGCCACCCAGAAGTGAGGGGCCTTGAGCTGCACGTGGGGAAGTTGTCGATAATTGTCGCTGTAACAAGGGTTGAAGATGTGAATTTGAGGCGTAGACGGTGGGCGCAAGTAGTCTGGATGAAGGCTGGCTTTGTGATATAGATGGTCCTACTCTACCTAGGCTTCTTGGTGAAATACTGATAGCAGACATGTTCCAGGTACGTCTCTTAGCTTTCCTCCTTCTCCGCAAGACCCATATAGCCCCACAGATGTGCAGCCTAGAATAGCAAGTAAGACGTGGAAATCGCTTGCGGTTTGAAAGAGTTTCAGTCAGCTTCAAGAGTCGCCGAATTAGTATAAGCGATAGTAGCTTCCGATTAGTGTATTCAATCCCAACGCTACTCGTAGTGTGTTCGCCAACGAGGCTTTAGCAGGTCACCGTACCATTTTACATACTTCTACCAGTTCAGTCTTACCGCAAGGCAACCTCCGCCCCCTTCTAAACTGCGTCCTCGGCGAACCTGTTCTCTCGATATCATACTAATCTGCGCTGCTAGGGTTAGCAATTCTATGTTACATCTTTTACGGCCTACGCTATGTCGGAATACTGGAAATCTACGGTTTGCAAATCTCTATATTCCCTCAAACCTGCATCATTTCGACTGACTCTCGGTAGCCCAAATACTGGTGCAAGCACTGCAAAACCTTTGTCCGGGATACCAAGCTAGAAAAGACGAATCATGAAGCCACACCCAAGCACCAAGGCAATCTCAAACGCTTCCTCCGAGATCTCCATCGAGGACACGAGAGAGAGGAGCGAGATGCCCAGCGAGCCAAGGATGAAGTTGCAAGGCTCAACGGCGTTGTTTCTAGTTCCTTATCTACGGCGGCTGGTGATGGTGTGGCGCCATGGAGAAGGAAGCCTGCGACAGCTCCTGCGAACAGCACCTTGAGACAGGCGACTCCGGCCGATAGAAAGCAGCAACTCAAACAGCTAGCAGAGATGGGAGTGGCAATTCCTGAGGAGTTCCGACGAGAAATGGCTATGGCAGGTGACTGGCAAACACTCTCGGAAAGGGTCATCTACGATGATGTAAAGGAGGATGAAGACAGCAAGGATTTCAAGCTAAACGGATTCAGTATGGGTGTACGGAAAAGAAAATATGAGGGACAAGAAGAGGAGGAGGCGGAAGAGAGTGTGGCTAGAAAGGCTTGGGGTTCAACTACGCGGACATATCCGATCGTGGGCGGTGATGTAGAGGATGGCTTGGACTCATTACTGAAGCATACTAAGGTCGTAAAACAAGACCATGGTGCTTCTAATGAAGATCCACAGTCGAAGAAGGGATTAGCTGCGCAACAGCCAGTGGAAGCTAGGCTAACTAAGACGGACGACACACAGCCTTCTGAACTGCCTTCGATCAAGAAAGAAAACTTTGATACCAGTGGAATGCTCTCGGAAAATAGTACAATTCTCAATCACGTCGAAGGTGCTTCAATAGAAACGGAAGATGGGCCTACAGGTACTGGCATTGTATTCAAGAAGCGCAAAGCCAAGCAGATCCGGCAAAGGTGACGAGGGACCAGACGTCTTTCCTTTGCAGTGCAGCCATAGCTACTTGAACCGTCTGGCGCATAAATTCCCTCTCCACTTGGAGTCGAAATTCGGATGCAGCGAACAAGTTCCAAACGGTTCGTGTTATTCACTTATATTAAAGGAAACCAATCGGTCTGTCCAGCAGCCAAATTGAGGACATTCTAGCTCCGGCTAGAATCCATTGCAATTGCAAGCAGCGCTGAAGCTGCTGGACGATAGGAGGCAGAAGACTGGAGGACAGAGAGCAAGTGTATAAAAAGACGTGAAATGTGCGTATACGTCTTCTGCTGTGCCGTCTTCGGTCTTGCAGTTTATTCGAAGGCCAGTGTACCAGAGCTATACATTTCGTTCTTGTTCTCTCTTGATTCAAACGCTGATGATTCGACTGAACTTTTTAGTAATCAACGATGCTGTCTTAACTCTAAAAGCGCGGAATTTGCCGCCCGATGATGGCGGACCAATTTGCAGCCCGCAGGGATCAAAAATCCACATTACTAAAAGGCTGTTGTTACAAATCAACGTCCTTGCTGCATTCTGCTTCATAACCATTCGCCTTCAAAGCCAAAGTAACGTCAACAGCCTTCTACAGCACAATGAAAGAAGCAATCATCCATGCCGGCCCAAAGGTCGAGATCATCGACTCGCCTATTCCAAACCCACAGGATGATCAAATTGTCTCAAAAGTATTTGTTTCCGGGTCAAATCCGAAGGACTGGAAGTACGCCGATATCTTAAAGCCAAGTATCAATCAAGGCGACGACATTGCAGGTGTCGTTCACTCTGTTGGGTCCAAAGTCGTCGAGTTCAAACCTGGCGACCGTATCGCTGCCTTCCACCAGATGAGGCAACCCGGAGGCAGCTATGCTGAGTACGCTATCAGCTCTTCCCATGCTACATTTCACATTCCCAAAGAAACAAGCTTCGAAGGTACATTGCAATAACTCGCTCGCTGAAGTGTCTACTTTGTGCAGTTGCAGTTCGATCCTGAAGTTTTCTGCTAATGCAACCCATTACAGAGGCCGCAACAATCCCCCTAGCAGCAATGACCGCTGCAATGGGTCTTTACCAACGCCTCTCTCTGCCCCTCCCTTGGCATCCCACCACTGCCCCCACCCCCTTGATCATTTATGGCGCGGCCTCTGCCGTGGGCTCTTACGCGATCCAGCTCGCCCAACTTTCCAACATCCATCCCCTAATCTGCATCGCCGGCCGGGGGGTCCGGCACGTCGAGGGCCTGATAGATAAAAGCAAGGGAGACGTTATCCTAGACTATAGAGACGGCGACGATAAACTGGTGCAGAGCCTCGAGGCCGTGGTGCAGAAGCATGGTGGCAAGATGGAATACGCATTTGACTGCGTCAGTGAAAAAGGCAGCTACACCAACATCTGCAAGGTCCTCGACCACCAAACCGGCCAAATCACACTAGTTCTACCCGGAAAAGAATATGCCGGGATTCCCCCCACCATCATCCAATCCCTTACTTATGTTGGCGACGTCTTCAAAGAAGATGACTTGAAGCCCTTTGAGAAGAAAACCGGCACGAAAACCGGGAACGAAGAGTTTGGATACGTGATGTTCCGTTTCTTTGGGCGTGGGTTGCAGGAGGGGTGGTTCAAGGGGCATCCGTATGAAGTTGTTCCTGGAGGGTTGGGCGGCGTGGAGGGGGCGCTGAAAAGTCTAAAGGAGGGAAAGGTGAGTGCGGTAAAGTATGTTTTTAGGATTGGGGAGACGGAGGGAGTGCGGAGGGAGGGTCGTGAGTAATTGGTAGTGGTTGGTGGGGTCAGAGCGTATATACTGTATATATATATACAAATGGCAAACATTCCCTAGCGAGATAGGAGCCTACGACCTTCTACCAGTCAATGTCACGGATGGGGGGAGATGGCTCATTAATGTTTCTTGACATCTAGTACCTTGAAGTCGCTAACGGCCCCGTTTGTCTTCCCCAGAATCTTCGAAGTCTCTAGAAACGTTCCCAGCTCCCACCCCCCGGACCCTCAGCATCGGACTCCTAAACCCCTATCCCACCGTCCCACTATGTACTATCCACCGCCCCCCAACTCAACAAATTACAAGCCTTAGAACGATTAAGGACCGGACCGTGAATGACCAGAGGAGGAGAGCAGGAGAGGAAAGAGGCAGAGAAGATAGGATATTAGCACGGGGAGTTCGATGTAGAGATGTAGGGATTTGGAGATGTAAAAAGTGTTAGAGGAGCCGAAATGGAACGGGTGGATGAGAATGGGTGGGGATGATGGGAAGGGGATGAAGAACGGAGGGCGGAGGGAAGGATTTCCGATGAACCCCCTTCTCAAGACCCTCCTACTCCTCACACAATCACCAACTCTAACACCTCACATCCCCACGACCCCATCTCTTTCAAACATCGAAAAGATTCTTCAACTCTTATCGAATTTCAGCGCCTATAGCCAGCACCAAGGTTAGATATCTGGACAAAAATTCCAAGAGTGGCGATATCACCAAGTTCCCAAGATCTCGATTCTAGTCACAACCCGACCTTCGTCTTTCTTACTCCGCAACGCCTGCCCACCACCCCAGGCCGAGAAATGCAAGTTGGGCTTTGTTATACACATTGGAGAAAAAGAACCCACGAACCCACTTTTGGATGCAACGCTCAAAATGCTCGTCAAGAAGCACGAAAAACCCACCCTCCTTCCCTTCCCGCCACTGAAAATCTGTACAATTCCTCTCATATATAATCCCTCGCACTCTTCTGTAGCTCAATTAGCCGCCAGCCCCTCGTATCAACATTATTCACATCCTCCGCCACCCTCGTCACCCCAATCGCATACGTGACCAGCTGCACCTTGTCCTCCATGCCGGCCGCCAGCATGTTGGTCTTGGCGTTGCGGTACACGTGCACCTCTTGCGTGCGGCAGGTGATGATGAAGACGGGGATTTCGCCGGGTTCAAGCATGCGGGCGGAGAGAATGTCGACGTGACGGATGTCGAGGATGCGGCCGTCGGATTTGAGACCCGCGGTCGTGTATTGTTGGGCTAGAGCGGAGTAGACTTGGAATTGGGCGGCTGATAGCCAGAGTTTTAGGGTTTCGGTGTCGCCTTTCACATATGCGTCTAGCACTTCAGGAAGAATGTATTCTCTCATCTCTCGTAGGAAGGGCTCGACCTGGAATGTGGGGTCCATCTCCCTGAACTTCTTGATGACCATGGCGGTTTCGTTCTCGGCGAAGAAGCCTGCTACGCGGTCGGTAATACTTCTAGCGGTGGAGATCAGCGGGTTTTCGGATTCGGCATAAGAGGACTTGAGGGAGAAGAGAGACTGCATGACGCGGTTCTGGTCACGGAAGTCACGCCACGATTCTTTCCAACGGGCGTCTTTATGCAGTGTTACGTTTGTGCCGGCGCTGTGAAACGGTTAGTCTGGGTAGGAAGACCATCAAACGGGGCCTTACTTGGGGTCCTCTTCTATCTTCTCTGCCCGTCGCCCAGGCCTACCGCTTGCTGCAGCTTCGTTGAGCTCTCTCAGTTCTCGTTGTTTCCGTCGCTCTTCTTTTTCGACCCAGCCGCCATACCGTGAGCTGCTTCCATCGTCTACAACATCTTTCACGCTCCCAACTGCAGTCTTGTAGACTTTGGTTTCCCGGACCGGTCTAGTCGCCTTTTCAAGCCCACTAGCTGTAGCATTGACACCAGTCCGGACACCCTTGACGACTGGCGTATCCCATGTCCATGCCGCTCCCTGGCCCAGCACTTTCCCCGTGCCTTTTAGAGCAGTGGCAGTGGCCGAAGTTGCTGTACCAGACGCAGCAGAGTAAGCTTGGCGCGCACGCTTGACAGACTCGTTTTCTGTAAATTGATGTGCGGAAGACGCTAGTGCTTTAGTAGATTCGTTCCATTCCTTTGATGCCTGGAACTCGGTCTTGAGCGTGTCGGTGAAAACCTGCCATGGCGTTTTGTTCCCGTGCGGTGGTGGAGGTGGCGGTTCTTCCTTATTCTGCTCTTCCTTCTTGCTCCCTTCACTGCTCTCCTCTTTGCTTTCTCCGGATGAGGCTTTAGACTTTGCTTTGCTTTCCTCCGATGATCGCTCTGACTTCTCGCTTGATGCGGACTTGGCTGTTTCACCTCCGCTGGCTTGGTCTGTAGTATGGTCTTGCCGCGGTGGATCCCTGACCTTTTCGCTTTGCCGTTGTTGCTGGAATCTTGGGGAGATGGTAGAGAAGGTTCTAAAGGTGGAGGATAATCTGATCTGGGAGAGTAGAGAAAATGTCTGAGGTCGTAGTAGTAGAGGTATCACAGGGGTTTGGGATAGAGATGAGAGCTTAGGCGAACTGTTGTGAAGCTCACTGTATATCCTTCGGTACGGTTTTGTTCTTCCGCATGGAGGTATTGCGGAGGAAGCGAAGCACCGCACCGTGTAAACGCCTCCTGCCCGAGGACATCTTGAAAGCCGTAACGGTATGCTCATGCTATTCTGTGAGCCTAAGAAACTCGACTACGGCGTCTGTTAGAGGATTGTTGAGCTTTTATTGCGGAAAGCGACTGGGGTTGTCGACGGCGGCGAAAACTCGGCCTTAGCAATGAGGATAAAGGCGCTAGGGCGAACTGCAACTCTCTACAAAGTAAGAAACATCAACTCCACGCAGCTTCATCTTCTGGTCATCAAGCACAATGCCAAAACCACTGTCCGTACTACCATCACTTCCTTCAATTTGCTCACAATGTCGTCGGAACATCGTTTCCCGAGCCTCTACGAAGCGTTACCTCACCACCACCACTCCTAAACCCGCAGACTCGGAAATCTCATCCCTCTCGACCCTTTCCAAAGCCTTCCAAAACGCCCCCAAGAAACGGGTAGCAGCCTCCAACTCCGACATCCTTCAAGATTTCCCCCAAGCCTCCGACGCCGACATCATCAAAGGTTGGCGCCCTCCCCCACCGCACCACCTCCATGTGTATGCTTCCAGACACAACACTCACATCACTCTTACCGACGGCCAGCGCCAACCCATTATCTCCGTGTCCGCGGGTAACATCGGGTTTCGGAAAGCCGCGCGGGGCACTTATGACGCCGGGTATCAGTTGGCGGCGTATGTGATGAATAGGATACGGGTGCAGGGGTTGTTGGCTAAGATCTCGAGTATGGAGGTTATATTGCGGGATTTTGGGCCTGGGAGGGAGGCAGCTACCAAGATTCTGTTGGGGGCTGAGGGGAAAAATGTGAGGTCGACAATTGTGAGGGTTATGGATGCTACGAGGTTGAAATTTGGGGGGACAAGGGGGAAGAAACCAAGGAGACTGGGTTAGATGGCATTTGAGGGGTCGACGATGTATTGCATACTCTGTAAAGTTTTATCGCGCGGCTTGAATGATGGAGCAGGGCATTCGTGTGTTCGTAGCGAGCATTGGCTTCACGAATCGATCCACTGAGTTACTTCTAGCACAAATATGATACAAACCAACAAAGTCCGAAGATCAAGTGAAACTGATCTTCTGAGTTCCAATTGAGAGTCCTGGGGCATTGCATTAGCTTGCTGCCGGATCTCTTAATAAAGTCTCGAGATGGACGTTTTCGTCTCTACTTGGGTTGTAAAAAAGTGCTCCCGGAGCCGTCCTGCATCCTGTGCAGCCGAGAAAGTAGGAAAAGATTGACCAGGCAGATGGTCTACGACTTCGCAGCTCCTGCTTTGATCAGAATAATATCTCCGTCCTCGACAACATAGTCCTTCCCTTTGGTCATGATCTTCCCAGCTGCCTTGACAGCTCCTTCGTCCCCGTATTCCTTTAAAACGTCGTAATTGTATACAATACACTGGATGAAAGTCTTCTCGAAATCGCCATGGATGACACCAGCGGCTTGTGGTGCCTTGGTGCCCTTTCTTATAGTCCATTGCCTGACTTCATCCGTGCCAGTAGTGAAGAAGCTGCCAAGATTCATCATTTGCCTCATTGTCACCACGATTTTCCCAAGGGCAGATTTTGTCCCAAGCTTCTTGCATTCTTCCTCAGCTTCTGCGTCGGACTCGAATCGCGTTAGGCGTTCTTCAAACGCAATCGAAATTGGGATAATGGGATCGCCGGTTGCATGCTCCTTGACCCATTCGGCAATTTTAGGGAGATTCTTGTTCTTCTGGCGGATGTAGTCCTTCTCACTCAGGTTGACCAGATATACTACAGGCTTTGCAGTCAACAGAAATAGCGGGTTAATGACTTCAACCTATTTTCCCTAAATTAGCTTACAATCGCGAGCAAGTAGCAAGTGCAGAATTTCAAGTGAAATAGTTCGTGTCAGAGCGTGGATTTCATCTCAAAGCAGACTCTCCTATAAAGTCGCTCAACGAGCTGGGATTATCGAGCTTCATAGCTCTTATTCGTCATGCGAGGGAGATAAAGGATCTGAAGTTGTTTGAACGTACCTCTTTAGGAGTCCAAGTCTCTTTCCTGACGTCCTTTCCGTCTTTCAACCATGCAAGGATCTTCTCGACGGTGGCCTCCTCTTCCTTTAGTTTCTTCATTTCCAGACTCTGTCCGCCTCTTCTAGTCTGCTTCTTTAGGTTCTCCAGCGCCTTTTCGACGAATTCTACATCCTTTATTCGCAGTTCCTCGCTGATAATGTCGAGATCTCGCACAGGATCCACATCCCCCTCAACATGTATGATTTCTGCATCATCGAAGCAGCGAACGACTTGGAAGATTGCATCGACGGCGCGGATGTGCGACAGGAAGGCGTTACCCAATCCAGCTCCAGTCGAGGCCCCTCGAGTCAAACCAGCAATATCATAGACCGTTAAATTGGCAGGAACTCTTGATTTGGGTTTATAGTATTCACATAGCCAGTCATATCTCGGATCTGGAACTATGACCCGTGACTCTTCAGGTTCGATAGTAGCGTACGGAAAGTTCTATGGTAAGGAGGGTCAATTTCCATTTACGGTAGATGATAGTATAGTACATACGGCAGGGTTTCCGAGGGAGCACTTGGTGATTGCTTGGAATAGTGTTGATTTCCCAACATTGGCCAGACCGACCTATGTAGAATGCTCATCTTAGCAAGAGTCATCCAAAGTAGGCAGGAAAGCAGATGTCCTACATACGATACCGCTCTTGAGGTTGTTACCTGGTCTACCTAAAAGAATCTTCTTCTCTTCCACTGGCTTCTTGGGAGGCATTTTCTTCTTATTGAAAGCTAGGAGAGGCGCCGAGGCTGAGAAGGGTCGAATTGGGGCCGGGCGGAGTGGGGAGAATCCGATCGCGGTTCTTGCCGCAGATCGTTGAAACTGGCTGGATATTGAAGTGAAGGTGTACGAGAAGTGGGCTGAAGACGTGTTGTCAGGTTTTTGTACAGAAGGTGACTCGCAGTCCCTCCCTCGTCTCAGTGTGGGTCATGGAAAAGTAGTGCTGTTGGTTCTGCCACAAAAGTGAGGTTGAAGCTTTGCATGCTAGCTTCCACGGTAGGGCTTAGCGACTGCCAAGATATATGGGTACAAGTGCGCATATACGACTGCCTACCTTACTCTCTGATCCTCAATGACTGTCACTTCTCGTAGTGTCTTGTGGAGGTAGATTGCTACAGCCATAAGAGAATGTCCATGCGTGACATTGTCCTCGGATTGTTGCTCATCATTGCATCCGAAGAATCAAGATGAGTTATCTTTACTACTCGCCTCATTCAGTCCCTCGGCACATTCTCCTAAATCAACCTCATCCTCTCCATGGCTAGCGCAGCAAGCTCCCTCGTCTCATCATAAACCTCCTCCATATCTGCGACCCATCTAAAGGAGTCCCTCCACAACGCCCAACGTTCCAAACCAAACCCATTCTTCCTGGATTCATCCCACATGAGACTCCCGCGTGACATATAGAGCGCCAGTCGATCGATCCTAGGGCCGACCCACTCACGCTCGCTCTTCCAAATGCGCTCTCCCCCATAGAGAATCAACATAGTGGCCCCCAGCATTAAGACTCAGGCCTTGGGCGTTCAAGTCACCTTCGAGCGCCCAGCGCAAGGCCAATAATGCGTAAAGCTCGTAATCGGTTGCACCGGGAAGATGGACGAGGCGGGCTAGGTAGGCATTTGTCCGCAGGTACTGCTCACGCAATGCACCCGGACCGCCAAACTGTCCGAGAGTATCATGGTTCAGATCGACGGGCCGTGCAGTCAGTGCTGTTATCTTATACGTCGGACTAACCAGGGACTCCGAGCCGTGGACTCATACAGTGGTAGATCTCTCCAAAGCTGTCCCTCATGGTTGAAGGACCTGGCATCATCACCCTCGGGCGAGTCGCGAAGCTTGATACTAACCAAAAGCTCTGCTAATTTCCCATGAGCGTCGTGATCGTGCGGAATCTGTTCGACGATACTAATAAATGTCTGCTGGGTGAATCTAAGGAGTTGGTATGCTATGTCGTGCTGGTCGTCGTCATAGTAGTCTTCGATGGGTTTTACAAGGCGTTCAACTGTCTGGTCGAGAAAAAGATGATCTTCGGGGTATTTTTCGAGGACGTCGAAAGGACGACAGTCTGGGGGCAAGTTTCGAAGATGGGGGTAGAGACGAAGTTGAGTGGGTTGGAGTGTCATTTCTGGGGTGTTGTAGAGCCAAGATGATGTATCGGTAAACGATCAGGTCAATAGAATGTAAAAAGGGCTGGTATGGGAACCTCGACGGCAGCACAAAGGGAGGGCTGAGGATAGAGAAGACAGTGTAAAACTGGACTTGGATGAATTTTGCTTGAGAGCCGAAAAGTACTACATTCACCAATAAAAAGGCGCGATGGGTCAAGGCTTCAGAAAGTTGTTGATGGACGATGCGAAAGTGTGCAGAACGGAAAGTAGTCGTCACAGTATTACTCTAAACAGAGTGTCATCTTGGCGGCCTTGCCAGGCCATGTTTTAGCAGTCAAGGAGGCGCCATCATGCGTACAAGAAAAACTTGGTCGTGAAAGCGAGACGGGGGAATTCTTCTCGTTTGTATCGTAGTTTTTGCTTTGCTCTTGTCTAGAGTATTTGTCTTTGGCTCCGAGAGGCAGAGAGGAGATATGTACGGAGTAGTCTGAATAGTATTCAACATAAGACTGGTCGATGGAATCCGACGATTCAGCGCAGGATTGCATCTTCCATAAGGCTGGTGCGACAGCATGAAACATGCACCGCACCGCAAGGATTCGTTTGCCTATAGGTTGTAGGGTGCGAAATGTATTAAACATGTTTATTGCCTAACCAAATTAGGTTAGTCAAAAACGTGTTTTAAACATGTTTATTGAAGCATGTTTTAAACACAGGGGTATATATAAATAGCATCAATTATTTGAATGCTCCATTGCCACCTCACCGTCGACGATGCTATTCAGAAACTCCTTCAGCACCTCATCGTTTGAAGGATTTAGCCTAGCCATAGCAACTTCCTCCTGCAGCAGTCTATCTTCCATATTCAAAAGCTTCTCCTCATCGATTTCAATGCCCTGTGTAGAGTCTGCTGACGAGTAGTCTCGGACGCCAATTGACGGTGACAGTATAAGCACTCCACTGCAGAGACGATTCGGTTTGGTAGGATTATGCTCTGAAAGGCATCAACAACAGCCTGATTGCGAGGTTTGCCACCGCGTTGAGGAGGCATGACTGGTGGTAGGAAGATAGATCTACTCCATACGAGTATAGATCAATGGTGACGGCAGCGAGGTCAAACCCCCTGAGCTAAACCAGCTGGGTTTAGCTTGCTTATATAATATAAAACCAATAAACATACATGAAGAAACCGCTAGTGAGTTTTAAACACGTTTATTGTAGAAGAAACGGTTTTATTCGCT
>JAABUH010000440.1_pt1 | contig 60886 bp, 65 predicted proteins | sample 5559121 | NCBI WGS metagenome assembly JAABUH01 (sample SAMN10711871, study PRJNA513364) | rock metagenome | isolation source: Antarctica rocks | place: Antarctica: Victoria Land, Battleship Promontory nord | collected 2015-12-28 | reverse complement strand
CCGTTGGTAATTTCCTGGTTCTGCATATAGAAGTAGTCGTAGAAAGCAGGGCCGTAATGACCGCCGTACGACTCGGTCCACAGGTTGAAAGTCTTCTCCATCTTTCCCTTGCCCTCGACCCTGTTGTCTAACGAAGGAAGAGCAGTCAAGAAAGCTTGGAGGACATGCCACGCCGCAACGGCAGCAAGTTCAGTGGTGTCAAGAATGGAGGCATCAGCAACCGGATAACGGCCATCAACTGGGCCAAAGGTGGAGTTCTCATCCTCTCCAGTAAAGGGATTGATGCTACCCGGCGCCTCTTGCTGGTATGAAAACCCAGTACCCAGGGGTTGCGAAAGGAACAGCATGTTCGACTTTTCGCTCCATGAGTACGGGTTCACTTCAGTTGTGAGGTTTTGAGTAACGTTGCAGGGGCCAAGTTCTACAACAGTTTAGCCATGCCGATAAGACAACGCTACTGTGCGAAGCGGTCATGCAGAGTCGGTAACACATACCCTGAAAGAGTCCAATCAGCGAGTCGCTGCCAGGACCGCCGTTCAACCACAGAGTAAGAGGCTTGTTTGCAGGGTCATGTCTTGCTTCGAAGAACCAAAAGAACGTGTGTGCGTCTGGCGCAAGATCGACGTAACCAGAGTATGAGTTGACGCCTTTGGTAGTCTCACAAACACCAGCCTTGCCAGGCTCCTTGTAACGAACGGCTGTACCGCTGGGTGAGTGAATCGTCTTGTAGCCAGTAACATCTGCCGGAAGCCCTCTTGGGTCAAGCTTTGGGAGTGTTTTGGGGTCAAATTGAGGGAATGCGCCAACAGCAGCAGACAAGCTCAAGGCCAGCGAGGCAGACTTGACGATTGGAAAAAGCATAGTGAAATGATTGGTTGGATACTATGTTGTTGGAAGGATATCTGCAGGAAAAGGAATCGAGCATGAGGGCGAGGTAAGCTACTTATATGTGGATGCTCAACACACAACCACGCGAGGGACAGCTCCAAAAAAAGGAACGGTCCATCAATGCCATGACGGCTGCGCAGACGTCGACAGCAGCTTCACACGAAGCTACTGTTGCAGTGCCTTGCTCTTTGCAGCATAGCCTTGCAGACAACACCTCGGTAGTGGTATGGGACGAGGCCTACCTAGGCAGGTACTGCACCGCCACCTCACCATTGGGTTCTTCACCGACTGCAATGTGCAGATTCTTGCAGTCCGTTGTCCGTATGAAAGGCCGGGGAAGCGATTGTCTTGATCCAGCGAGGAGCGAGAGAATCCGTGAGGTCGATGGGGCTAGTGACCCCACTTACCCGATTGGGAAGGTCAGTTCCGCGATATGTACCTACTTTATGCAGTTGGTTTCCCCGCAGAGCCTTGCTCTAGCGGAGATTGAAAAGTCTCTCGTTCGACTGACAAGCCTGTCGATCGGCCGCTCTCTATTCCGTAAACTCTTCCACGATTGTCCGCAGACAAAGGCCGTTGTTCGTGTAAGGTACTCGAAGGGATTGGATCGTTACCAATCGGCCTCACAAAGTCGTTCTCAGCCACCTCGGGCCCTCGATCCAAATGTTGGCCTGGCACCGCACGCGCAAGACACATTGCTATTCTAGTGATTCGGTGGAGATAAGATAGCCGGTAGCGTAGATAAACAATTCGGGCCGATCACTAAAACAGAGGAAGAAGAATCTTCAAGGGTCTGTAGGGCTGAGATTTTGGCTCACGTGGGGTTGACGCGAGTTTCCTGACTAGGTAAAGCGTGCCGCTGTCAGCTATGTAGTAGATCCACTCCGTACCTGATGTGATATCAGAAAAAAAAACCAATCCTCGCCGTGTGAGACTCAATAGCTATTCTACGAGAGCCTGTGAAAAGACTGATACCAGATTATTCTACGATGTATTGTTCATACTTCCAGTGCCTAATAGTATCGATAAAACAAAGTTTACAGATATGAGACATTTCCAGCACTTTTGAAGCTCTGATCTACTGTATGTCTGACAATAGGCCGTGGTTTGCCACGGTCTCTTCTGCGATGAGCACGCTTTGATCAGGGGGCATGGAACCCAAGTATACAATTCGTTACAATGGCTTGCGAGGGCCTCTTTACTAAGGTATCTATCACTGGGCGCTGGATCCGAAGGTCTTCAGCCTCGAAAGAGATCGTCTACAGTTGGCGCAGGTACTTCTGATACTGGCTCATACCGCGTCGAGGTCTGAAGCACTGGGATTCGGGACACGAATGCTGCGCCGTGTTACAGGGATGTATAATCAATACTTTTGCCGCCGTACTGCCAGAACTTGTGAATCACACGCAAAAAAACAGGGCCCATTTGTCACAACACAAATCTCATGTTGCCTCTATCGCTACATTGTCATCTCAAAACCAACGTTTCCAGCTCACCCCCCTGACCCTCTCCCATCCCCTATCCAACGCCCCAACGACCTCGTCCGGCAGCGGGCCCTTCTCAAGATCCACAAGATTGCTCTCCAAACGCGCCGCACTACTCGCACCCATCAAGACTGCGTCGCCTGTCTCCCCGCCAAGCAGGCTATGATGCGCCAACCACCTCAGCGCACACTCCCTGAGCGTCAACCCATGCTTCTCAATGACCGGACCCAGCAGCTCCAACGCAGCAAAGTACTCCTCGGTCCCATAGCTCCCATTTTTGTTTCTCTCATGCGACTCACCGCCGGCCAGGAAGCCCCCCGCGATAGCATTGAACGCGTAGAACTTGATACCGTAGTGCCTCAAACAAGGGAAGAGCTCAGGCTCTACGGCGCGATGGAGGGCGTTGTATTTGCCTTGGTAGACTGACGGCTTGACCCATCCCTCGCGATTGCACAGCTCGCAGATCTGCGCGACTTCCCATGCGGGGAGACTGGTGAGGCCGAGCTGGGCAAAGAGGCCTTCTTGGTGGACTGCGTTGATGCCGCGAAAGATTTCGCTTTGGGGGACAGAGCGGTCAGGGCCAAGATAGTAGACGTGCAACTTGTGCATTCGGAGCTCTGCGAGGGACTTCTGGAGAGTTAGGCGGAGCATATCGGGATGGTAGCGTTGGTCGAAGTCTGTGTGTGCGCATTAGCGTTTCAATCGTTGCGGAGGCGGAAGAAAGTAAAGACGTACTCCAACCCTCAGGTATGGCAGTCTCGGGATTCGAATGGAGCGCGGGCAGGTACTTTGTGCTTATGAGTAGACCTCGCTCCTGACATTTCAGTTCGCCGAGCATGGTCTCCGATGTGCCGTTCCCGTAACGGCGCGCGGTATCGATCTCGGCGTGCCTAGTTGGATGAGCCGTGATACTGTTGAGGCGCATTCATGGACTTACCCATGCTTCTGGAAGACGTCCAAGATTGAGTCCCCAGTCTCGAGATCAGTGACCCGGCAATGTGGTGCCACGCCTTTGAGCAGAATTAGCATTCTCGAACGCAGAGGAGAGATACAATGGTTCACATACTCTTCAGGCCGAACGACATCGCGCCGAGTACGACTTTCATGATGGCTTTCTAGCTCGAAGCCATGACTTTGCTGATACTTTTGTGGATGCAGTGCTTTTGTAGGTAATTGAAGCATATTGCACATCGGCTTTCTGCTCTCATAAGAGCGACGACAGTGGGTATTACAAAGCCAAGAATGACAGGGTTGTTCAACGTACGAAAACTATGGCGCGAGTGGTACTGTCGATAGGTCGTTTGTTGAATGGAGTTTGCGGACTTTGAAAGAGCATTGCAACCTTGCATTATCCGTACCCCGCACTTTCGCTCATTCTTCGCTTCCTGGTCGCGAGTATCAACTGAGCGGGTTAGTGGCTTCAAGTGCTAAGCTTGAAATGAGGCTGCGCTGACATATAATTCCACGACCTACGTTCGCATGCGTACATGAACGTTGCCTATGACGGAAATGAGTGGCCTGGCTGTAAAGTCCGCTGCGCATTTGTCATTGGGACATTTGCTGGGTCTAGCCGTGTCAGGATATACTCTCGAAATGTGTATCTCCGCCAAACTCTTGGTGTCCAATGGTAAGAGATGCTAATTCTCAGGACGAGCTCATTTCATAAGTCCGTTGATTGAGCCGATCCCGATCCGCAGGTGGATTCCTCTGCCTATATAAAGCTTTGTCGCATGCGGATGCTGTAGACAACATCGATACTTCGTGAACGCTTACCTTGGATTCGAAAACTTTCTCCAGCAAGAAAATGCCTGCGCTGCCCGTTCCCGTCTCGCTGCAAAGCAGTATGAATGCCACCAAAGTCGAGTATGTCCAGCTGGGTTCCTCTGGGCTTCGAGTCTCCGCGCCAATCCTCGGTACCATGGGTATTGGCAGTAAGGACTGGCAGAATTGGGTGGTGGAGGAAGACGAAGGGTTGGAGTTATTGAAAGCCGCCTGGGACAGAGGTAAGTAGAACATGTAGAAATACACTGAAGACTCTGTAATTGAATCAATATAGGCCTCTCAACCTGGGATACCGCCAACGTCTATTCCAACGGCATAAACGAGGAGATCATTGGGAAAGCGATCAGAAGGTTCGAGATACCCCGACACAAGCTTACCATTTTGGCCAAGTGCTTTGGAACGGTCCCAGAGGAACCGGGCATTTTCAACTGGCCGTTTGAGGCGCAGATGGAAAAGAGCAAAGACTATGTCAACCAAGGCGGTGAGTAGCTCTGTGTCGATATGAAGTGTCGTCCCAAAGGTGCTTGAGCTGATCGTTTCGGGCCGGGTAGGTCTATCACGCGGCGCGATTCTCAAAGCCGTCGATGCCTCGCTCAAGCGTCTCGGAACAGACTATATCGACCTACTCCAAATCCACAGATACGACGCCTCGGTTCCTCCGGAAGAGACCATGAAAGCGCTTCACGACCTCGTCCAAGCCGGCAAAGTCCACTACATTGGCGCAAGCTCCATGTGGACATACCAATTTGCCCGCATGCAATTTATTGCTGAGAAGAATGGCTGGACGAAATTCGTGAGCATGCAGAACCGGTACAATCTATGTTACAGAGAGGAGGAGAGGGAGATGAACAAGTTCTGTAACGAGACTGGTGTGGGTTTGATCCCATGGGGGCCTTTGTTCTCAGGTTTGCTGGCAAAGCCATGGGGAGTCGAGTCTGCCAGGTCGAAGATCAGTGTTGCTATGAGCGGTGGGGTTACGGAAGCAGATGAAATCATCAATAAACGAGTTCAGGAGGTGGCTGAGAGGAAGGGCTGGAAGATGAGTCAAGTTGCACTGGCGTGGATCAGAGGAAAGGGTTGCATCCCCATCGTCGGCTTGACCAGTACCAGTATCGAGAGGCTTGATGAAGCGTGTGCTGTGCGGGACATGAGGCTAACTGCAGATGAGATGGAGTATTTGGAAGAGCCATACGCTCCAAAGCCAGTTGCTGGACACGTCTAAAGTCAAGGTGGAAGCTAGGGCCGAGATGAGAAACTAGGAATACCTTAGGTAAACATCGCCTTAGTTTTAGGGTCCTGTTCAATGACTCCTCTTCTCTACTGTCAATCTCTGTCCATGTTCAAAAAAGAGGAATGCCACGAAGCGGCAGCAATGCTTGAACATTCAAGGTCGTCAAGCCAATGAAGACGGTCACGGACTTCGCGTTATGTCCGAAGCGCTTTCGTCTAAAGGCCGAGAAAGGCGCGCCACATGCAATAAACAAAGCTCGTATTTTCTAGGTCTTCAGCTGCTCTTGATCTTGCTCGTCTTGTTCTGTCAGAAGTGCTATGACTTTTCTAAGCCGCGGGTGCCGTACGTGTAAGTAGTGTCGCGTCAAGGTGTAGCTATAGAAGATGCCCAGATCGAACATGTGTTACTAACAGACACTGGCCCGGATTGTTATCGACGCCAAAAGGCGAACCTCAGTTGCCACGGCGTTGAGGAAGACCGCAATTTATCTTCTTGAATGAAAATGAGTACGTGGTCGGTCGACGGAAACGTCCACGAGGGCCCAACGTAAAGACGGGCCTTGGTCATCCGAGACAATCTCCAAATCTCCAAATAGCCACGTCGAGTAGTAAACCCGAGAGACTCTCCAGATCTCCATATGAAGCTTTGCCGATGAAAATGCCGCCTGTTGAGCCACAGAGCTTCTTTATATTACAAGCGCTAGACATTACCCTGGACTGGCACCGCACGCGGAAGACAAAAGGGATCGTAGGGCTGGGCTTTTTACTCACGTGACTCGGCGTTGAGGGGTTGACGCGTCTTTTCGGCGAGCTTTCCACGACTTATTCAGAGCTTCGAATCTATTTTCGCAGCGTATCCTCCGACCAACCACCTTGACAGCGCATCTTCCAAAACATTTCAGTCCATTGAATTCCTCCTCAACTCCTCACCTCCCCACTCCTAGATACCCCCTCCCCGCCCTCACCATGGCCTCCGAAGCCACCCCCCGTATAAACGCCAAATACCTCCAACCCTTCAACAACCAAACCGTCCGCATCCTCGGCAAAGTCTCTTCTTTACGCGGCGAAACCGCCACCATCGAAGCCAGCGGCTCCATCAACGTTCACCTCACCCGCGTACCCACCCCCATCTCCTCCGTCAAAACCCTTTCGTAAAAAGAAAAGAAACGAAAATCAGCTTAACAAGAGCTAATTCAATTAAACAGGACTCTCACCTGACACTAAACAACGCGGTAGAAATCGTAGGCAAGGTCCAGCCGGACCTCAGCATCAAGGTCTTCCAAGCGACGGATTTCGGAGACGGGATTGATTTTGCGGCCGTGGAGGCCGTGGTGGACGCGACGCATCGATACAAGGAGATTTTCTACGAGGGGAATGATTGAAGCCCCGTATAAGCCAGGTAAAGGGGTTGGTTGGAAGTTTGGGGGAACAACTGCGGTGGAAAGGGAAGGGGCGGCGTTGAGGGTTTGTAGGGCATCTTTTAGGGAAGGGCGTATGTATGCGAGGGTGGGAAGGAGGTTTGATGTTTGGAGCTATGTGTTGTTCAAGACGAGTGTGACGTCTGATAAAGGGTAATGCACCGGTGATGGTTCCGCATTAAATGCCCTGAGGAAGTGGACTGGTCGAACAATTGAATGCATGGCTGAGACAAGACTCCTGACGACGACGGAGGGGTTATTTGCATTTGTCGCTGCCCGAACATCATGCTTTTTGACGCGGTACTTTCTGAATCGGGAAAATGCTCAGGATATGGGTATTAAGAGCCAATCTGCTGCTAGCGGAGCTCTATTTCTAAATACACAGCTAAGCTGCAGAAGAGGATATCCTACCCCCTCCCAACATCCAACCCGCTGTAAAGGATTCCAAAGCCTGGTGTTGCCAAGCAACCAGTACACGCCCGCTAAAGTTCAAGTTGAAGCGCAACCATATCATCTGTAAGAAAGTATCTGTACTCGGAAAGCAATTCCTCACACTTTGCGTTTCCCTTTAACAGCACTATAGTGCAGAGTTAACGATTTTCCCTTCATTATTAGCCGCCCATATCTCAGCTAGCCGGAATCGAATATTTAATAGTAGCGTGCCCATTCTCATCCACCGTCAATCCCGGTGTCTTCGGGCCCTTTGCAGCCCCAGTCTCATCCGTAGGCGGACTTGCGGCTGGTAGCTGATAGTCGCTCCACAGTCCACTGTCCTGCTCAACGGGGTCCACATAAAGCCCAAACCAAGCTGGAGGGCTACTGGGCATTGCCGCATCAGTGCTCAAGAAATCTTGCGGATCGAATTGGGAAAAGTCAAAGTTATGGTGCAGTTGACTGGGACTGTTGTCCAGCGAAGGTAGGGAAGGGAAATCGAGATTATTGTACGGAGGACTTCCATTGTTAGCTTGGGCAAGCAGTGAATTGAGATGGGCTGTGAAGGGTGTCATTTCTGCCAGCGGCTGACTGCTTGACTTGGTGGGCGTACGCTTAGGCGTAGTGGTCGGTCGTAAGAGCGCCCTGGCGGCAGAGGAGAAGAAGTCGCTGGTTTTTGGGGTGCGAATAGGTGAGGTAGACTTTTGTGGAGTCTTGAAAGAAGATCCACCAAGTTTGCTGCGCGGCGTCGGAGTTGTAGGCCGTGGAATGTATCGACCATCATTCTCTGTTAAGAGATGCGCAACACCTTCTTCCTCATCCACAGGCGGACGGTTCTCCTTGTCGGCCTGATCAAGATCGGAGCTCGGGGTTGTAGTTGAGCGTTGCGAGTTGTCTCGGACCTTGTTCTCTGTGTTGAAATCATGGTCTCGCAGCGTTCTCCCCTCTTCAGACTGGCTCGGGGAAGGGAAAAGCAACCTCCTTGTAGGCTTGGGGGTAAGGTCCTCGACTTCGATAGGAATGTTTTGCGTGCCTATGAATCGAGCAGGGGAAGACTGAATGGCTCGTTGCAGCGCTACGGCTGCCGTTGCATCACTCATAGTATTACCCTTCGCCTCCGTGGAGGCTATTTGCACACTCGATGCTCTTTGTCGTTTCGCAGGAGGTAGCTGCGTGTTCCCGGCTCCCTCTTCCTGGTTAGCGCCGTCTGGAGGTGAAGATACGTCAGAGTGTAGAGCTGTGCCATGTGACGCATCACTTGCAGCATGGTTGCTCGCTGCTTCTGAGTCTTGCTTCCTGGCCCTTGGTGCCCGTTTCCGCTTCTCATGAGGACCCCTTTGACTAGGATTTTTCTCCCAAAACTCCTTTGGCCGCATACATTTGCGGGTGTGCAGCCAAAGCCCACATGCTGGAAAAAGGTTAGTAAAGCTCCCAGCACTGAAAAACTGTGACTTACGGTTACACAGCAAGATTTCGGTGAACCCCTCATCCGTAGCCAAGACAGTTTTCTTGATGATTCTGTAAAGGTTTATAACTCCATTTTCGTCTGTTTGTAGTGTTTGCCAAGCAACAATCCCGCCCTCTTCTTCAGAAATTCGTACATGTTCTGGTGTTCCGCTATGCAACTTGACCCAAGCTTTCCTCCATGTTGGTGTTTCTATGGCACCGCAATTTTCACAGAACGGCGGCATTTCTCCAGCTGCGATGGATGTTTCTAGCCGAGTCTGTATTGCCTTCTTCCTCCTAGCGCCGGCGCCACTTCCAGGTCTACCTCGCGAATTTGGTCTTTCTGGTACTTCTGGAGCTCGTGGAGCGGTTGGCGCATCTGAAGCAGGATATATCGCTTGCATGCCTGACCATGTCTGTGACCGATATAGATTAGATGGACGTACAGGGTCACTAGCAGGGACTGCTGGCGTAGGTAAAGCTCCTGACGATGCTGTACGGCTCAAAGGATGAGATACGGAGGTATCTCCGGTAATCATCCTAATTTGAGCAAGGGTCTTGTGATCTGGCTGTTGTGGCTGATCAGGATCAAGACTCGTAACACTGCTCTCCACTACACTATGCTCGAGGTTCGAGGCCGTAGGCAGATCTTGGCGCTTGCTGTACTGGGCCGCCATCTCAATATCCTCGTCGTCAAGAGGACGATCTTCGTCATCCTCAAATAAGTCATCGATCGAACCACTCATGAATCCGGAGTCAACATCTCGAGACATTGTAGGTAAACGGGGACTAGAAGGAGCCGTTGAGACCCCGCGATAGACGGGTGGCGAAGAAGGGATATCCGGAGGAGTATTTGAGTCGCTACCAATTCTGCTCTGTTCAGGTGAGGTCATGGCGGAGTCCGATGGTTTCGAAATTCCTTCAGAAGGAGGGTATGGCGACTTATACTTGGAGTTAGTCATGGTGACCGATTCGCGGCGCAAATGACTCTGAGGTGCAGGAAGAAGCGGTCTTCTAATTATATTGGAGGGCTCTGCGATAGGTGTTGGAAGCCGAGGTGGCCCTTCCAGAGAATTTACTGTGTTCGCCATTGGGCGTACCGCAGTTGGCTGATGAATGCGGACCGACGCCGCGGCACTCGCTGCAACCCTCAGGGAATCAGATTGGCTCCCAAGACCAGTTTTGCTAGGCCAATCCGCTTTCGTTACCTTGGCTCTTTTCTTAGCTGGTCCTTCTTCAAAACGCTCATCATTGCTTGCAAAGCCACTGTCTATTGACTCCCGTCTAGTGAGATCCTTCCGTGGAACGCCGCGACCACGAGTCGATACACTTGATGCAGACCGCGGTGGCCTGCCTCTCCGTTTTGCTGTCGTGGCCGACTGAATGCTCGAGGCTGGGCTCGCAGCTCGAGGGAGCTGTTGCAGCCCCTCGATAGAAGAAGAACTGGGATTCTTCGAGAAAAGGCGCTGACTTCCAGCATCCCCCATAGAACCCTCGCTAAGTAGACGTTGGACATGCTCGATTCCGATCTTGTCTTTTTGTCCAGGGCCAACTGCAGGCGATTGACTTCGACTTTGATTGGCCGCTTGCAGGATGCCAGGGTTCGATTGAATGAACGAAGTCCAGGCTCCGGCATCGAATCCTTCGGGCATAATTCTACTAATGTCTCTGTATTTCTTCATGCTTTCGAGATACTCGCTCTGTAGGCATGTAGGTACGGGAACTAATCTAAGCTTTACTTCAAGCGTTTCTTGTGATCCGCTCGAAAACAGGCCCAGAAGGTTTTTGCAAACGCGTCCCGTCACGACAGTCCGTGACTGATGTGCAGGCGCAGCGGGCGTAGACGAGGAAGAGGCGAGTACCCACGAAAGCATTCCCTGACCCACAAGCGGCGTCTCGTACTCGGAGTAGTCGTACGCGTAGACAGTATAGTCCTGCCCGAGCTTTGCGACCAGTTCTGGACTGGCTGAGACGATTGCCTGGATACATGTCTTGAGTTCGATGACACCAACCTGCGTATTCTCATCAAGGTAGGCCGTTCGAATGTCAAGGGGCTGTGGCCACCGAGCAAGACAATTGGTTTTGTTTTCGTCGTCGAAGGTATAGAGTACTTTCACTACAAGAATGATAAGATTAATACTGTGCAAATCTTGCAGGACAGGTAATTCTCACGTCGCATGGGGCGTATTGAGACATCTTCTGATGTCTGAGGCTCCATCACTGATCTGCTGGCTGGTGCAGGAGAAGACGCGGTGGCTCGATTGGGATAGCCACAGTTTGGCGCTGTGAACGGTGAAGACATTGCATGCCTAATCAATTCCAATGGGCGGAACCGCAGAAGATGAGCAGTGTACTCTAGGCAGCAGCGTGGTGTCCACGGGGACTCTCAATCGCTTCGGCAAATCTCAGATGATTTGGCTTTGGGTCATGTAGTCGTGAGCATTGCTGGATAACGATTAGAGGTCGTGGACAGGTAATAGTGTACAGAACATGCGTGACAAACACCTCTGTAATGTTAGGACTTCATCAAGAATAAATACAATGCAAGTTGTGGTAGAAAATGCTGGAAACGTGAAGGTAGGTAGTTGTACTGTGTAGAGATGATACCTCGAAGAGCATTCGCGCCTGGTGATACGCGATTTGACGTCGCGGGGCTGGAGTATTGATTAGTAAGTATTGACTAATCAGCCGCTAGCGTCAAAGGGCTACAGGAACCTCAGTGCTTTGTGGGATGCAAAAGCTATTGATCTAAGGCAGACACTACTCTTTAATACTACAATATGGCGGACGCAAAGATCCAGTATGTGACTCATACCATACGTATGACACTTATTAGAGCTAACTCATTATGCAGGGATCTCCTGAACAAGCCCCGAATGGAGCTCACGTACGTCCAACCAAGGGTTTACTACGCGCTCTAAAACTTGATGCGCTTTGTGCATATCGAGCTGCCTAAAGTAGTTTGTGATACTGATCTTCGTGTAGGGAGTATGAGATTGCATTACTCGAAGAGCACGAATTCACCTCGGGACCTCTCTCCATCCTACAAACCGCTGTCCGTTCGCATACGCAGGTGCTGATTTCATGCCGCAACAACCGGAAATTATTGGCAAGAGTAAAGGCCTTTGATCGGCATTGCAACATGGTATTGGAGAATGTGAAGGAAATGTGGACGGAGACGCCTAGAGTATCAGGGGGCAAGAAGGGGAGACCAGTCAACAAAGATAGATTTATCAGTAAGATGTGAGTATTCCTGGACTGGCCGACTTTAGGGTGTGAATCCTGATATTGATTTTCGATTACTAACGAGTATATGCACAGGTTCCTTAGAGGCGACTCGGTCATTTTAGTCTTGCTGAGTTGATCAATCGATTATTGGAGTAAAACGTCATTCGGGGAGAAAAGGCGTTCAAGCAAGCCAAAAGTACATGGACTCTGATGAAAGCAGTAGTTATACCCATTTATAGGCCGTCCGCAAGTCCCGTAAGGAATTCACTCAGTCCGTATGCACCAGGATCTGGCACCTCTTCGAAACCCGAACCACCTACGTATACCGTCCTACCTAAACTCGCTTTCATACCTTTCGTCCCATCAGCACCTTTCTTTGCCGCCACTGCCGCTTGTATAGTATCTCCTGTCTTTTTGAGTACATCTACGAAGGGGAATAACGCATCCATCAATGTTCGATCCCCGGGCTGAGCAGGTGTGTACTTGCTTAGAGCATTCAACGATATTTCAAGAGCCTGTGCCCAGGTTTTGGCAGTGACTGGATTCGGTGTCGAACTGTCAAGGCTTCGCAAACTTGCCGCAAGCGAATTAAGAAAAATGGCATATATCGCCCCAGATGTTCCGTCCATGGTGGCCTCCACAATCTGGATGATTTTTGTCAAGTCCACCAGGAGATCTCCGGATGATGCGGAGCTTTCCAGCATCTTCACAACAGCATCTGCGCCTCGCTTTAGACCAATGCCGCAGTCCCCGTCACCGACTATTGTATCAAATCTTGTAACTTCGCTTTCCGCAGCTATCACACGCTGCAGACCAGCTTGCAGAGCGTTTCTCCAAATATCTGGATTGACTTCTCGCATGTCAGCTTTCCAATTCAAGATTTCGGGGCCCAGTCTAGAAAAACCTTTCAAATTACTTGGTTTCGTCTCATCTTCGCCTGACGGTGCTTTCTCCTTGACTGCTTCGAAGTTTTGCTCCCACGTCTCTTTTTTGATAGCTGCAGACCACCCGTTGGCTTCGGCTGGTGCGTCTATCAACTCCAACATTGATTTCCCCGGTCCAAGGCCAGTATCAGTCAGCTTGAGGACCGAAATGATGAAGCCTGGCCCGTTAAGACTTCCAAAGAATGTCCCTGCGATGATTCTTTTAGGCTTTAGGTCATAACTTTCTTTCAGTTGTTTCGTGACCTCGCTGACGATCCCACCGAGCTCCAGGTTGCTTGTACCACCGAAGTTATTAATCAGCAGTACCGTAGAATCGGAACTCTCTATGTGCACATAGGCCCGGTCCCTGTCACCCGGATCGAGCATCTGCGCCAACATGGTTTTGACCAGACCTGGCAAGTCTGTCCTCACCTTGTCGCATCCTGGCTCATTATGTACACCCATCCCAATCTCCACCAGTCCGGGTCCTAGTCTTTCCTCTTCTTCTTTTGCTTCCTTCAACGCTCGACCGGGCTGATGTACTCTGCTTAAGCTCGCCCCCAGGCTGACCAGGTTATCTGCCACTAATCTTCCCACTCTTGCACATTGGTCCAGACTTTCTCCCTTCTCGGCCAGGGCACCGCATACCTTAATCACGAGTGCTGTTCCTGAAAGGCCTCTCCTGCCCACTTTGCCGCCCCTTGCTCGTCCTACACCCACATCATCACCAACGACTACCATTTCCACTTTCTTTCCTAGGGCCCTTGCTTTTTCTACTCCCATTCCAAAATTCAGCACGTCGCCTGTGTAGTTGGTAACGACACACAGAGCTCCCTTCGAGTCTGCGGGCAGTCTGTGCAACAAACACGCTCGAATCTGCTGAGCACCTGGAGAGGCAAAGATGGTGCCTGCGACACATGCGCTGAGAACACCCCGGCCCACGGTCGAAGCCCATCCAGGCTCATGACCTGAGCCACCACCGGAGATGACAGAGACATTTTGATTATTCGTGAGTGAGGCAGGATGGCGGTATACGATCTTGTTGGTCTCATCGAAGAGGAGAGAGGGATTCGTCAGAGTAGTGGCGCGGAGGGAAGAAAGTACCGCTTGGATGGGGTCGTCGAGGTAATGCTTGGCTAGAACGGTGTCGAAGGTCAGCATATGACAGAGGGGGCTAGTAGTTCCGTTCACACAGACCTGACATCTTGGAGATCTGCAGAACGAAAAGGGGATTCGATTCAGTCAATTGAGAGGCAATTCTTGAGGCATGAGCCTCAACTATTACCTTACCCCATCGCGGTGCTGTGAACAGGGAACTTGCGGGGCTGAAAAGTGCGGGGAATAGTGGGGCATGAAGATTCCCGGCAAAACCTGCCGGATGGGTAAGCTTCGGACTGTCAACATTCATTCCACACTTCTTAGGTGTCTCCACTCTCAATGAACGTAGGGACATTGACAAAGGCTTTCCCTCGAAGACCACTAAGAGTATTGGCAGCAAGTGTATGGTTTCTGCCGTCTTTTGAGCTGTCAGAATCACTGACTGTTCCCAGCTCGCTCTAACGCGCGCCATGCATATTCAATCGATACCAATGTGTACGCTATAGACTTCGGAGTCATCGATTATGGTTTCGAGCTTTGCTAATGCTTAGTACTGGAATAGGGACGGGCTCCAGCAATAACTATGCGTATCTGGTGGTAGACGACAAATCGAAAGATGCCGTGATCATCGACCCTGCCAACCCCCCTGAGTACACTCGACGGCAGCCGATAGCAAGGCATATGGGTTGACACACATCTGCAGGGTAGCGCCAGTATTGAAGGAGCAGATCGATGCTGGAAAAATCAATTTGACCGCCATCATGAATACCCACCAGTGAGTTTGCACGAGCTTGGTGGTAGGGGAAGACGCTGAAATTTGGAAAGTCACTGGGACCATGCCGGTGGGAACTCTAAGATGGCAAGATCAATAATCCGCTCTCAATAGCCTGGATCCTAATGGAACGACCAGCTTGCGCAGTTCAAGGACCTGCCCGTGATCGGCGGAAAGCAGTGTGAAGCAGTTACTAGAACACCAAAACACGACGAGACTTTCAAGATTGGCCAGGAGATAACAGTAAAAGCATTACACACGCCATGTCATACTCAAGATAGCATATGCTGGTTGATGGAGGATGGTAGTGATAGGGTGGTATTCACCGGTGATACTCTATTCATTGGAGGTACCGAACCATACTCTCTAAATATGCCATGGCTAATAGCTCTTGCTAGGCTGTGGGCGCTTTTTTGAAGGAACTCCGGGAGAAATGCATACAGCTCTCAACAAGACTCTGGCTGCCCTACCCAATGATACCAAAGTATATGTACATGCTCGGACATTCTCAAGCCTGATATGAAGTTTCTGATCCTTAGACAGCCTGGCCACGAGTACACCAAGCAGAACGTCAAGTTTCTTGCCAAAGTCCTACAGAATGAGGCAGTGAAGAAACTGCAGTCGTTCACAGAGAACAACAAGGAAACACAGGGCAAGTTCACAATCGGGGACGAAAAGGCAAGCTCTCCTTCTGACGGCAATTGAGAGATGAGACCTGACTAGCTCTAGGAATACAACGTGTTCATGAAATTAGAGGTGAGGGTTTCGAAACCTCGACCGGAAAGTCACTGCTAATTATCGTAGGACCCGACGGTGCAGAAAGCCACTGGGAAGACCGATCCAGTGGATGTCATGGGAAAATTGAGAGAGATGAAAAACAATATGTGAATCCAGTGAAACCTCGGCGCTGCTCCTCTGCTCCTGATCAGGCATCGATGAAGTCTACGTAACTGACAATTGCGTTGTCTCAGGACTGCATCGGATAAAGAGACCAAGTTATGAGCCTACGTAATATAGCACCATACTCCAATCATTTGCAAGTGAAAGGCATGGAATTGCGTTCCCATGCTTTTAAATGGCTGTCATATCTGTCAGAGGTGCAGCTATCGTCATCATGACGTACGGTTTGAATTGCTGCTCAGTGTGAGTGTGAGCTTGCATGACCGTACTTTATGTTGAACACTCCCGCTGTTCAAAGTCAAAGCGTAGCACACTTTTGAAGTACAAAAATCCTACACGCTATCAGAATCTTGAATACGTTTGATCAAGACAGCTTTTGCCCGCAGCCACAACCATGAGCAGCGCAGATAATGTCATAAACAATGCTATAGGCAACCCTCTCTCCACCAAGAGCCAAGTGCTGGAGACTGGAGCTGCGGCCGCACAGGTCTCGCCTCCGCCCATATGCTTTCTCTAACGGAGTTTTCTCGCTAATTAGCTATTACGTTGGTACAGAACTTCGCCCCCTTGAAGCAAATCTGTGCACACCTTAACGCCCTCCATGTCTACGCCTCTGAACCCAATCGATGCGTAGAATCGAACCATTACTGCTCACATCTCAATGAAGGTAGGCAAGCCAGTATCTTCTCTTAGTCTTGCCGAGCGGTCGACATAATGCTGAACGATTCTGTACTCAGACGTCCGCCAATGCCTCATTTATGATACTCCTGCTCCCAACGCCCGCCTTATCGGCGTCGAGTACATGATCAGCGCCACCCTCTACGAAACCCTCGATGCCGAGGAGCGCAAGCTCTGGCACTCTCACGTCTTCGAAGTTAAAAGCGGCATGTTGATCATGCCAGCCCCACAAAGCCTCCCAAACGGAGTATGGGATGTAGCGGAGACGAAGGAGATGGAAGAGGTGGTAGGATTGTATGGAAAGACTTATCATTTCTGGCAGGTGGATAGAGGGGATAAGCTGCCTTTGGGCCAAGCGCAATTGATGATGAGTTTAACAAATGAAGAGCAGTGTCCAGGATTCAAGGAGGTTCTGGGGGAGCGGGATAAGAGATATGGGGTTGATAGCCAGAAGAAGAAGGAAAAAAGGCAACATATTGCGGAGCCGGAGATTCATCCAGATTCAGACAGCGTGTGGAAAGACGAGAAGGCACAGGGAGGGGAGAAGTAGGATATCGACGGGCTTGCAGGACAACGACATTGTTTCAATATTGGGCACACTAAGAACCCACCTCCACTCATAATCTCATCCACCAGGCCGTCTATCAAAATCGATGATAGTCTTGACTAAGACTGGTCCATTCTCTGAGTCTTTCTGCAATTTCTTCTCAATGCACCTGCTGTGAAATTGGATTCCTCCTAAAGGCGAGAAGACCGATTAGACATAGATGTTGACTGACGTATATAAATAGCTGTGAAGCAATGGCCAGACCACCGCCTCTGTGGTCAAGCACCCTTCCATCCCTAAAGCCTATGCCCACCCAATGCCCGCCTTCTCAGTCCCCCAAGCGGTGTATATGTTTCCTTCAACCCCTTCTATCCAGCAAAACACTAGACGTCGAACTCAGTGAAGAGCCGAGTGGGAATCGAAGGGACCTTGTCATCACTAGGATGCGTAAGATAGTGTTTCAATCTTGCTTCTCTGTCCACACTTGCGCGCCCTAGGAGTTGGAGACGGCTAGCTCTAGCAATTATCGAAGCATTGTAAAAGGAGAGAACGCTTGAATGCATTTCACATGAAGGCATGACGAGAAGGTGGCTGCCGTTACGACTTGAATGGAAGAAGGTTAGCGATCAGCAGTATGCCATGATGGATTTCGGTTTATCACAGGATTTGCGCTGTGAACAAGCTGGATTCTGTGTTGTGGGTGAGCTTGGAAGTCCGGACACGAGTAGACTCAAATATTCAACCCGTAGATGCAAACAGCCATAGCCTCATTAAACGATCAAAGCTTCCTGGACTTACAGCAACGTCTGTCGTGAAAGAGGTGATGTGAATTTCGTGAGTACTTATGGAGGATTCAGTGGAGCAAATGATTTAGCAAAACGGCGCTAAACCCTACTAGTTCCTCGCTTCCGTATCGCTTGGCACACATTGAAGTCGACATACATCCATACCATCATACGCCAACGACGACAACGACGACAACAACTGACTGCGCAGACTCTCTACCACAAACAGTATACCTCCTCCGCTCCTCCTATCGATTCTTCTTCTGGGCTTTGATGCTGACCTCCTTACGCCGACAGAAAAACCCACCTACTCCTCCCAACACACGACCACAACCATGTCCCACGAATCGGTCTGGTACTCGCGCCCACGCACCTATGGAAAAGGTGCTCGTGAATGGTATGCTTTTATTCATCCCCCCTTTCTCCCTTCCCTTACAATCAATCCCCCATCTATTGATACAATTTCATGCCCTTCCAACGCTCCCTTAATCCCATGATCTCACTTGATTCCGAAATGGAATGGCATGCTGATGTGACGACTCTTAAACAGTCGGATATGCACACACACAGCCGGTCTCATCCGCAAATACGGCCTCAACATCTGCCGCCAGTGCTTTAGGGAGAAGGCGGCGGATATTGGGTTCCAGAAGGTATGTGATACCTCCTCGTGCTTTGGATTGGATGAAGCCTGGCGGGGCGTGGGAGAGGGGGGCAACAGAAGGAAATCTGAAGGAAATCGGAGATGTGGATCAACTTTGTCAGAGGTAGACAGCTAATCTGTACGATTCCTGTAGCACCGATAAAGGACGGGCCATCGAGAGGGAGGGAAGGAGGGGATGTTGTGGATACAATCGGTGTTTCCGGGTGCTTAGGCTATGAGAGCTTGACGAAGGTAGCAAAGACAAGATTTTACTACAAAAACCTCCCACAGTTCCAAAAAGCTACCTACATGGATGCAAACAAAATCTGCCTTTCCCTCCTACAGCACCACCAAGCGCACCACCAAGCGCACCACCTACAACATTCCACCCACCAAACCTACACATATTCCAACAAGCCGCACCTACCTATGCCGCTCTCCCAACCGGTGCACCCCCTTCAGCATCAGGACTTCCCACTCCATCCATATCCCTCCACCCAATACCAACGGACCCCAAACACCCCTCAACACCATCATCCCCCACTACCATCATTCCCCAACCATCACCCCTACCCCCCCAACTCCCAACTCACCCTCAAACCTCACCCCCCTCTCTTCTCCCTTTCCCCCAGTCCCCCAATTCCCCAATTCCCCAACCCCAACCCCAACCCCAACCCCAACCTAACAACCCCAACCCACAACCTAACAACCCACCCTCAAACCTCACCCTCAACTCACCCTCAACACACCCTCAAATCACCCTCAAACCTCACCCCCCCTCCCTACTTACTTACTTACTTACACACATCGCAATAACGCACATCAAGCTTGACACGGACTAGAGGGGGGAAGCAGAGGAAATGAACGGGGAAGAGAAAAAGGACAAAAGGACGGAAGAAGGGACAGAAAACAACGAAGAAAAAACTGCCCGTGGGCGAAAGCAAAAGCCCGCCAATCAACCAACCAACCAACAAAACACTCATTCGATTGTCAAAACACATACGTTTTATTCCTAACCCTACCAAAAAACCATACAACCATACTAGTCTCTTAGGCGATCCTATCCTAGCCTGTCCCGTCCTAAACCATTAATTCCATGTTCTCGCCCCTGCCCATACACTCCCACCTTCCCCTCAAAACCCACCCATCCGCTCAAACCCCACGCATCCAACCCCACCACCTTCGAAATAGCAACATCCCATATCCAACCCTGAAACTTCCAAGCTCACAACCCCCCTATTCTCCAACACCACCCCTAGAAAACTCCTCATACTCGACCCCAACCTCCACCCTCAACCCCACCAGCCTGTTCTCCGCCCACATGGCCCTCGCCCTCCACATCTCCAGCTCCCTCCTCGCCTCCCGCACCTCCTCCCCCATCTGCCCTGTCCCCTTCCCCCCTTCCCGCATCGCCCTCTCCGCATCCAACGCTCGACTCAGCGCCACGAGATCCTTTTCCTTGGCATCCACCTGCCATTGTAGTTGCCGAATCTGTGTATGCATCGTTGCGTTCGACAAGCCCACGGACATCTCGCGGCGGAGTTTGGGTAGGGGCTCGTCGGTGGCGGTGGAGCTGTCGGTGTAGGTTGCGGGTCGAGCGTTAGTATAGGGTCTATGTGGGGAGAGAGATCGGACGACGTGGGTGGCGATGGGGGGTCCTTCGAGGGCGGCGCGGAGGCGCTGGAGTGATGCGGTGGAATAGTCGCTTAGGGATTTTGTGGGTGCGGATTTCGGCGTTGCATCTTCGGTTGGAGGAGCCAAGCTTTGAGTGGTGCTTCGTCGGTTGAGCTCGGGATTGGTGATTGGAAGAAGCGGCGAAGTCGGACTACGACTTGGCTTGTATTTCACAACGGTATCAGCATCCTTGTCGTCCAGTAGAAGATTGAAGACAGAAGGTCTCTTGCGAAAGAATCTGGTTGATTTAGGGGTCATGACTGGCGAGGCCACCTTGGGAGGTGAAGAAGTTTTGGTAGGTGAGGGAGAACGCGATGCTTGTCGACCGCGGCCGTGCTCATACAGTGGTTTGGGGATCAGGGACTCTTTCTCAGGGCTGTTGTGAGCAGAAGCACTTGCAGGCTGCGTCACAAAGCTCTCCTCTATAGGTTGTGCCTGACTTATTGTAGGCGTCGGAGGAAAATAAAATTCTTCCTCCGGGCTGCGCGGAACAGGAACATTGGTAGATTGCATTAAAGCGTTCCTTTCTAGAGCGGTCTTTGTGCTCCTCTGGGGGCTCTTGTCCAGAATTCGTACGGGTTCATTGGGAGGTAATGAGTTGATAAAAGCATACACCTTAGGGATATTGGCGTCTTTTTGCTGGACCTCCACGCGGTTGGCCCGTTCAGCTTCAGTAAACCTTTGAGCAAGCATCTTGACGCTATTCCTACGAGACGCCATAAAGGCCTTTTCTGCGTTGGTAGAAGCTTGATCTGTGTTTGTAAATGCCTCATCCACGTCCAGAAACGGGTCACCTGGCTCGGTTGATTCAGGATTTGCAGGCATACGAGACTTATCGGAAGGCTGAATGGTCGAGCAACGGCGGCTGTTGGCGTCGGTGCGGAGCATGTTCGAGGACGATCTCCGCCGAACTTGTGCGAGCGACGAGTTCCGGGCTGGAAAAAGGCTTTGATTGACGCTGTCTTCGAAAACGAGGCCGGACGATGATAGAGGCGGAGCCTGTACTAGTGCATGAGGCTCGAGAGGCAGTTGCATCTCATTCGGCCCGATGGACTCTCGAAGTCTTGTCGCAACGGTATCCTCAATCTCATTCGTAACCTCCGAACCCTCCTCGATAATGCGATTGTCATCGCGCTTGTGATATTGCTGTGTAGGTAATAGATGAAAGTTGTCCAAAGTTCTACTTACGGATTCGTCTTCCTCTCCTCCAAATATTTCTGGAGGATGCATCAAAATAGTCCCTTTGGACATCTCTTCCAGAGTTGCATCCGTCACATCGCTGTCATTGGCGAGGAGCTGACCCTTAGGCTCGCTCCTAGCTGCGAACAATGAAGAGTTTGATTGGACGGTGTGTCCGGAAAAGTCTCGACCTGGTTCAACTGAATGATCTGACTGCATGGTTTGGCCAGAGAAATTCCGCCCTGAATCAATTGAAGGATCTGACTCAAAGGTTCGCTCAGGATGATCGTGGGAAGGTTCAACTTGAACCGATGGTCCAGAGAAATCTCGAGCAGGCTCACTAGACTCATAACTATTCCCTCGAGTACGTCGAGTCGAGGCTCGAACCGGTCCAGCCTCAGCCGTGCTAAGATGCTCCTCGATAGGCTCAGGAAACCATGAGTCGGAAGCACGTATATCTTTGAAAGACACTGGCGACCTGCTTGGTACCCTCAACTTCTGCGTTATCTTTACAGAACCTTCCCAGCTCTCTGGCAGAGTACGTCCCCTCAGGAAATCATATATCACATCTTCGTTAGAAGATTTCAATGTCAACCTGCTTTGGGTGCTTTGTAACTTCTGGTCTTTTTCCAAGCGCGAGGAACGGAGGCGCTCAGTATCAATGTGCCGCAGCTGCTTCACGACATCTGTCCAACTACTAACGAGCATCTGCATGACGATTGCGGTAATCTTGGCTTGTTCAACCTGCGCGAGGAAATCGTCATGCTGCTCAAGCTTGTTTGGAGCCATGGTTGCGTGTTTCTCTTTGCGAGTTTTCTTCAGGCTGTTCGGTACCGGGAGTTGGGTCCCAGAAGACGAGTCAAAAGCCATACCGGAGTCATAGGTCAAGTCTCCTAGCAGGAGTGGTCCGAGCACTACACCTAGCGCTTGGTAGTTCATGAGATCAGCTGGCAGAGGCTCGTCGCTCTCTCGACTCCTGGCAATGTCTTGCTCAGCTTCATGGCCAACGAGTGCAGCCAGACCTAATACTGCACAGATCAAAGAAACACGGAAGGATGAGGTCACGCTAGATATTGCCAGTGCTATAAGTCTGGCTTTTAGATCAGTAAATTCCAGCTCTGAAAGCTTAGAATCACAGTGGAGATCTTGAGCGATGCTGCGAAGGGCTGCGAAAAGTGACAACGAGCCAAGAAGACCACCCGGGATGCTCGACACTATCTTTTTGAATACGGATGCGACATCATGCGGATTATGCGGTATATGTGTTGGGAGAAGCCCAGAGCCAACAGTCTGTTGGACAAGGTCTGGATCACTCGCATTGGCATATCGATGTGCGTAAAAATCATAGAGTGCATTAATTGTATTTAGTTGCCCTGGTACGCGGAAGATGCCTGGTGTTTTACATCCTTGGTTATCATTAGCTTGTGGCCTGTTCATACTGTATTTGCATCAAGCGGAACATACCTTGCTGGACCAAATATGTAGCCGTGGCGGAGATACAAGTTGGCAGAGTAAGCTTATCCACAGCGAAGTTGCGGGGAAGCAGCAGAATGCTCAGTCCACCTAGTCGACCAACCTCCTCCAGGCTTTTGTCCTTCAACAGGTCCTTGTGCTCCTTTTCGAGCATACTCGAGATGCTGGAGAAGCTGGCCGTGCGTTTTATTGACTTTTGTTTAGCCTTAACATTTAGCTGGTAGGTGGAAGGGGTTGAACGGCGTAACAACTTCCGCATGATCCAATTATGGTGCGTCTTGGAGGTAACTTCGGTGTGACTATCATTTCCTTGGGAGGATGTTAGATCTGGTGTGTTTTAGGGGCAAAAGAGAACACACCGATACCCTCGATCTCCGCCGTTACTGCAAATTGGGGTAATCCATGCCTCAAAGCCAGAACATTGTATTCTTCGACAGATTTCGAACTTCCACGATTTTGGGAGTTGCTAGATGAATTTGAAAAGATTCTGTGACTGATAGAACTCCATGTCGTGCTTGTGACTCGAGATCCTTCGCTTCGTGCACCATCAAAGGAGTGCCTTAAATCGTCTCCATTTACCTGTAGCTGATGCTCTTGAAGTTGAGGTACCAAGTCCTTGTGTCGAGCAAGTTGATCGTATTTGGGGACGATTCGGGCACCACCAGAGGAGTGTCTTGGATCGTCTCCGTTCGCCTGCAGCTGATGCTCCTGAGGTTGAGGTACTGAATCCTTCTGTCGAAGACGCGGATCGCCTTTGGGGACGATGATAAGCTCGCGACCATTCAACATCCAAGGTGCTTTCTTTGATTTCTCCATATGCTTTTTGGGCGATGCAGGAACAGACTGTTCTTCGTTCGATCTGGCCTTGCCCTTCAACACGGATGACTTTCTACTGTTCGGAGCCAACCAGCCATGTTTCCCCACTCGATGGGACTGTTGCTTGGGCACTTTGAGAGAATCTGGGTTGAGCAAGCCTCGTGCAATCTGAATGTCCATGGGCTCTGGTTGGCTGACCCTACTAGAAGGCACGCGCGTACGACCAGGTATCACGAAAGTATCTAGTGATGAGCGACGCCGAGCTCTCTCCGTAGGCCCTGCCTCAGCTATATCAGCATTGGTGGGTAACAATGGGGCAGCGCTCTGCGAATTTCGCATATTGATGTTTCTATGAATGCTGTATCATTTTGAATAAGAGAAATGTGAAGTGGGACATACCTGCGTAGGTGTTTTGCCGACCCACAGCGGTCGTTCTTGCCTATTATATGATCTCGTCGATCTTTTGTAAACTCTTGAAACGAGACGTTGAAGTGAGTCGATCTTGCCTTCCGGCAATGGTACTGCCCGCAGAACCGTCAATACAACCGCTATGACAACCGCTAATACCGACGAGGACGTGAATAATAGTGAATATGAAGACCATTGGGAGTGCCCGCCTTTCATATTGTAATTATTTAGCCCCTTCTCGTATCCTGATCGTTACTATTATCTCTATGCACATAATGTCGAACGAGATACAAAACAAATCTTTACCAAGTCACTGCGCCCTAGGATATCGAACACCACGGAAATGCACAAATAACGCTCAGATTCACATGCGTCATTCCGGCTTCACATCATCCCCCTCGCCCTCGAGAAGGATATATTCTAGGATGTCACTCAGGGTCAATACGCCGACCAAACGATTGTCTTCGTCGATAATTACCAGCCGGTGAACTCGAGACTTTCGGATTGTGTCAAAGAGGGTGTCGAGACGATCATCGATGGAGCATGTAAAGATTCCGGGGAAATCCTGTTAGGAGAGTCAATAAAACCGCTGCACCTCAGGATTCAGAACACAGACATCCGAGCGTTTCTGAAGGGCCTCCCCCACGTTTAGATTTAATTCATCATATGCAGCACCCTTGATAAGAGTAATGACATCTACAGCTTCGAATACGTTCGTGACGACCCCTTGAGCTATCAGCTTGTTGTCCGCTCATTATAGCATAAGCCACATACCATCACTATTCAATATTGGCACGCTAGAAATGTTGTAATTCACAAGCTGATGGATGACATCGAATACTGGTGTTTCCATCTTCGCAGTCTCGAGATTCTTGTAAGTTCCAAGGTTGAGTAGCCTTAAAGGCTTTCGAAGCAGTTGGGTTTCCGAGACGTTGACCGCAACAAATTTCAGGATGCGATACTGAGTAACGACGCTGACGACCATAGCACGCTTGGTCTCGTCGTCAATGTCCACTAGTGGAATACGACGAGCCCGGGACTCTAACATGCGCCGGCAGGCTTCGTAGAGGGGACGTAGAGGGTGAATTGATACGGTCTCGAGAGGAGCCACACCGATAGCTTTCTCGATATCTTGACTTGCATATCAGTCTATAAAGCGGATAGACTTAAGACAAGCTAGCTGTTCTGCGGTAGCTTACCGCGAAGACTGTTCAGCTTGAATTGATCAATCCGGTTGACTGCCTCGGGGTTTTGCCAATAGTACTGGATGAGATTGAGATAGTCAGATGTTGTTAGTAGACCGGCAAATGTCGAAGTCCTTGAATCCCACAATGGCGCCGACACGATGCCTGCTAAGAGTCAGTCCGGCATCAGAGAGCGAAAGGTGGAAGTCCACCATGACCATTCTGAATCAGGATCGTAAGGCTCTTCTTCACCAGCAGCGTGGTATCAAAAACAATCAAGCGAAAACTCAGCGGCAGCACATCGTAACTCGTACGGACTTTGAGAAAGTCTCGAATCCTTTGCTGCGAGATTGGGAGATTATGTCAGCATTAAACGGGTTGGCACGGGGTTTTTTCCGGAGATGCATGGGTCAGCAGCAGGAACTCACCAAGCCGAGACGTTGATCCCTCTCGACTGCGCTCTCTGGCTCAGCCGGAGCCATCGGTTTGGAATACGCTCGAGGACGACGTAAATAAGATGCTGGTGTCACAAATCCGTCGTGACCTGGATTGGCGGGAAGGCTAGCCATTACTCGAGTACAGTATTCCGTAACTCCGTACATCCATCCGTATTACGACGGGGCGCTCTGCAAGCCTGCGCCAAAAGGCGCTGTCTTCTTAGTGTTGTTTTTTGTTCGGTCTCTATCTCGACGTGAACATCTCTGGCTTCTTCTTTCAAGATCGATGGGAAGGTATCTGGCAAGCTGACTGCTTCTTGCCACTAACGATGCTGTCGTATCTCTTTGATTGATGCGACAATTCAATTTTCCAACACTCAAACCGAAAGCAGATTGTGGCATGTGAAAGGGGGGATGGATCTTATCTCTGATAAGGTAAATTCGCTTCACTGACCTATCAGCGCAAGCGGCCCGTCCTGTGGCTTTGCTCTGCAGATCCTGAGGTGACTTACATACCTTATCTCCGAGGTTCTGTTTCTTTGGCCTTCAAAGTGGTTTACCAACAGGCGATGGAGGCCTGTCACAAACCTCGAGCATCTACAGATTCTATTCACTTCACTCCCGATGTCTAAAATGCTTCGGATAGACATGCCCAGATTGGGACAAGTGCAGATGAGATATATTCTACTTAGTACGAACCGGCAGAGTCGACCTAAGTAAGGTTAGGTGAAGTCCATAATTCCATGCGAGTAGGATATTCATCCAACAACGATTATCGATATGTTCACTATGGTTGCTGCCCTTGAGACTATTTATACCTTCATACTTGAGACTCGCCGACGGTGGTGCTTGCAGTCTCTTCCATAAAGCTCAAACCTAGCATCTACAAAGAAGAGAAGAACAGGGCCATGTTACACACCCATTAACGCCTTTGTCGCTAGAATGTCGGGTATTATTGCGCTGTAGAAACTCCCTTTGCAAATACCGAGTGCCTCCACGCTCCTGCATGAATCACTCATATCATGAGCATGACATTAGACCATGCCGATGGGCTTTGCAATCCATACCCCCTTCCACTTAGTCCAGCCCCCCACATCCCGATCTTCCTCCGAGTGTTCGTCGGACTCATCCCCTGGATCTTGCTGTATTGCCATGCCCATATCCCTCGACTGCACACCCTGCTGGGGTGAACTACCATCCGATGTTGGCTTCGCTGCTTGATGTTGTGGCTCTCCCGTTTGATTCGATCGCTCTGGCTGTTCCCTAAGGTGCTGAGTACGTTTCAGGTATCGTGCCTTCTCTGCCAGCCCTTCTTCCGACTCCAACCACTTACGTTGGGACGGTAGCAGGCGATCAAGATTCTCGATCGAAATGGATCGGACAATCGGAACTTTTGGTTTTGTGTTCAAGTCGTCAGCTGCTTTGGAAACGCGGTCTACATAAATCTCTTTTGCGATCTTGTGATCTGAGCTCTCAATCATCGTGACTGCGAGGCGAACGGTCCAGTGATTCGGGTTCTGCAAGCAGGTCTCCATAATGACACTATCATCGAGCTTTCCCCGCTTAGTTGCCGGTACCCATCCTTTGGTAGTGCATATCCGTTCGAGCCACATAGCGATAGCTTCGCGGAACGAATCAATGGTGACATCGAGCATCGAGGGTGAAATCAAACGAACCAACATCTCATCGGTGAGCATGATCAGGAAGTGGGACTGGTGTGATGTTAGCTTCTTCAAAAGGCTTTCCCATAATGTGAAGACTTCATCCATGTGACGACCAAGTCTGTGCTTCTTAGTCAAGTGCCAGGGCAGATATGACATTAGTACTCACGTTCTTGAGCTAGGGATCATGGTTCCGTGTTCCAGAAGTACTTTGACAAGTTCTGCGATGACCAATTTTTCGTTCTTGCAAATTTTTACAATTTCAAGGCATGCCTTATCGGCCGAATGGGTCGGCATCGCAACGTCCCTGCGACCAATCGTCTTCACGTCATCTATACAAGCTTCGTTGTACTGGCGGAGGATGATTCTAAGGTTTTCCTTCAGCTTCTCCCGACCCTCCTTGAAAGCGTCAAGTTCATCTTCGTCCAGATTTCCACTCCGGACATCTAGGTATCTCCAGTAGTCATTCCATAGCCAGTCTAGAGATCTCTCTGCAGCTCGACGAAAAACGACAAGAGACGGTAAATCTCCATGGGTCGCTTCGTGGCGCAGTTCAACAAAGGAAGCGGGTAGGCCAATTTGCTTCGCCTTTGCGTACATGGATACCTTGTACTTTGCATCTTGTTCCGAGTCGAGAAGCCCAGTCACGAATCTGTTTTGGTCAGAAGAACAGAGACCTGAAAGCTTGATGGGTACGAAGTTAATCAACAACTGACCGACAAAACGCCGTGCTATAACAGGCGCGGATAGCGAAGGGAGATAGTTGGTTGCTTTTGGTGTCATCGCTTAGAATCGCATCTATGAGGAACCATGTAGACTCCACGGCGTGTGGAAGGTTTCCACGCAGCTTCCAAGCCGAGATCTGAAGGAACGTGTCAGCATTCCCCTGGAGCGGGATGCACATCATGCACCTATAACGAATGAAGGAAGCAAGATCATTGTTCCTGCAAAGGAGGTTCGGTTGCATGAGACAAGTGCAGATACTGTCAGGGGATTCGTTTCATGAGCTATGTTTACCAAAGTGTCTCCAAGAATTGTGTAGACAGTAGCATGTGGAGAAGGAGCTAAGGCAGCCAACGGCCGAGTTAAAAGGAAACAATGATGCCAATGGGAAAAATATGAGAATCTCGGTCGAAGGTATTCACAAGCGTATGAAGACTGTCCATGAGCTCATATGAAGATCTACATCAATGCCGCTAGCAAAACATATCTACATCTGGACTCACTCGATTGCAAGCTTTTCTCCTCAGGTCTGGATCTTTACAACCCTTGGCTGGATAAAGCCAGCGTCTCGCGGTAAGTATCTCGTCGTTATCTCGCCATGGTATGAATACAAGATGATCCATATTCATACTTTAGGTAGCTACCTTTCTTCAAGTATCGTGAATGGTTTGGAAGACGATTTCGAGAACTACCACAGTACGCACGCTATAGCCTATGGTAGAGGTTTGAGAGTATGTTGTGGCGCAGCAGAAACGGGTGGATTCCGGGCCGTTGGAGCTTGTTTTAAGCCGCACTAGCATTTCCACAGCTCTTCAGCGACAGTAAGGTATGGCAAAGTCTCGCTGGAAACACACACAGGCACGAAAGGGCTACGATGGTAGTGTGGAATGACCATGCCGAACTATCGAAGCTTGCATCTTTCGAGAGTCTCTGGTGAGGCGATTGCTTGTCAAAATCTGTGGGCTTTGGAAGTTCGTTGCAAGATATTTTGAGAATGGCGAAGATCCTGTCGCATGTCGGAACTTGAATTCTGGGGGATCTAGGAGTCCGAAGGCTCAGCGCTACGAAGTACGAAGTGAGAGATTTCCTAAACACAAATGGCTTATGGAATGGCAGCTTCCCATCGGGGGAGAATATGATCAATTGGATCATCCGTGAGGCGCGCATGGTCGCCATTCCTCTACCTTGAAGAAAGGGTTGCACATGACAAAACATGACCCGCAAGGTAAACGACAACTCCTGGCTTTAGGTGATGCACGATTGCCTTGCCCGGCAAGGCACTTTGAGGAAAGCAACATCGTGCAAGACTGACGGAGAATCCTTGCGACAAAAGTCCCTGCAACCTGACCTCAATACAGAGCGCCCCAATTGCAGACGGTGATAGGTCTCCGCCTCTCTCGTTTACCAAACCGGGTTTGTTTTTAATCAACTTGAAACATTTTTGGCACCTCGTCCATTTGCTGAAGCCGAACAAATGCGCCTGTCGCAGCAACAAGTGGCGGATGCTGCATAGAAAGCAAAGTGGAAAATGGAACCCTCATACATCAAGGCAATAATGATGCAGTGATCAATAATGCTGCAGGTGGGAAAGCTTCTGCAGCCAGGTTGCACACTGCATTCCGCAGTCACTGTCCCATACTCCATGGACCATAAGGTACCTAAGCGAGCAAACGCTGATCACTTCCTACTTCGGCCTAGGTTTCGCAGGGTTTTACTTGCGCTCCACCAAGTGGCACCAACTCCTCTTGGCGACCTTCGTCACTAAGAAAAATCATAAATCATTTTGGTGATTCACTCAGATGATTGACATGGCGATTCTCCTCGAGCGAGAAATCGCTTGTCACTGCCATAGAGGGACGCTACTCATGCATGGGGTATCTAAGGACAGAAAGGCTCCTCCAGCAGCTCACAGATTCGAGCTTCCAGCGCTTCAAAACTCAAAGCTTCGTTGGAAAGGATTCCTTGCCAGACACTTGAACACCTTGCTTTCGCTATGTAATACCGAATCCAGATCCACCCATCCCTCCCTAAACCACCGTGCAAGAGTCCTTCAAAACCATAATGAATTCTCTAAAACCGGGTCTGGCGCTTTCGGCTGACACAATGGCATCGTCTGATCGAAGGCTATACAATTGGTGTATTGATCGTCGTTGTCGAAGAAAAAGGTCTGGTTAGACAAGTCGTTGTACGTAGGATAGAACGATGGCTGAGTGTCATCCTGAGCAAAGCTGACGGGAACGTATTCCTCGGCCTCATCTGCTGAAGAAGCTTCCTCCTCGTCTTCATCATCTCCTTCATCTTCTTTCGGAGGTTGCCACGTTTCTTCTAATTTCAAACCTTTGCCCATTGACTCTCGCTGCAAATTTGCGGAATGATTTGGACCCTGGCCATGACCAACGTTGAGCGATGATAGCACGTCTCTATCTGTATTGTCATAGAGCCCCATGCCCACCAGCTCTTTACTCTTTTTTTTCGTTATCTGTACGAGGTCGGTGCCGTCCAAATCGTTTGCCGGATATTGTATTGGAAGAAAGTCTGGTGTCTGTGGAATGGGATAATCGTCAATGTTTGAAGAGAGATGAGCCCAGTCCGAGGCCTGCAACCCTGACAACGCATACTGATCATATGTGTACCCATAAGGAAGTAACGGATTTGCGGTTTGAGCTATGTCAGGCACACCGTATGATGGATATGATGGGAATACCATGTCGTTCCCGGTCATTAGTTGTTGATAGCCTTCCGCATTCGCCAGAGGCTGGTCGAACATTTCCGGGCCCCCGTTGACGCAATACTGAGAATGTAACTTCACATCGTTCTCCTGGAATGGCTGGTTTGCATGAGTTGTCATGTTACCTTCTGCGAATGGGTGGCTTAGAGGGACTGGGTCTTCGGCGACCGCCAGGGTCTCAAGTCCTGCTATAGTATTCCTCATAGTTGGCTCGCCGGTAAAAACATTCATTGCGGCCATCTCATGTTCTCTCGAGCCAGGATGCCAGCTCACTGGCCTTCCTTGCGCTGCCTGACGCCATGAAGTATAACTGTTCCCCAGCCTCTGTCCTCGCGCTTGGTATCTCTCTTGCGCGACGGAATGGTTTGGTCCAGTTGGTTGTGACGTAGTGGTTTTTCGACGCTGAACATTGCAGTTGTGAGGGCTGTTTCCAACGCTATTCGCTTTCAGAATTTTTGCTGATCTCCTTCTACCGGTCATGGAATTGCTATTGGAGTTTCCTGAGAGGCGCCGCAACAATTGGGCATGTGCCATTTGATTTGACACATTGGCAAGCATGGCATCGAGTTCTGTTGAAGGCATAGCGTAGGATGTCGGGCCTTTCTGATGGGGTTGAAACATGATTATATCTTCTTGGAGAGTACCGATTGAGAACGAGAGTTATGATGTCAATTTAACGAGATATCTGCATATTCGACTGGAAACAAAAGTTGGGTTCGGATTTTGGAAAGGGCATTCTCAAGTAGGTAGAGGTAGTGGACGTTCACAAGTTAAGAGGGGATCGATATATCCAAAGGGATGAGTAATGATGAGACAGAAGCGCATCACGCACGGAGTTGGAGAGACTTACTTCATCCTCCACGCCTCTGCATTCTTAGACCCCACGGCTAGGCCATCAGGGATGGATTGGCGTTGGCGGGAATACAAGCATGCATGAAGTAGTTCAAGTTGGGACTCTGGGAACACCAACGAGAGGTTTGAGACAAGACCACTGGGCCCCGCAAGGTTCCATGGACCATGCGAGTTTTAGACCCGCGATTATATTGCTACGCAAATTGGGTTTTGCCCAGGATGGATGGGACGATAAAACAACATGGTCCTGAAGGAGGCAACTATAATTGTGCCGTTTGGGTGGCACCAAATAAATAGTCATCATGGGCTTTCCGCGCCCGTAATTTGATCGGCCTTGCTTGGAAGAAGCGGTCAAAAGACCTGGTCACGCTGGTCTGACACGGCAAATGCGCCGCTGCTTGGGGTTCAACAATGGGCACTCTACCTAATCTTTCGTTGGATCGCGGCCTGAAGGGGCCTCGAAACCAGCCGACGAAAAAAGCAATCACGAAACAGCTGCTACTAACTTACATAGGCGTTTACCAATCATGACTGCGCAACACTCGGGCATAAGGCCATGAAGCTTAGTGTGACGCACTGAAAATCCTTCTATCGTATTCTCCGAACCAAACACAACCTTTGAGGCCACAAGCTTATGACGCAGGGAATCGGTGGTGATTTAATCTTGAAGAATTAGACATCGGCCCTTTGACTGTTGGGAGAGACTCGTGCGATATTACCTCTGTACGGAGGTACAAAGTGACCATCAAAAGCAACCTAGGGGCCGGTAATGCCGTAACTCCATTCAGTACTTTTATCGACAATTACCTACATTAACATGCTGTCTTCGTCCCTCGGCATGCAGCCGGGAGCCTGGAGGTTCAACTACATACAACATGCCACATTATTGTTCGAGTTAGATCGCGACTGGAAACATACAGATGTGCAGACGATCCCGAATCCCCTCGTCATGATTGGCTACCAATTCATCTATCGCTAGTTCCGATGCCATCTCTCGTCTCCATCGTTTTCATGGGTCGGCGAATAAACATCCTAGCAAGGCGGGCTTTCCAAATTAGCACAATGAGATGGCGACGCGAATGCTTTAGAGGCTTAAGAACTATGGCCCTCTCGGGTTAATGGGCTTCTTACGTCGTAATGCAAGAATACCCCCGCCGCCAAATCGCATGCGTTAGAAGCCGCTCCAGGAAGGGCTCCCACACACTTAGTATGTACTAGACATCGACAAGGCTGCCTGCATGCTGCTACCCACTGGTTTGTCGAGCAGGTTCGTTACACGACCGAGCAGGCACAAGCAGGCAGGTGTCTTACTACTAAACTTTCAACACCGCATCTCGGATTTCTATTAACCGCCTCAACTTCATGGTTCCCGTCGATCGGCGCCTTGAGGACGCCGTGGAAGTGTGATACATGTACCTCCGTATGAAGTTTGACCCACCGCATAGAAGGAGTCTTACGCTTGCCTTTATGGGGCAGTCGTTGAGTCAATTTAGGTTCGTCGTCCAGCCAGGCTCCCTTTGTCGTGTCGACGCACAGAACATGAAAACCAAAAAACGATAATATTATTACACTTCTTGCGCCTACCCATACACCAACTTGACTCAAAGGTAATAATTGCATCCCAACCTCAACGGTTTGCCAGGGTCGGAGCCTGCTTTTGGCGATGGTGCGCCTCTACATGGGTATCTTCTAAAAATCATCTCGTGAGTCAGGTCAACTCGTGGGAGATCAGCAAGCGCTGGCTTTTCCCAATAATTAGGGACGAGTACTGTATGGTAACAAGACCAAGTTTTTGTAACTGCACCTACGGAGGCGCATACCATTGCCAGACCAAATAAGTAGTGCAATGATGTTTCTGCTCGCAAGGTCTTCCCTCACAACCAACCCAGTCGCAGCCACAAAGGAGAAGTCTCACACTCCAAAACCGTGAAGAACGCGTGGCGCGCTACGGATTGGCTCCATCATATACTACGCATGCTTACCTTACTTTAGATAAATGACATCTTAACAACCCAAGCTGCAGCTTGCATTCGACAGTCACACCCTCTTGATCCATCCCACGCTGCAGAATGCACGTCAAGGACTCAGCCGGCGCCCATCGGATATTCTCACAATGCACGATTGCTATGATTGACCCTCAATAATGGCGCATATGTGTGATCTGCAAAGGTCCGGACCAGGTCAAGTCGCTGCCTTCTGGTACAAAGGACTCGCGGACAACAACGCCTAGGATCATCTCTCTTTCGCTCTCAAACGTTTCGGGGTGGCTGACATGGACTCAGGCTTGTCAGGCTAGTAAAAGTCCGCTCACACCGTCACACGGTAAGCGACATCTGGCCGAAAGACCTGAAGTTACGAAGTTGGATTGTCCGACATCCGTACCAAACTTTGCGCATCAAAAATGGGCAACAACATCCGAATCTGTACTTATCAATCTTACTCCGCACTTCTAGTTAATACACCATGCTTCAAGCCAACGAATTTTCACGCTTCCTCTTCTAGCAATCCGACGCGGCGGTTCTGTCAATGACACTGAATTTCCACTCGTAGACCGCAGCAAACCAATGATACCGGATGATACCCATCATGCCATTGGTACTACTGTAAGGTGTATTGCTTGTTGTACCTATGAAGTATGCAGTAGTAATACCACGTAGGCATGTTGTATTTTCCATCTAGCCTTGCCAGACTTTGATCCGTGCGCTGTGGTAGTGGTGTGCGGCATGGAGCCGAGCAGGCGTATTGGCCACTTGAGTCTTGGATGCTGATAGGATCTCAACAAAACGAATTGCCTTTTCCGATCGTATGATGTTGAGTGACGAAAGCAGGAGCATGGCACCATGCAACAGCTGGAAAGTTACTCACCGAGTACGGAATAGAGCTATGAGTACTCGGAGCTTCAGTCTTTAGGGCACAACCCGTATCAGGTTCCATCAGGGGCTTTCCGCAGTCACAGTTCAGCCAATCTCCGGTTCGCCCGATATATTTATTATTTTCGCTTATTCTAGGTTGCGGCTCAAGGATACACAGTAACCGAATCCGAGGTGACTATCCAGGGCGATTAGGCCATGAGAGTCACTTTGAAACATGGAAAGCTCGATGTCTTGACTCTTGGTTAATAGAGGTACTACAGTACTACCGTGGATGACCACTATCAAGTATTTGTCAACAGATACCGAAATATGGATCACGCCATTACAGACCCTACTCAAGAACAGTTTGACTCTGGAGCGACTACGGACCTTGCTTCCACACGCTCTAGAGACCAGGTGAGCCTCGCTGCTGGAATGTCCCGCATCTGGCCCCGGAGTTCCAGGGACGCTGATCGTCCGAAGGGCAATGCAGATTCGAGCGCCAGCGAGTCCGAGTATCAGCATGGTCTTGAGGTCTCAGTGCCCATCATCCTGCCGGGATGCTTGAGCTGAAGGTGTAGGCTTAGGTAGTCTTCGACGGGGAGAATCAACATCGTCGCAAGTCGTCACTCGTCTCAGACCGCCGTCAGGATACAGCCTGCTTCGTTCACTCTCTTCTTGACAAGCAGAGGAAGTTGGGAAACTCCAATGTATTGAAAGACATCAATGAAAATGCCAAGCAGGACAAAGCAGTGGACAACAACGACTCCGTCACCCACTCCAGACTACTTACGAAAAAGCAACTGGTGGATATGGCATGGGGCGTTCGAGAGCTATCGAAGACATTGGGCAGCATCCGGCTGAGACTGAAGGTCAAGACTGTGTTCCTCTTGACCAAGGCGCACGACGAGAATTTGATTGGGTATACCAGGGAGGTTGTCGAGTGGCTCCTCTCAAAGGATAGGACAACACCATACATTGTGTTCGTTTTCCAGTGCTACTGGAGGAACACGGACAAGCTTAACTGTAGTCAGATATGTTGAAAATACGCTGGAGCACAACCATAAATTCCATGCCAAAGGCCTTATCTCACAAGACATGTCTCGCGAAGGTCGCTTGAAGTACTGGACCAATGAACTATGCGAAAAGCGTCCCCAAACATTTGACTTCGTGGTGACAGTACTTTTTCCAATATTCGTCTTGTGAGCCTGGTTGACTTGGTCATAGCTAGGAGGCGATGGGACCCTTCTATATGCCAGCTGGCTTTTCCAAAGAATTGTACCTCCGGTTCTGTCATTTGCCTTGGGCTCTCTAGGCTTCCTTACGAAATTTGATTATAAGGACTTTGAGAATACCCTTACGAAAGCTTTTACCGAAGGAGTCACAGTAAGCCTACGTCTGAGGTTCGAGGGCACGGTCATGCGATCACAGCACAGAGAACGAGGAGGCAAAGACTTAGTGGACGAACTTATTGGCGAAGAGTCGGAAAATGAATATACGCATAAGCCCGATGGTTCCTATGAAATTCTAAACGATATTGTTGTTGATAGAGGCCCAAATCCTAGTAAGCTCACCAGGAATTTTGCGATCTGCTTTGCGGTCTGCTTTGCTGACTTGGACTTAGCAATGTCTTCCATCGAGATATTTGGAGATGACGAGCACTTCACAACCGTGCAAGCCGATGGAGTGTGTGTTGCAACGCCTACAGGGTCAACCGCCTACAATCTTGCAGCTGGAGGTTCTCTCTGTCATCCGGAGAATCCAGTAATACTCGTGACTGCAATTTGCGCTCATACGCTCTCTTTCAGACCCATAATCCTTCCTGATACAATTGTGCTACGTGTTGGGGTTCCCTACGACGCTCGTACTTCCTCATGGGCAAGCTTTGATGGTAGGGAAAGGTTTGTAGTCTTCCCACGTATCCTAAATGACATCCTAATGACTTGACCCAGGGTTGAGCTGTGTCCAGGCGACTACGTGACCGTTTCGGCGTCTAGATATCCATTTGCTAATGTGATGCCGCACGGTAGGAGAAGTGAAGACTGGGTCACCAGCATTTCAAGAACGTTGAATTGGAACTCAAGGCAGCGGCAGAAGAGTTTTAAGGAATGGGAGGATCAACGGTAGATTTTTCATCTTACCTACATAAAATTTATCGACATCTCAAGGTTTCGTGAACTCCGTAAAGCGTTCGCTTGCCAACAACCTCCAAAACTAAACCGTAACATCGACTCTCCCTACTCCAACCACCATGTCTACCTCTACAGCCCCCAGAGCCCAGCCTCCTACTACCGCATTTCTCCCTCCACAGTCTCAATCAACATTCCCAATCCCAGATTCGCAATCCGCTCCCCGCCCCTCCCCCATCGCTGGTCTTCGCGTCCCCTCCAATCGTAAAACCATCTACGACCGTAACCTCAACCGCACACGAACAGCTGAGCTCAGCCGCGCCAGCTTCGCTTATCTCTTTTCGGAGATGGTCACATATGCTCAGAAGAGAGTTACGGGGATTCAGGATCTAGAACGGCGGTATGTCCATGGCAACCTACCACAGCTCCAAGAAATAAACCACTCTAAATATTACATTTCGAAAACCTCGAAAACTCCTACTAATCCACTCTTCTCAGACTCTCCGCAATCGGCATCCCCCTCGGCCTCCGTATCCTCCCCCTCATCCTCCACCGCACCACCCCCCCTCCCCCGCGCCCTACTCGCATCCTCCCCCTCCTCCAATTCATCCACACCCCCCTCTGGCGACACCTCTTCGGCCGCCCCGCCGATGCCATCGAGCACTCCTCTACCAACAACAACGAATACATGATCAGCGACAACGAGCCACTCGTTAACCAGTACATCAGTGTGCCAAAAGAGATGAGCCAGCTGAACTGTGCGGCGTTTGTAGCGGGCGTGATTGAAGGCGTGTGCGAGGGATGTGGGCTGAGCGCAGGTGTGACGGCGCACAATGGCGAAGGGGGGGAGATGTGGCCCGGGAAGACGGTTTTTTTGATTAGGTTTGGTGAGGGGGTTGTTGAGAGGGAGTCGTTGCTGGGTGGGAGGTGAGTGAGAAGGAGAAATATGAAAGAGCTTGTGGAGGGTCTGCTGTCCTGTCTTGGCATTCAGGTATAACAAGCTTGTTGCTCGACTATGCTACAACCTTCATATTGGCGGAACTTTGCGGTTCCCATGAGTTGCGTTTCGACTGAGTCTCTCGGCTTGGTATCCTTCGTCGAGTCTGTACCGACATGCACTCGTACTACATCTGCGGCTCAAGAAGAACGCTGGGTAGAGCGCCGGGAAACCATGAATGCGCTCTGGACTACCGAGGGGAGGTGACCGACATAGAACAAACAAACTCAGCATCTCGGTCGATCCAGCAAGCTTTCCACAGCGTGAACAACGTCTACAACGATGAATGGCTTCTTTGGAACACGCCATTGAGGACACCTTTGCAAATTCACACCAGCAACGAACGATATAGTCCCTTGGGGGAGTCCAGCAAGCATATCATCAGAACAACCGGGCATGGTCTTGGCCACACGGAACCCAATTAGAGCTGTTTCGCGCTTTACCTAGGAACATCGACCCAGAAGTATCCTATTTACACCGCTACCTATTGAAAAGAATCCGGCATCTACGATAGCATAAAATGCAAAGAGTCTCTAAGCCTACTAAACCCCATCTGAGCTCGCTGAGCCCCGAACCTTGTTCAGGCCGAACACACACAGCACTCTATCACCCATCATCACCTCCACGTATCTCCACAGGGTCTCCTACAAGCGAATCTCCCGCACCAGTTCAGTCAAACCGCCACGACTCAGCTCTGTTCCACATGGCGCGGCTGAAGGATCAGGAAGCTAAGAAAAAGTCTCAGCGGAGAGGGTGGGGCTAGATCGATTGCTGTTTGGAAAGGGCGGAAAGTGGGGGGGGAATAGGCAGATAAAAATTCCGTATTGCACCTGTCCCTGGAACCCCTTTTGTGAAGGATCCAATATACGCCATACCAGTCTGAAAGCATATTCCGTCATAGCAGAAGACGTTTTCTTTCTCATCCAAGTGCTTCGTATCGCTAACCTCACACGCCCCCTTCTTAACCTTTCTTTCTCCCCCCCCCCCCTTCTCCCCTCCCAACTATTCAACCCCCAAGCAAAACCTCGTTCCCTGGCCCTTGGTACCTCCTGATGTCTGAAAGCGTAGGCTCCTGCATGGTCTGTATTCGCAGGGCTCGAACGTCGGTTATCATGCCGGATCGGTTTCATATGTTTGGTTGATAATAGTTTGGTGGATGGAGGGTTTGGGGTGGGGGGTTTCTTGTGGAGGGGATGGGTTTTTGATGGGGATGTATAGAGACTGCGTCGTTGCAAGTAGGAGCGATTGTGGGGTTGGTGGGGACGGAGATGGACATCATCCCAGCGCGAATCCGAATACTCTTTGAGGGTAGGGTATGTCTACGATCTCGTGTGACTTTTTGACTTTGCGACAAACCACAACACCTATTACGGATCCACATCCACCCTCCTCCTCTTCTCTCCACCACCCTCCCGATACGGCGACGGGCTTCGCTTCCTCCAACCGCGGTCTTCTCTTCGCGGTGGTGGCGGCGAGCGGGATTGCGAGTATGACCGCCGCCGCGAGTCTCTTCGGTAGCGGTTCAGAGGCGGTGACGGCGATCGCGAGTAGGAGCGCCGCCGCGTGTCTCTGTAGCGCTCTCTTCGTGGCGGAGGAGATCTTGAGCGTGAGTAGGACCGGGGTGGCGGACTGCGTCTCCTGCGCTCACGAGAACGCGAACGCGAATGGTCATTTCTGGCGTCGAAGTTTGAGTTGGGTTGAGCAGTTCGTGCCCTGGGGCCGTCGGGGGCTCCCACTGGCGGCTTTCTCCTCTCCCCCACATGTGTAGTATTGGCGCCCGAGCCCCCCTTCCCAGCATCTCTATCTGGCAAAAACCTCTCGTCCATTCCCATCCCGCCTCTGCCACTTCCACTAGCAAACTCCCCGTATCTCCCCGTATCCTCGCTCTTCAGATCCTTATACTTCGTCCTGCCCTTCCTGCCAAGACGCGTCATATCCCTAATCTGCATATACTGCGGCAGCAGCTCGCGGTTCTGCACGTCATCCGCATATCTCAAGCCCATGATGTCCCTCCTATCCAACCCTTCGGCTTTGGCGTCGTCTTGGAAGAAGGCGCCTTTGTGGAAGTATTTCTGCATGTAGGACATCTTGCCCTTGGCCTCGCGCTCTTGCTTTTGCGTTTCGAGAAACGAGCGATCCTCGGCGTCACGCTCTTCCTTGGAGAGATTGCGGCGGCGGTCGAGTTCCTCACGCTCTTTTTCGGCGAGCTCGATGGTTTCGCGCTCGCGTTTGACTCGTTTGAGCTCGCGGAGTTTCCAGGCAGCGCGCTCGGTTTCGGGGTCGAGACCGTCGGTGTCGTCGACTTGGTCTACCTCAGCATCCTCGTCATCGTCCCAATTCTTTTTGCCAGCGGCGAGAGCGGCGGCGTTTCTTTCGAGCTGTTCTTGGATCATGGCGTCGGCCTTGGCTTTGCGCCTAGCTTCCTCTTCTTCCCAGGTCTGGTCTTCTGTTTTTGCGTCTACCGTGGTTGCGGTATCTTTCCGTTTGTCTTTTTTGATAAAGGTAGGCCTTAGCAGGACTTTTGGAGCTTCCTCCTCGCTACTACTTTGCTCGCTTCCGCTTTCTTCCTCCGAATCTTCATCACTGCCCTTATCCTCCTCGCTCTCTTCAGTCACGAAACCTTCTTCTTCTATCGCCCGTGCAGCTTTCTCGGCTTCTATGCGCGCATCTTCTTCGGCAGCAGCTTGACGCCTTCGCTCACTTAGGTCGACTTTCTTGAGATTGCTGGCGATTTTGGTGGCATCTGAAGGGAACGAAGCCGCTTTCGGAGCGGGAGCTTTTATGGGTTCATCAGATATCTCTTCGCCCTCCTCCGAGTCTTCCTCTTCCTCTGATGAGTGCTCTTCGACTAAGGGCTTCCCAGGGCGATACCGAGCTGGCTTAACCGGGTTTGCGGTCATGCGACTGGAAGCCATTGTGAAGGGAGATCAATGCGTCTATAACTGTAGTACGAAGAAACCCTAAGTCACATAAGAATCATACCATTGGAAACGCATAAAGTCTACAACGTAAGGTCGCTTGCGCTACTAGGACATGATAGAGTAAGGTAGGTGTTGCGGTAAAGTGAAGCTGCTAAGCGAAGTGAGCCCCTCCATCACCGCAATTACCCGGCATTCAGCTAAAGTATATATCCCGGACTGATCCCCCAATTCAAATTTTTCTTCTTCATACTTACCTTATTGGGGCTTCCGTGATCAAGAAGACGGTCAGCCATGATTTGCGCCCTGCATTGCACAGCGCGGAGGCAAAGGTCATCGAGCTATCTTCGGATATCTCGCTGGTGCAATTTTTGATGGTTCTCCTCACCTCTAGAGGCTTTTTCTTTTCATTGATGTCTTGGCCTCGAGCTGAGCTTTAAAGAAGAGAATACAATGTGGGTACTATACCTCCATTCGGACTACCACGCAGCATTGGAATCCTGCTATGTCCTGTGTAATTGTTTGTCTACTGCATTGGTTATTCGATGCATACAGCTATAAATGTTGTCGGTGTGCAGTGCTCTGCAAATTTTGGTGACCACTCTTAACCTCCGTAGCTCATATCAGCACAAACTATCGCTCATATCCCTTCCATAAGAAGTATGTAGGAGCAGGCATATACAGCAGCAGGCATGATAAGCACCACTGCCATAAAATATGGATCGTTTATGTGTGCAGTCTGAATTTTTACTTTGCCTGCACACATCTCGATTAGCCATCTCTACAAACAAAATCCTATTCCCCTTAAAAAACAATTCCTCCAGGGTGTATGAAGGCGGCCTTTTTCCACAGAAAACTCCAATCTGACCACAAAGAAAATCTCCAGCACCATGGCCAAAACAGCCAAACTTAAAAAAAACTCCAAATGTCTCCCCCTCCTGCCCCACCCTTCACAATACCTCACTAACCACCCCTTCTCCACAGCCACCTCCCTCCACTCCCGCTCCGCCAAACGCGCCGCCTCCCCCTCCCTCAACCTCGACAAATCCCTCACATCCCTGCAACGCCCCAGCGACCATCCCGAAATCCTAGCACCCGTGCCCAACGCCGGCATCACAAAGCGAAAGTCCAAAGGCAAAAGCTTAAGCAGAGCGCAAAGACTGAGACAAGAAAAGGGCATGGAGAAGGCGGAGGCTGTAGTGGGAAAGATGGAGGTGAAGGTTGAGAAGGCGGCGGGAAAGGGAAAGAGGGGGCGGGAGAGGAGGAAGGAGTGGGAGGAAGTTAATGGGGGGGTAGGAGGGAAGAAGAAGGCTGGGGGAAAGGGGGAGAAAGAGGAGGACGATGAGGGATGGGAGGATGAGGATATGGAAGTTGAAGGGGAGGATGGGGTTGCGTTACTGGCGAAGGCTGTTACGGCTGGTGTGGGGGGTCAGGTTGTTGGAGGAGAGGTGGTGTGGGGGGTAGAGAGTAAAGAGGTTGAGGCGGAGATACTTTGACTGAGGGGGTGGGAGATATAGAGTGGATCATGAGGCTTGATTTTACGATGTTATGAACGCACTTGCGATACCCCACTGGAGTGATAGAACATAGATTGAGATGTAGCAGTGGCGGACAGGGTTTTTGATTGCAAGAAGTAATTGGGAAGCGTTCGATTTACGGACGCAGAGAGTCCTGTTGTGGTACGAGTAGTAAGGGATGGCTTAGAGGGATCATAGCATTATGATTCCTGAGAGTATGGATTAATGCTATAGCCAATATTAACAGATACCAGCGACATGTTCAATACGAGTGCGAGTTAAGCCTTCCTTCTCTGATGTTGTCCTGCGCGTATTATATTTTCAATGGCAACCTTAACAGAAAGCACTGCATTACTTATCCATATACAGACAAAGAGAATCGCAAGCCTGCATTTCTCAATGTCAGCAAATAAAGATTAGAAGATCAGGGAAACAAGAGAGATCGGAAACGTGCGACGTACCCAGTTGAGAGAGCATCCCACGCAAGAGAGTTCATATTCTTCCCAAATTCAAGAGCGGCCAATGTGAATACTCCCTACAACAACCATCAGTACAAGCGGCAATAATATGATGTATGCCGAGATCGTACCCAAGGGAAGACTGGACTCCAGGCAGACAGGCTATACTGTGTTGTCTTTATTCCACCATCTGTGAAAAAGCCCAAGTGAACCGTCGTAGCCAAAGAGAAGAGTAACCAAAAAGCCCCATAGCCCCATATTACAAGTCCAGACAAGATGCTCACCACGCTGATAGTCTGACCAGCGCTTTCGGTGATGAATGTGCCCCTATTGTAATCTGCAAAAGACCTATTCCCAGGAGACGACGTAGCCATTCCTAGAATCTGCGCTGCGTATGCTGCTTGACCCAGAGGGCCAACGAGGATGAAGTTTAGCAAGACTTGCGGCCTTTGTGGAAACCCGCCATCCAGTAGGCGTACAACGTAGATGCAGGTTGTGAGGAACGCAAAATTAAGGCCTAAACCCAGGAGGATATACCCAACCATAATCATAGGCACTTGCTCTCTGGCAGTGAGCTTCCCTGCATAGCACACCACGCCACAGGTAGCCGACGCGGTGATTGCAGCATTTGCCGGAAATACTATGCTGGGCGGTGTTTTCTCGACTCCAGGAGGCTCACGGTAGAAATACACGTAGGGTATCCCAACCACCACTGGAAACACCAGTCCAACGTTTATCCAACTCAACACGTATGCCGCGGTTCCCCAAGAAGGTCCCCATGATTTTGCACACACCAAAGCGAGCATATCAACGATAGCGCCGAAGGTGATAGAAAGGTTCGCGAGACAGCATAGCTCGACGACATCGGAAGTCAGCTGTCGGCGCACAGTGCCTGGAAAGAGGCATAGCTTGGCAATGTAAATGAGGGAGAAGATAACGGTGATGACGATCGTGAAGAGCCAAACGATAATAGCAATGACATCAAGTCCTCGGAACTGCCAGTCTAGCTGATGAAGCACGACAGCAAGAACCCCAGTGGCTTGAGTTATGAGAAAAAGCTGAGTCGTCGTGTCTTCAATGAGCTTGAACAGGATTGACTGGTGCGTTCCTAAAGGACTTGTCAGTCAAGAGCTGGAGCGGATCTGTGCGACAGAACGAACCATGCCCTACTCCATTGAATGTGTCCATCACAACGACGGCGCAAAAGGAGCTCGAGCTGCTGCCAAAATCCGGCAGAAAAGGGCTATATACATTTTGCTTCTCGAAAGTTCGCGAGCTCTAGGTTTGTCTTTCGTCATGACTGTGATGCGCGAGTTCCGGGGCTTCTGATTCAACGCCTTTTGCTAAGTCTACCTATGCATGATCTGTCGGACCCTCGGGATGTGGAGATCGAGTTGGATGATGTCATGGAATCAAGGTACGGAACGAATAGTTAGCGCTGGCAAAACTCTCATAGGCTCATAGCAGCACTTCCACAATAGAGTTTGAGTATTAGAACAAGCAATAGATCTTCAATCGTTGCCTCTCGATCTTATTCCGACTTAGGAGGCGCGCTCACGTTACAACAAACACTGATAAGAGGTATCGCTCGAGAAACGCTAAGCTATGAACGAGATGTACTCCAAAACCAATCGAAATACCTGAAAAGCCCAACATCATTCCTCACAATGACAACAACACCACTCAGACCTAAGTACGAAGATGAAGACTGTTGGCATCTCGATGGAGATCGGTGATGGTTTACTGCCGTTCTGCACCTCCTGGTGACTCAACTCACCAGGCTCGACCGCGTTCGTTTGACCTTGGATGCTTCTTGCTCATGTTTGCATTTCCCCCTATGCACAGAGAAATGGTCTATTGACACGGTATAAGCCTGCATCGACTGTAGTAAGGCGGCTATTTGATTCAGATACGGATCTAGGTCTATTCGCTCTCATGTTTGTCTATTTGCCTCAATATCGTGGGTACCTAAAGCTGTGAGGCTAGCCCTGCTCCTGACAAGAATGTTGCCATAAGTGATTGGAGTGGGAGTTGATGTCAATGTGCGGATGGTGGGAAAGAGGTGACGTGGCACATGGATGCCATGCCCATACCTACTAGTAATACCTTACCTTACCTCTAGTGTTACTAAGGCTTGTTGAAGTACCTTTGAGATGATAATACCTTAGTACTCCGTACCTATGTAGTAAATGTAAAAACTTTGGTTTATGAGGCAGACTTTACATTCACCGCCACATTCAACCCTAAGCTATGACGGTACCCGGATCGTTCACTGACAGTCTCTAATTGTTGCCATTCTTGTACGACCCCTCAACTCTCAGCTAGATAAACCATATAACCTGGATAGTGGCTTTCATTCTACCAGATATGGGTGTGAGTTCTTTATTCGCGCCGTCCCCTCTATGCCCAGTCCACTTTGTACCTTTCGTTAGGGCGTCTGGACTGACATACAACAGCTTGCCTCAAAACTCGCAGCTAGCCAGGCTCCAGGTGGAGCTGGATACGGCGCCCCGAAACCACAAGACCAAGGAGGTTATCCTTCTCAGATGCAACCAGGACCAAAGCCTGGTACTTATGTAATTCTATTCTCTCTGTCCATTCAACTCATAAGTACTGACTGCCGCCTAGCCGGGACAGGCGCAATACCAAGCCTACCCTGGGAGCAATCCGGTAAGCCTCTCGCTCTCTTCTATCATTCTTCTACCTTAGCCGTCACGTGCATGTGGATATCTACTTGCTTTCCGTTACTGTTACATCCGGCCTCTTCCAAAGGTCACGGGCAACCATGATGGGCGACGGCTATCTGTCATATTTGATTCACATGAAATCTCGAAGCTTCTCCCCACGTTAACCTTCCGTATATCTGCAATTGACTTTCTGTACTGGATTCTTAATGAGCCACTCCCCCATGCACGCCAATTTACAGCTCCGGTCTTCAATCATGATACGTCTCGTCAACAAGTCTACCCGCAGCGCTTACGGACAATAGAATTCTTACCATGGCCAGCCAGCGTATAATCCTGAAAGTTACAGTAGACCATCGCCTCCTTCTCAACAACCAATAGGATTCTCCCAACCATCGCCTTATGGACAGCACTCACCGCAATACGCTTCTCAGCCTTCCTCCACAGGACATGGTTATGTTGGTCGTCCTTGGCCGCAGTTCTCTGTTGTATAGCTGTACTACTTATACTAATACACTTGGTTTGCTAGGGTCAGCCAGGGCAATACCCACCGCAACAGCAGAGTGGCCAGTATCCACCTCCACGACCAGGTGGGCAGTACCCACAACAGCAGCAAGATGCACAGTATCCGCCTCAACAACAACCACAAAATATCCAGCACTACAGCGTATCGCCCCCTAAGCAGGCAAGTGCGCAAGAGATTGCAGCGTACAAGACTCTTCTCCAATCAACAATCCAGGAGAAGCAGCTTCAGACCATGATTCCGCTCAACGACCCTAGACTTGATAGATATGCTGCGCTTGCACCGGCTAAAGTGGAGCATCTGTGTAATCAGTGGCAAATTCCAATGGAAGTTGGCCGTGATCTCGTCAAACTAGCCCTGTTTGATGTCATATTATATATTGGTCGGTGGTATTCTTCCTTCTTTGACGTTTACTGAGTCCATTAGATGATAGTGGCTCTATGAAATACGACGATAATGGTGAGCGACTCAAGGACTTGAAGTTAGTTTGCTCGCGCGTTGTCCCCGCTGCCTTACTTTTTGACGACGATGGTGTCTCGGTTCGATTTATGAAATGCGAACCGCAAGATCCACCTCTAGATCCGAAAGCTCGAATGCCCAATATCATTTACAAAGATATGATAGACGGAGTCCGGAGCGAAGAATTGATGGACCAAATAATTGCGGCAATTCCGTTTCAGGGGATGACACCTTTGGGAAGGGGCTTGAGAGCGAACGTACTTGAGGATCTTGTCGTGAAGCCTGCCCGTAATGGTCAGCTGCGAAAACCAGTATTGATAATCGCCATCACTGATGGGCAGCCGCTGGGTGAACCAAGGAATACCGTCCATGACGCGATTCTTTACGCTTCTTCTGAGCTTTCTAGAACAAGGTATGGCCAAGGAGCTGTTTCATTTCAATTTGCGCAGGTTGGTGTAGACTCAGACGCTGCAAGATTTTTGGCTGAGCTGGATGCGGATCCCCACATTGGGAGCCTGGTGGACTGCACATCAGGTAAGTCAACCCTTTTATCCCTAGGGCACAGTAGCTGACCTCACCCATCTTAGGATTCGAACTTGAGCAAGAGGAGATGTTAAAGTCCAGTCCACCAGTCGATCTGACACCTGGCCTCTGGGTATGTACTGATCCAGTCGAGTCATTCATGCAATTACTGATAAGTCGTAGATGGTCAAAATGATGCTAGGTGCAATCGATTCATCTTATGATACGCAGGATGAGAAGGGTTCCCGTCCTCAAGGCGGACAGGGCCACAATGCACTACCACAGCCTCTATATGGAGCCCCAATCCCCAATCAATACCCTACTAGTCAATATTCTCACCAGCAATATCAACCCCAACAGCAAGCACAACAAGGCTATGGACAACCTCAGTCTCAGCAGGGATACGGACCACCTTCAACTCAGTACGGTTATGGACAGCCTCCTCCTCAGCCGGGTTATGGGCAGCCATCTCCTCAGCCAGGGTTTGGACAGCCACCTCCACCGCCATGTTATGGGCAGCCACCGCGTCAGCAGGGCTACGGTCAGCAGCCTCCCCAGCAAGGATATGGGAGGCCGCCCCAACCAGGCAGCTATCCACCACAGGCGGGTGGCTATGCGCCTCCTCTTCCACCAAGGTACTAGGTATCTCTTCTGCTGCCTAATCTTGATGGCCTACGAACTCGCGGTCAATACTTTGTAAGATGATGAACTCTGTTCTATGTGTGTTTCTATTGCATATTCGAGTATGTGGTTTACAAAAAATTGCTTTGGCGAGTTGTGAGCGTGCGTACGGAAAATGACACCAAAAGTTCTCGGACTGCGCTAATGCACCCCCATACAATTTTGTATGTATTCAAATAACTAGCGCCGAAGAAGATTACTTTCGTACAGCCCCCCCAGCCACAGCACCAAATTTACCAGTCCTCCTCATCAACCTCCTTCTCATCGGCTTCCGCCTCATCAACCTCCACCTCATCGACCTCCACCTCGCTACCGCCAGGCCTCCTACCTGCCTTACGACGTTGATACCGCTTCTTCCTGTCAGGGACTGGGCTAGACTAGAGGTACTATCAATATAGAAGACTGGTATTATTATTACTTTGATAGAATCTAGGTACAAGACAATACACCAGGTAATGTACAAGACGAAAGACAAAGAGCGAAAGGAAAGAACGAGGGCTCGACTTCTATATACATGAATCGGGCAGAACCAAGGCTAGACAGTAGTTCTATGACTTAAGATTGCAGAGGTTCGCGCACACGACTGAGGTGGCCGAAACAGGATTGCTGAGACTAGATTAAGATGACGATGGCTAGATTGATGACTTGATTCATTGAACTGCGAAACAGATTTAATGAATCGAGATTATCTAAGATATCGATGATCTATGTTCTAAATCGAGTTGATGATCTGACATCATGACAGTAGCTTCTCTCTTCAAGACTGAGCTTCTGCAAGACGATGAAAAGAAACAAGATGAAATGAGAAAGAATCGAAGACAAAGACTGAAACGAGACGAGAATTGATGTGAATGCATTTTAATGTGATGAAACACAGATGAAACTAGAATAAATCTGAGTCACATCTGAATCAGATCTGAGCAAGATGTCTGTAAAACGAGATGAAATGAAATGCATTTTAATGTGATGATGCACAGAAAATTAAAACACATCTGAATCACATCTGAGTCAGATTTAGACGAGATGTCTGAGTTAAATCTAAACAAGATCTGAGTCAGATCTGAATAAAAGAAAGACGAAACACAGTTTAATGTAATGATGCACAAATGAAACTAAAATACATCTGAGTCACATTTGAATCAGATTTAAACAAGATGTCTGAAATAAATTTAAACAAGATCTGAGTCAGATCTGAGTTGAATTGAAACAATGAAGATTGAACTTAAAGTTCTTGACATTGACATTGAAATATCACACATGACAGTACATGTGATTCTTCAACGACAGAATTGACGAGATGATATTCATTGAATGCTTGCTCACAATTATTCAGAAGATGAAAAGACTTTCAAGTAGAAAAGTGATCTTCTCAATCAATGTAATACTTGAGCAGAAATGAGTTATAACATTTATCATGCTTGAAGTTTAGTATGCTGTTTACATATCAGAATCTTTTGTCATTCTTGATGATAACAAGTTCTTGAGATTTCTGATGTTGATTTGAAAGAGAGTCACTTGCAATATGATTCAGAAGAATGACATGAAAGATTGAATGAATCTTCATGAATGCTGAAAGATTTAACTCAATGATCAGAGAATTGTTCTTGAAAACATGCTTGATCTTGAAGAGATCAACATTACAATCATTTAACTTGACAGCAAGATGAGCAATGCTGAGATTGTAAGTATTTAGTCAGACTTCATCTTCAACAAAGTATTTAAAACAAGAATGATGAAAAAGATTGACATTAAATTCATAAATGATCTGAGCTATAAGTGTTGAGATCATGTCTAGAAACTAATCAGAGTGCATGCATGACTAGAATGTTTGATTTATAAAGATAATTATAACTAAGACTTTAAGAATACAGAAGAAAAAAGATACAAAAAGCAAGAAGAACACGCTCTATATAGTAGTTACTCAGATCAACGTTAGTCTCAAAGAGAACATGTTGAAACACAAGAAAAATGTTGATTCAAAAGATGTTTGTGACACAAAGAAATGTGTTTGTCATAAACATCTGTTAACTACTCGTAACACAAAGAAGTGTATTTGTCTAGAAGATAATAGAAGCTGATTAAAAGATGCTAGAAAGGAGAAAAGATGCTGAGTCATATCTGAGTCAAATCTGAGTCAGATCTAGATCAGATCTCGACTAGATATTGACTAGTTCTAATCAATTCTGACGCATTCATAACAATAAGCATCTTATCATGTAAATGCTCAGTTAGTTTCTTCATCTTCTTGATGAACTCTTTGACATTGATTAACTTGTTTCAAGCTTGAAACATAAAATTCTTAAGCAAAGATTCAAAAAACTTGAAGTTTAAACGTAAGTTCTGATTCAAATTAATCAAGAAGAATGACGCTAGAGTGATTAACAATGATGCATTATTGATGATGAATTCAACTTCAGAAAGTCACTTAACTCAGTCATTTTGCATGTAGTTGATGAAGACTTGAAGATAATGCTTCATGACAGCATTGACTCTCTCGATTTGATCATTGATTTCAAAGTGATACATCGTTGATAACTTAATGTTTATCTTCAACATTTTACACATATGCTTTCAGATATCAAAGATGAATTGTGTGTTTCAATCAGACATGAAAAACTCAAGTAAATCATGATGTTTTCAAACATGAGCATAGAAGCAGTTGATAACTTCTTCAACTTTCATAAAAGTGATGAGAATTAAATGTTTCATTTTGATAAAATGATCGACGAAGACTAGAATATATTTATATGTGATATTCATGAAGATATTGAGCGATAAAGAATTTACATAGTTCATGAAAACATCATGTCAATGATGTTTAAAAACTGAAAGAAAATGCAATCATTCTTGAGTTCATTGTCTAGAGAGCTTGAAACATGTGCACATGTGACAGTTTCATACGAAGCGTTGAACATACTTATAAATGTTTGATCATCAATAGACTCAACTGATCAGTTTATAACTTTTTGCTCTTTCTGAATGATCATTAATGACACTATCATGAGCAAGCTGAATGATATGAAGATGTAGTTTATCTGAGTTGAGCATGTACTTTCTTTCTTGAAAGTACAGATGATTCTCATGTTCTTCACACTCGACTAGAGAAATCTTGTTGTGATGTCATGCTTTATTGCAAAGCACTTCAATTATTTGAGCTGCGAATTTGTCATTGATTTCGATTTGCTTTCATAATGTCTGAGTGAAAGTATCAGCAGAATCTTCATTAAGATTCAGAGTGTTTTGATTTAGTTAAGACTTGATGTTTTTAATGTTGAATTCTTTAATTTCTAAATTCATGAAAGTTAAAATTTGTGAGAGTGCTAAAATAACTGAAAACAGATGTAACTGAACTGAATCTAGAGTGATGATTTGTAACTGAAGCTTCATGACTTTGATGTCAAAGACATCAAAGATGAGATTCTCAACAATATTAAGATCTAAAACATGAGTTTTTAAAATTGTTTGATGTTGATATTGATGTCAAGAATTGAATGTATCTCTCTCTTTAAAAAGATCTTCTGAGCAACATGTTAAAGCATTTGACTTATCATTGATCTTGTTGAAATGATAAGCGATGCAATAGTTGAATCTAGACAGAAACTCACTTCAATGAGCTTAATGATGATTCAACTGCTTAATTGACATGAAATACTCAAGATTTTTGTGATTTATGATCATCTCAATAGAATAGATAAAGTCTTCAAGCTCTGATCATCATTTTTTGAAAACGCAAACAATGATCATGAATTTTTTATCATAGATTTCATAGTTACACTCAACTGAGTTATGCTTCTTCAAAAAGTAAGTGACTGAATGAAAAATCTTGTTCTCATCATATTGAGAGAGAATGTCTTTGAACACATAGTTCAAAGCATTGATTTCTATTACAATCTTGTGATCTGAATTATAGTGATGAAGAATAATCTTGAAAGTGAAGACTTTTTTAAGAATGTTGAATGCAATCTGACATTTCTGAAATCAGACAAAGAGTACATCTTTTCTGATGAAATGAGTGAGCGAGATAACTATTCTACTATAGTCATAAATGAATCTTTTATAGAAGTTCGCGAAATCTAGAAAACTTTGAACATCTTTAACGTTGATCAAGATGAGTCAGTTGATAATGATATCTATCTTAGAAGAGTTCATCTTAATCTCTTTGATGATGATTATCAATTCTAGATACAAGACTTGAGTGACGTGAAACTTGCATTTAATTATATTCATCTGAAGATTTGCTTCTTGCAGCTTTCGCAGAATGAGCTTGACATGAATCTCATGCTCGAGTTCATTGTTGAAATAGATCAAGATATCATTCAGATAAGCTGTACAGAACTTATTTAAATGTTCATGAAAAATATTGTTGATGTACTTCTGAAATGAGACAGACTCATTACATAGATTAAAGAGCATGATTAGATACTTGAATAATTCAAATTGAGTGCAAAAGACGATGAGAGCTTCATCTTCTTCTTTGATTCAAAGTCGATTGAACGCAGAAATGATATTCAGCTTGATAAAGATTTTAGCTTGACTTAAATGATTCAGCGTTTCTGAAATCAGAAGCAGAGAATATCAATTCTTGATTGTGATAACGTTCAGATCTCGATAGTTTACGCAAAAGCAAAGTTCTTCTTTAAGTTTCTTAATGAAGAGAACAAAGACAATCATCTGAGAGCGACTGACTTGAATAAAATCTTTGCTCAGATTCTCATTCAGATAATGATGAAGTTCTAGAATTTTGTCACGACTCATGTTGTACAAAGCGAAGACTAAGAATTGAGCATCTTCTTTAAGATGTATGACATGATCATGAACTTAATGTGAAAACAAGATATCAACATTCTTCTTGAAAAAGACATTTAGAAACTCAAAATATTTAAATGATAAAATTGTGACTGAATCAACGTTTTTACTTTATTAATAAACTTCAAGATCTTCTTGTGTCATGAATGTAGTTAAATGAAATTTCTTTTTTATTTGATGAAGATTCAAATGATGATTCTTATCATACATACTGTCTTGAAAATGAGATGAAAACTGAGCAAGAGTTGAACTGTTCTTTGAATGAATAATCAAAGTTGCATGACGTGATTTTGACTCATCAGAGTCTAGACTAAAAGACGAGATTAACTCAAGATTCAAGAAGATATCACTTTTCTTTAAAATGATGTTAAACACTTCAATGTTTTTGACATGAGCAGCATGATCAAAGCTTCGAGCTTTCAACTCGACTATGTCAAGTTGTATAAAAAATCAATTGAATTGATTTGCTTGAAAGATAACAGAAGTTCTAGAAAGAAAAAAATTTCAACACTTGATTTTTGATGAGTATTCTTTTTGAATGACTTGAAAAATACAACTAGAAACTTCTTGTTTCAAACGAGAGACAAGATTGAATGAGATTTGTTTCTTGTGAATGAGCTGAGTATTAGTTGACTTCTCATGAACAAATGAGAAATTATATTGCTTCTTGTGAGCAGATAAGAAACTGAGTTACTTCTTGCAAGTGAATTGAAGACTGAATTACTTCTTGTGAGCGAACTGAAAACTGAGTTACTTTTTTCAAGTGAATGAGAAACTAGATTGCTTTTTGCAAGCAAACTGAAAACTGAGTTACTTCTTTCAAATGAATGAGAAACTAAATTACTTCTTGCAAGCAAATTGAGTGCTGAATTGCTTCTTGTGAGTAATTTGTAGATTGAATTGCTTCTTGTGAGCAATCTGTAGACTGAATTGCTTCTTGTGAGCAATTCATGAACTAAGTTGCTTCTTGTGAGTGAATTGAGAGCAAGATTAAGAGAAAGCTACTTTGTTAACTGTCATGATGAATTGACTCATAGAGATTAGAGTCAGAGACTGAGTCAAAGATCAGATCTGAGTTAGCTCTGAAACTCTATGACTTTGTCAAGACATCATTTAGACTACGTCATATCTTCAACTTAATATGTCATGAGTTATGTCGTGCTCGACTTGACAATGCTTGACAAACTTTCTATAGTCAATCAATTCTCTCAAGTTATCGAGAGCTTCTTAATAATTAGCTCTATCATAATATATACTCATTCTGTGCCTGCTTAAAATATCACATTGTCATATCACTCTTATAGATCTCGTCTATTCATCTAGTAAACTTGATCATCACAGTTCTAATTATTTCAAACTCTTCTTAGAGATGATGATTTGATATTCAAGCATGATAACAGCAACGCAATTGTAATAAAGTTGAAACGACGATGTCTTGATCTTGCAAGACATCATATCAGAAAACGAATGTTGCATAATGAAATCAGAAAGTAAAGAAGCAAAAAATGAACTCTCTCTTGATATTGATGAACAGCTGACATGAGCAATGCTTCAACATGATGAACTGCAAAAGAAACAGAAGTTAGCAGCTATTTTGTTGAAGATTGAGACTCTGCAATTCATTGAAACGATGAAGAGAAGTCATTAAGCTTTCACTCAAGCTCTCATGAAGAACTTGAATGATTTACACATCGTCTTCATAGTGTTGATGACGATGAAATGAAATTATCACAAAGTCGTTTCACAGAAGCAAAGATTCTCAATGTCTTTGAAGAAGTATCATGACAAAATCATAAGAAAACATAGAGAGTGAATTCGCGATGTCAAAACCTCGTTTTGAAATATCTCTTGACATTTTAAAAGTGATGAGAAAAAGATTTTGTACTGCATGATTTATCTGAAGAGTGAATCAAAGAAACTTTGATTCGATCACGAAGAAACTATGTCTGCAGCTCAGCAGATGTGATTCAATTTTATTGACTTTCTTCTGAATCTAATCGAAGATTCGATGAATTGAGACATAGACGTGACTCAGCAGTACGCGAACGCATTGCAATGTTCAGATCAGATGATATGAACGTTTGCAACTCATTTGAGCACTCTGAAACATCAACTTTCGTTGTATAGTGATGAGCATAAGCGAGCTCATTTATTCATCAAGTTGAGATCTGAGCTGCATGTGATCATTACTAATGTGCAGTCGATTTCTATCACACAAGATGCGTTAATTGATCTTGTCGCTCAATTGAAAACAAATCTGCGAAAAGAACACGTCTTGTCGTCGAAACGATTTCAAGATGAAAACTTGCATGATTGAGATAAAGTCAACAAGAAGACTCATTCAAAGCGAAAGAAATCTCATTGATCAACTAGATTTGACTTTTCATCAAAGACAAGCTCACACGCTTCGTCATGTTATAGCAAGAATTTGTTCAACATAACGTGCTACATGTGCAATCAAAAGAGTCATTACTTTACTGATTGTAAAGATGAAAAGATCAAGAATAGATCAAAAGAATTTGATGCAAATCAAGTACTCATCAATTTGATGTTGCATATGAGTCATTTCAAGATTTCAAGAAAAGACAAGCTCTTGATGAATACTTCAAATCATCGAGGGAAAAACAAGAAATTCTCTTCGTAAAGATTCTTATATATAAAGAACATGTAATTCAGAAAGATCAGAAGACAGAAACAAAGATTCATATGAATATCGACGTCAAGATGAACGTGATTAGTCAACGTTTCATCATCAAGCAAGATATGTCATTGCTGAACATTGATTTCTCAAGATCTATCTGAATGAACAATCAGAATGTTTATTGTTATGACGTCTATAAGATGTGTTATCGACTGAGAGACAGCTGAAGCATAGAGAAAAAAGATATAAGTATCTTTTATGCTATTGACAAGAAAGAATCTCTCTTGATCTTGAGTATGTTGAATATGCAATTCAAGCGTATTTGAATAAACATGATTGCAAGAACATGATGTTTCGACATAGATGAGCACGCATTTGAGTTGTTCTTCGCACAAGTATTTGCGAAAGCTCTACAAGATAAGTCTACTGTGTATGCTCTTGTCATGATCAACGTCGTCAAAGAGTCGATTGTTGAACATCAAGTGAAAGTAATGAATAACGTGATGAGTTGTATCACAAATGCGCTTGAAATGCAGACTTTACTTGTTGAATTGAAAGAATACGAAAATGTATTCTTAACAGAAAGTGTCGACAAATTGCTCTTGCATGAAGATCACGATCATGCAATCAAAATCATTGCAAAGTCATCATATGAATCGTTGTATAATTTGTTGAACACAGAGTTAGCGACTCTGAGACAGTATCTAGATGATGTTTTAGCAAAAGAATGAATTAAGCACTTCATCAGCTCAACTGACGCGTCTATTCTATTCATTCTCAAAAAGAATGATAGTCTTCATTTATGCGTGAACTATTAAGATTTTAATAAAATCACTGTCAAAAATCGTCATTCTCTGTCTCTAATTAGTGAAACTCTAGACAGACTCAGTAAAGTCAAGCAGTTCACTAAGTTAGATTTGAAGAACGTTTATCATCGTCTCAGAATTCAACGTGAAGACGAGTGAAAGATGATGTTTCATACTCGTTACAATCACTTCAAATATATGATCATGTCGTTTGATTTAATCAATGCATCTGTCATCTTTCAGACTTATATTAATAAGATCTTGACAGAGCTTTTAGATGACTTTTATGTTGTTTATCTGAATGACATTCTAATCTTCTTCGTAGAGAAGACTGATCACGTAGATCACGTGAAGCAGATTCTGAAGAGACTAAGAAAGTTCAAGCTATATGCTAGCTTGAAGAAGTGTGCATTCTTTATCACTAAAGTGAACTTTCTAGAATTTGTTGTATTCACAGAGAACATTTTAATGAATCTAAGTAGAGTAGACATTATCAAAACATGATTCAGATCGAAGATGTATCGAGAAATACAAGTTTTTCTGAGATTCATCAATTTCTATCAACGTTTTATACATCACTACTCTCAGATAGCAGAGTCTTTAACAGAACTGCTGAGAGATAGTGTAAAAGATGTAAAAACAAGCTCATTCATATGATTGAGCGAAGCGAAACAAGCTTTTAATCAGCTTTGCAACGTCTTTATGAAGACGTCTATTCTAAGACACTTTGACTCAGAACGACATATATGTATTGAGATCGACGTGTTCGATTATGCAGTCGCGAGTATTTTGTCTCAGTCAGATAATGAAGATCAGTGACATTCAATTGCATTCTGATTCAGAATGATGATAAACGTTGAAAAAAAACTATGAAACACATGATCAGAAGCTTCTAGTCATAGTAGCAATGTTTAAACATTGACGACACTATGTGAAAGATAGTTATCATACTGTCAAAGTTTTGACTGATCATAATAATTTGAAGAATTTTATGAACGTTTGAAAGTTAAATGAAAGACAAGTCAGATGAGTCATGAGATTGTTGATCTGCAACTTTGAAATAGCACATAAATCAGAAAAGACAAATTCAATCGATGCATTGTCGAGATGATCTGACTATAAGAATGAGAACATCTCTGCGAATCATTTGCTACTCACTTTGCAGCGAAAGCTGACTAGAATAGAAAGCTTAAATAGCTTTATATTCGTAGTGATCAGAGAACTATACTGTATACAAGTGATTAACGATGTCGAGAAGATGTTCATTCACAGTATAAGTATGAACAAATATTCAGCAGAACATGTCGAGAGCAGACTGCAAGATGAAACTCACTGATGAACACAAGTGATTAACGATGTCGAGAAGATGTTCATTCACAGTGTCAGTGAACGAAGATATTCAGTAAAACATGTTGAAAGCAGATCACAAGATAAAATCTACTGTACATGAGTGATTAACGAAGTTGAGAAGATGTTTGTTCACAGTGTCAATGAAAACATAAGTACATGTTCAGCAGTGCATGTCAGAAGTATGCTGCTGAGAATCATGACTTTAGCAATGCAAGAAACACATCTAGACGAAGTACATTTCTCAAGAAGTAGAATCTTTCAATTTGAATCAACAACTTTGAAGAGCACAGACGTTGAAACGTCAACTCATAGAGATCGCAATGTAACTGAGAAACAGCTTAATTCTGTTGCTGAAACTGTTGATTGCAAACAACTCGTTTCACGTGCAATTGTCAGAGTACTGACAATTCATGAAATGATATACAACTTCAGTAGTAAATTTGTAGTCGAGCTCATCAAGATCTTACAGCAAGAAGATGAATTTGCTGTGAGATTAAAAGCAGACGAAACGACGAGTATATAAAAGAGTGATGTTGAAGCTTGAACATTGAATAATCAAGAAATGATAGAGTACAATGAATCATTGTATGTTTCAGAAGATCTTTCTGTCAGAGAAGAACTGTTGAAACGTCATCATAATGACTCGTTAGCAAGATATTTTGATGCTGACAAGATCAGCGAGCTATTAAATCGCAAATATTACTGAAAAAGTATGATCAAGAATGTCAAAGAGTATATAAATACTTGTGACATTTGTCAGAGAGTAAAGATGAAACGTCATCTATCATATGATGAGTTGAGATCATTATTTCAACTCACAGATTCATGAAAAGAAATCACTATGAATTTCATAACAGATCTGTCGCCTAGTAAATGAAAAGAAGTCGTGTATGACTCGATTCTCATGATAGTCGATCACTACATGAAGATGATGCATTATCTGTCTATGAAGAAAACTCTGACTGTTGTAGAGTTAGCAAAGTTGTTCTTCAAGAAAATTGCTTTAAGATATGAGACTTCAAGTGATATAATTATTGATAAAGATAGTCTATTTATCAATGCGTTCTGATCAGAGATCTGCTATCATGTCAAGATGAAACGATGACTAAGCATCGCTTTTCATTCGCAAACAGACGATCAGATAGAATGATAGAATCAAACATTGAAACATTATCTAAGAGTGTATTGTTTTGAAAAGCAAGACGATTGAGCTACGCTTTTACTTGTAATCGAGTTCATGTATCATCAGATGAAGCACTCTTCGTTGAACTGTAGTTTCTTTAAAATCATGTATGATTACAAGTCAATCTTTGACATATGCATTGAGAATGATGCTATGAAAGAAGAAGTGTCAGCAGCAAAAGAATGCATTGAAATGCTGCAAGATGTGCAAAACACGTTGACGCAACGATGATAAAACATGATCAATGCTCAGACAAAATACTATAATTGAAAACATAAGTTTAAGTTCTTTAATGTTGATGATTTAGTCATGCTATCAGCAAAAAATCTGAAGCAGAAGAAGTTGAGCAAGAAGCTATCAAATAAGATGATAGAACTCTTTCATATACAGAAACTCATAAACAAGCAGACGTATAATCTTGATCTTTCAATCATCTATAAAGTTTATTCTGTCTTTCATGTATTTCTTTTAGAGTCGTATAATCGTAGGCTAAACGATGATTCTATACTCAATTTTCTTGTACTCAAGCTTATTGATGATGAGCAAGAATGAAAGATAGAAAAGATTCTACAGAAGCGAAAAAGAAAGAAAATCTTATATTATAAGATACAATGAAAAGAATATCTCATTGAATATGATCAATGAATATTGAGCGAAGATATGAAAGATGTCTCGAAGCTTATAGAAGCTTTCAAAATGAGGCTGAAACATGAACGAAAAGCATAATCACTCACTTTCAAGCATAAACTCATTATTAGAAAAGAAGAATCACTGTATTATGATAGTTTCGCTCTCTAATGAAACGATCACATATGTAAATCAACAGATAAAAGAAAAAAGCGCAAAGATGTTTAAACGCGCTCAACAAGAGAGCACAATCATCACGACACAATAAACATCATGCAATCATCACTTCATCAAACATCTCTCACATAAAGCAAGATTGCAGACTTTTTCTTCTCTTTCATTGTCAGATTTACATTGAGACGTGAAGACAGAGATTCAAGAGACGACAGATTGTGCTAAAATATATTAGAACAATTAGAAATGCTGACAAAACAATATATAATCGAGATTGAATGTATTGCAAAGCGCTTTACATTCAGAATTTCTCTGACAATGTCATTGACAGTTATCATTTCTTTGAGAATGAGCTTTTGAATTTTTAAAGACTTAAGTTTGTAAATTTCTTCAAGATGATTCTTCACACGAGTCGCTGTTATCAACTTCTTGTAAAGAATTTTCTGATGAGCAGTGAATGTCTTCAGAGTGACATTCTCTTCTTCATTTTCAATCGCACTATTATGAATATTTTGCAGACGAAAGAATTCATTGACAGTCAAAATGCAAATGTCAAAAATCTAGATATCGAATCATGAGTGTTTAGCAGATGTATCAAATAAGTATACTCACTGCGATACAGAAATCTTCATTACTCGCATAGCGAGCACACTTCTTGTACATTGTCTTTCTTTGAAAGATAACGTCACATCGCGATTCTCTATTCTCGATGTGTAGAACTCAAGCACACTTTATACAAATCACTCTATCTAGAGTTTCAAAATCAGCAACGCTTCTCTCGCTTATTCTCACAATTAACAGCTGAAAAGCATTATCAACGACATCAAGAAGTTGAATAAGCGAATCTCATCATTATTCTTCAATTTCGCGAAGTCTGTGAGTTTGACAAGATCATCAACGAAGCGTCAGCAATCATTTCTTCTTTCATTGTCTTTCGAATTTTCTCTTTGATAACTGAGATATACTCGAAAGTTTGAATAGTAGAAGCAATGAGCTTTCAATCAGAATTTGATGACATCTGCATCATCATGAGCAATTCAGCATTAGCAGCATCATGATCATCATGTCTGATCAATGTCTTTTGAGCAGACTTATGATACTGTTAGTCGCAGTAATAATCATGAAACTTCAAGTTGTGACATCACTTACTTTTGTAATAATCTTGACTCAATCATCAGTCAACTTTATCATCTTACGACTCTCTTTGAGCGTCGCTGCACATTCACGACTCATGATCTTAATCTTTTACTCTTACTATACAGATATACTCAAAGTTTGTTAAAAGTAATCACATAATGATAAAAATATGATCATGATTGAAAAAAGATGAAGTTGAAGAAAATGAGAAGTTGAGAGAAATTGAAAGAGCGATAAACAAATCAACAATTATTATTCACTCTTGTTTATGCTCTATTGTTTCAACAACATCATCTACTCGAAAGATAAACAATATTTATGCACTATTTACACGTCATCATTGCTGTCATCTACATCAACTACACATCACATATACTATTTATAATGTCATCTATACGCATTATAATCAAAGATGAATCATCATTTGATCGAAAGTTTCTCTTTTTCTTGTTTTCTTACAAAGATTTGAAGGTTTTTATCGAGAGCTTCTAAAGTGAATCAATGAGTGCACATCATTATTTATCAGAATAAACAAAGACATTAATTATTGAGATCAAGAATGAACTCACTTAGAAAAGAAAACAATTGTCATGATGAATTGACATCGATCATTTGACGAAACTAGCTAAAACTGGCTACAAGCTCATCAAGCTAGCATCAGTCAAAAATATCTGTTTAGCCGAGCTTCTAGCTCACAAGCTCTAATAGTCACTCACCAACAACTAATAGCTAGCTACAAGCGCTTGTATCTTTTGATGACAGTCATTTGCTCAAAAGACATCAATTGCTCAAAAGATATAATGCGCAATACATGTTCACTTTTCGTACGTTTCTACATTCAAGATTCGTATGTAATCAAATAAATCATTTGATGAATTGATTATTTAAGTAGCTATTTAACCATCTATTTAAACATGAAGAATGCTTGGTAGGAAATCATGTAGGAAGTCATGAAGAGTGCTTGATAGGAAAACATGAAGGGTGCTTGGTAGGGAAACATGAAGGGCGCTTGATAGGGAAACATGGAGGGCGCTTG
>JAABUH010000438.1_pt1 | contig 60931 bp, 64 predicted proteins | sample 5559121 | NCBI WGS metagenome assembly JAABUH01 (sample SAMN10711871, study PRJNA513364) | rock metagenome | isolation source: Antarctica rocks | place: Antarctica: Victoria Land, Battleship Promontory nord | collected 2015-12-28 | reverse complement strand
TCGACTGAAGCATCGATGAGTAGAAGTGAAACTCTTCTATTGACAGTGCTTCTAAGCAGACGAGTTGTTCGAAGCTCAACTGACTCGACGTCGCGTGTCATGATGAGAGAAGATAGAAGTTGTTGAGATAAGAGTAGATGAGAAATTGATGTTTTGAATTGATGTTTTTTGATGAGTGAAAATTCAAAGAATCTCTTGTGAATTTCAGGTAATAATTGAGTGCTTTATTCGAAGAATTTCTTGCGAATAGAATGATGAAAATGAATGTAGAATCGAAGAATTTCTTGCGATCTAAAATGATGATGCAAATTTGAAGAATCTCTTGCAAATTTTTCTTACTGAATAGATTGTTTCGTATCATCTATTCGTCGATAGCAGAATAGTAGATGATGAGCATTTATCTAATGTTAGAGATCTGCCTAGAGCGAGTCAGATAGAGGTGTCATTTAACTAGAAGATAAATGCTAAGAAAGAAAGGTAGCTACGAAAAAGAAGCTAACTACATATGTGTGTTTCTCAGCCGACGCTAGGCCCAATAGGAACTAGTCAAGATGACGGAGCGAGAATAGATCTGATAAGGCTAGAAGGCTGAGCCTGGCAAGGCTAGGATCGTGACAAAAGACATGAATGAAAATTTTCATCTTGAAGCAAATGAAGATAATCACGATCATTACACAAAGAAAGATATCAGAAAAGAGAACACAAGTGACATTGAAGTGATTAAACTAGTATGAAATAATCTTTCTCAAGTCAACGCATGAGATCATTTATCATCAGATAGTCATCAAATGATTATGATTATATGTATATTCATACTCAGAATCGCAATGTTCTCAGAATTTTATATTATATTAAATTCAAGAAAGAATGATGTTATCAAAGTTGATTCTTCATGATCTGAGACTCAAAAGATCATGCTCAGTGATCTTATTAGAAAAATCTGACGAGTTCAGAATCATGTACTGAAAGAGATAAAATGAATCAAGCATAAATCTGTTTCTCATTCAAAAAAATTTGAGAAACGCAAAATATTATTATATCAAATAAAGTTATATTTCTGATCATGCATTAATGTCATCTGAGAAGCAGATGTATAATTGTATTGAAGATATACATCATCAGATAACTTTCAAGATTAAAGAACTTATCAACAGTCATTATAAATTCATCAAAGCATTGAACATGCAAGACTATATAACAGATCTTTTGAATGAAGATAACTTTATTGCTTCAGATATCATCAGAATACATAGCTTTCATAATACAAAACATAATTAATTGATCATCAGTCAGAGAAACAGCATTTTTGCATTGAAATCATATACACATTGATTGAACATTATTATTTTGCTACAGAAAATAGTTTAAATCATCATCATTTAATGAATACATACTTCAACTCACTGCAAATAAAGACAGTGATCTTTATTATCATTGCAATATGACACTTGATTCAAGAATACAAGACAAAAGAAAAATTAAATTTATTAAAATTTGAAGAATCTTCTGTTACACATATATTTTGCTTTCACTAGAATAAAAGAAGAATGTTCTTTGCATATCATTAATCTATCTTTTTTAAACATATATGAAAGATTTCTCAATACATTCAAAGTTAAGCACTTAAATAAGAAAAAACAAATCTGAATTTTAATTTATTTTTGAAAGCAAATTGAATAACAAGTGAGTTTCAAGAAATCAATGAATCAGAGCATGATGAAGTTGCATGTTGATTCATATCATCATAGATTAAATGACTTGATGAAACTTATGAATGATGATGAGACTTCAAGTGTGTCAATATCATCATCATCAAAAGCAATCTTTAATTTCACGTTGTTATTTCAATTTTTTACATCAAGTTCATTGATCAATCTGACTTCAAAAGCTTCAAATTGCATGAAAAAGATAAGAAGTTTCACTTTCATGATGTTGATCATAATATGACATTAAGCAACACATAGAACTTAAGAGTCATTAACGAAGAAAAATCAATCGACTCTTTGATAAACATTTTGAAGTTCAGTTTATTTCTTGAAGAAGATCAATATATATTATATAAAGTGAACACTGATGAAAGCACTGTCTTTGATTATGAACTAAGTTATTCAGAGTTTCTTGAAGCATGTGAGATGAGAAAAACAACTAATTTATGATACGATATAAAGAGCATTGTGAAAAACAACATTCTGAATGATGAGAAGAAATATTGAGTTATGTTGAAGCGTGTGTGATGAATGAAATCAATGATAGTATCACAAGATGATTCTAATGAGTGATGATCTTCACAATAAGTAATTACAATGCTTTTACATTTGAAGATTCAGCTTGACTGTAAACTATTGACAAGTGAAGAGAAAAAAGATCATGAAATGAGATAAAAGAAATTGTCATTTCGACTATAAACAGACATTGAACATGATGAATAACAGAGAATAAATAGATGATTCTCTCTTCTGTTTTCTTCTTCATTTTTTTCTGTTTCTTCACTCGTCTTCTGAGATTCAACTAGAAACTCACTTTCATCTCACTCATTTACTTCATAGACACAATCATTTAAATAACGATAATGTTTAATGTTTCAGAGCAACTTTCTGAGCAATATTTAGCATTAAAAATTGTTGAAGACTGTCAAGTTTGCTCAAACAAATATAATATCAATTCTGGTTCAAATCGAGTCAATGCTCAATAGAGTGATTACAATTTTTATGATCATGATTCAACTGTGATGAAATATTAAACAAGCAGACAATATGTAAAGAAATAAGATGACAAGTTTTAAAAAAGAAACACATAATACATGATCTGCGTCTACTTCGAAGACAGTGACAATCAGATCAAATATATCAATGACAGACATAATGTTTAGAACAAAAATTATACATTACAAGACAACGTGATGCAAGGCACTTGACATGAATATTGAGTGTAAAATATTGATGAGCAAAATCAGATTTATCACTTGATCTACTGAATTGCGATAGACAATGTCAATATGATAAACGATGTCAATGTGATAAACGATGTCAATGTGGTAAACGATGTCATTTAAGCGATTAGGCATGCATTCGCAGTTAATCACGTCAAAGTGGTCTTATAAGAAGAGAGGTCGGTCAAAATGGTAAATCACCTAATTTATCGACTAATTACGTGATTAGACACCCGACGGGATTTCCCGATGCAGCGCATATATTAAACTGTGTAAATAGCTATTATTTAGATAGTCAAATTAATTATTAATTATTCAACGTTGCGACTATCAATGCTACAAGTTTACAAGTGTCAGAATCATGTTTGTTGAACCAAATGACAAAGGCGCATACTGCGCTCATATGAATTTTATGAATGTTAGGGATTTTAGCGCTTTTATGAATATGCATCAGCTAAAAGTGACGCAAATCTGGAACATGAGATTAAACGGATATTTGGGATATTGGCCGCTAAAAGCGCTAAAATCTGTCTCTGCCACTCTTCACAAATTGCAGATGTATGCGTGATCTGTGATTGTGCTGTTTTCTCGATGCTTCGCTCAAGCTGTGCATATGCACGACTTCAATACTTCGCTCTTGCTGTTTATCTTCTAGCTACTTTAGCTACATAATATTAATTCTTCAGCTCATGATATGCATATGCAGAAAGCTGAGTCGAGCTTGGAATAATTTTGAGCTCATGATTAGCATATGCAGAAAGTTGAGCCGAGGCCGAAACCAAAAAAAAAAAGTTCTGACCCTGGCTCAACTTTTCCAACCCCTCACCAACTGTAACCCCGGCAGAATAAATTCGTCACCACCTTTGTCCCTCACTTCTGTATTTCATTGTTATACCTAATTCAAATGCACATAATGGGTAGGTCAAAGTCAACAAATCCATCGAAAATATACCATGGGGTTCCCCTACATTGGCGAGTCAAGAACTAAGCTTTGGCAGTAAAGTTCAGTAACTTTTGACTATCGTGGAAAAGCCCCCGAAGTCCCTTTCAGTGCAAGCTATAACTATCGAGAGAATCGCTCACTTTGTAGCCAAAACAACGGGAGTTGATATGGATATCTCGGAGCCAAAAAGACGTAAAACGGCACAGCGCTCGAGGGACGGTTACGCCCAGACAACCTCCCACCAGGCTTGTGCAGCCTGCAAGAAGCGCAAAGTCCGTTGCGATGCTGCTCAGCCCCAGCTGTTCGTACTGTGCTACCCATGCCAAGGATTGTGTCTATCCTCCGCCCTTTGTGCGTGCCCAATGCTCTCAATCGTATGTTCCCCCCCTTAGGCTGCCCACCGTGGCTGTACTATATGGTCTGAAGGCGAACAAGCAAGTAGACATGTCGATGCCCTTGAAGCTAGATTGAAGGAGTTAGAGAAGGAGTTAGAGAAGTCAAAGACTATAGCTATTACTGATTCAACACGCCCCTCGATATTGACTGAGAACGATCAATCGACCCTAGTTCTTCCCCGTTCAGATCCAGGGACTACTCTAGGTATGAGTCTTTTTTTAAACGCTGCAGGTAGCAGTGGCGGAACGGAAGACGATGCTTCAACGATGGATGCAATGGTCGACTCGGCCCAGTCACCTCTGTTCCACGAATCTGAAGACGCCCTTGATAGATCATCAACGTTGCATTTTGCAATGAACGTGGAGGCGTCAGTCGCATGCGATCGGAGCTCACGGCTGAACCCGAAATATACAGCTGAGTCAAGATCGGTACCCGGTACTCCAAGCAATCCATGGCAAAAAGGTGATCCGCGCAGAAAAGACGCTCTTCCAAAGCCTGGTTATAGAAATAAACGGAACCAAATTTCAACAGCATACGTTTCTTCGTCATCTGAGTCCTTGCCCAAGCATCATGTGGCTCAATTACTTTTCGAGCGCTACTTCTCAATTGTCAATCCAATATGGCCCTTTCTCCTCGAAGATGAGTGCAGTGACCTTTTAAGTCGTACCTGGGAATCCCAAGAACCCCTTGACCCAATTTGTGTTGCGCAATTAAACTTGATCTTCTGCCTGTCTTGTCGATCCTACAATGATAATTTAGATGAAAAGTCACCTTTTGAAGATACTTCCCGTGCGAGTTTCGAGTTTTACAGCCGCGCCCGGGAATATGTTGTTCTGAACTCGTTCGATTTGGCCAATATGCGTATGCTTCAGACGCTTCTACTCATGGCTCAGTATCAGCAGAGCACATTGCGTTCAAGGCAATGCTACCTTACTATTGGGCATGCAGCACGGATGGCTCAAGAGCTTGGACTGCATATCCCTTTACCAGAGAGTCCGTTCCTCTCACCTCTCAACAGAGAGCTACGCTTACGACTGTGGTGGGGTTGCTTCTCTCTTGATCGGTAAGCCCTTCCAAAACTCCATCCGAACAAGACCAGTCTACACGTTAGTCGCGGTAAACATTGGCTTTTCGGTTTATGTAAGAGGACAAAACCAAAACCTTGACACAGCAATGAGCAATGTAACCTTTCGTCCATTCAATTTTCAGATTTGCTTATGATTATAGTATTTCGAGTATGATCTATAGCAGGCCGATTGGAATTCCGTATGGCCACTTGTCAACCTCTCCAGACAGCTTCCCTCGACCTATTGACGATACTTATCTCGCTAGACGCCAAGCACAGCCAAGTGGACACTTGTCTGTTAATGCCTTCTTTGTCTGTAGTGCGCGTCTCTATTATCTTATGGATGAGATACTAGAGCGACTGCACAAGGTAAAAGGTATTATTGATGCTGACGTGAAGGGCTACCCTAGCAAGAGCGAGGGGTGGCCTTTGCTTGTTGATGGTAGTAGCGCTTTATCCTACCTCACAGTCCTCATTCAGCTCGATGGAATGTTACTAGCCTGGCACGACTTACTTCCCAAAGATTTAAAGTTTTCACTCGAAGATGTAAACATAAACAGGCAGCATCCCCTTTTGCTTCAACGACAGAAAATCATGCTAAGACACCGCTTTCTTGGGATGCGTATCCTACTTCACCGACAGACCGTTCTATTCCTTATCCAGCCTGAGAAGAACATATGGCCGCAGAACGGAGCACACATGTGGCCTCCCCTCTACTCAGATACCACCACAGACATGTTTATTGGCGACTCAGTCAAAATCAGACACCTAAGCAAGCCTTCCTTGTCTGAGACTGCCATTGCTCATCTAAGCGCAAAGACGTGCGTTGCGTCTGCTCTGTTGCAAGTCGAATCCATAGACTTGTATGCCCCACTCAATTTGACCGAGGCGTGGTGGTGGGATTTCAATTGTTCGTTAAGTATCAATTACGCCTAAGTTCATGACTCTAATCCTCAATAGTCACTTTCAACTCCCTTTGCGTTCTTTTTGCAGCAATAAGCACCCCAAGCGCAGAGCTGGTTGCCATCGTTCCAGATCTACCAAAGACAAAGAAAACCATTCAGCGTGGCTTAAACATTGTATCTAATATCAGTGTCCATAGGAAGAATGAGGTTGAGCAAAGTGTGGAATTTTTGGGACGATTAATGCGGTCCACAGCTCGGCGGGATCAGCAAGACCAGCAGGTTCGTACATTCGTCGTTTGAATGTAAAAATATAAGGCTTGGGTTATTGACAGTCGTACAGCATGCACCAAGTGATTCAGAGGACAAAACGCGCGTACAGCCGTCTGATAGCTTTATCTCCACCCTAAGAACAGATCATCCGAGTCACATTGACAACTCACCTAACCAATTTGAAAAGCGTGACGATCCCATTAGAGATGGCCGACTCGATTCGATGTCCACGTTGCCAATCGACTCGACAATGGACTTCCCTGACTGGTTCTCTGGCTTTAATGATGTCTCTTCATCCTGGATGCCAATCGACGATAATGACTATGACACTGGTGTAAGGGCTGTCATCGACCCCAGAACTGTAGAAAGTCTTTTCCGCAGCTCTTTCAACACGTGGAGCGTAATGGGTGATTCCGTGCAAATCTCTGATTTCAACGCAGATGCCGAAGGGTTTACCATGTAAGTAATGCCTGCATACCATTTGGCTTACGCGCGTGCTGGAGTACTGGCTGATTGTATCCGAGTCAAGACCTTAAATACAGGAGACTTATAAATTGCAGCGGACACTCGCTGAACTCAGCAACCCCACTCGATGCTCACGAAACACAAAAGCCGTACCGACTCCTAGAAATGCCGACAGTACCATTCCCCTCTTTAAGATTTCCCCCTAATCATGCTCGCAACATCAACAACCCCCTCTAGCTCTTTCGCCATCTCCTCCCACAACTGCCTCTGCATCGCCTTCCCATCTGGAGTCGATGGGTAATCCGCAAACGCCGTGATCTTCTCGTCGCTGAGAAACTTCCCATGCGACTCCGCTGAAGCCACCACTGCGGCATGCGCGAGCGTTCTCGCACCCAATGGTGTTGATCTACCCATGATCCTCTTTACAACCGCAAGGATGCCGCCCAACACCCCGTCAACATCGCGGTGCAACTCCGAGCCATAGCAAAATCCGGGGTTAACGTTGTTGACCACGACATCGTTGGACGAACCTTCTTTCCCCGGCGTAACGAGACGCATGCTGAACTCTCTAAAGAAGAAGAGCAGCAGTAATTTCGAGGCATAATACCGATCTGAAGGATCAAAATTGTTCTTGTCATCCAGTGCCTCGATAATGCCTTTTTGCCCTTTCAAAGCCTTTTTGCCTTCTTTCAACTTGGCCCATTGTGCAGTCTCGCTGCCCACAATCGAAATTACGGGGGGGGTACCAGTGCTCCCAGAAGAAGTGTACTGCGTCTGGAGTACGGGAACAAGAAGAAGCGAGAGCAAAGCCGTGCTGAGCCAATTCGTCTGGATCGTCACTTCGTGCTTGGTAGACGAATTAACCTCGAAACTCAGCTTTGCAACCCCAGCGTTCAAAACCGCAAAGTCCACCTTCAACCCTTCCGTCCTCTTCACTCTATCCACAAACGCTACAACACTGTCATAGCTTGCCAGATCCAAGCTCCAAACCTCAACAACCGGCCGCTTATCCTTCCCAAGCGCCGCCAAAAGGGACTGCCGCGCCGCTTCTCCCTTCTCCCGATCCCGCACCGCGAGGATCAAGTGCGAGAGCCTGCGCTCGAGGAGCTGCATGCTGGCGTGGTAGCCGAGACCGGTGTTGGAGCCAGTGACAATACCGGTTCTGCCGGCGAGGGAGAGCGTATTGGGGAGTTGGGCAGGGGTGACGAAGAATTGGCGGTAGAGGAAGGAGAGGTAGGTGTTTGAGGAGGGCATTGCGATGGTTTGCGACTGTAGTTGGGGGGTTAAGCGAGAAAAGCGGATAAGCGACTAGGGGTTGAGGAAGATGTGGCCGATGGAATAAGGACACTTTGGCGTTTGAGAGATTTGGAGTGCGGTGGAAATCGAAGTTAAAGTACTTTCCCTTCCCATATATACAGAACACCCTGGGAATAGCACCTTCGGACTTATCGTAAACCGCGACGTCCTCGGTGACCCCCTCCGCATTCCATACGGCGGTTTCAACCACGTGACGCCAAGCCTTCGGCGACCACCTCCGCGTTGGTAGAAATTCATGCCGTCGGGCTTGTCGGAGTCGGGGTGATTATTGACGCGTTTTATCAGGTTTCAAAGAGATGGCCTTTTGAAAGATCCTTTGGATGCGTTTGTTTAATGGCAACCGGAAGGACAGGGGAGAAGTGAGGATCACGTGATGGCCCTAAGAGATAATGGAGTACACCAGCGTGACCAGGTATCAAACATAAGGTACGTCTTACAGTACTTCTGAAAGTACTCGCCACGTGAAATACTGACTGACCTCTGTCCTTTCTTTAAACACAAGGTACTAATTCACTATTAAAATATTGATATAGACTCAACCAACACAACTTTCACGAAAACCTTACCACCACTGCTTCTCCAAAGTCTTCGAAGCATAACCGGTAATCTCGCGTGTTACAGAGTTAAGTTTTGTTTCAAACAATTATGAGAAGTAGTGGTGTACGGGCGCTCACATTCAGAGGTCAGGCTCCTTATAGCCTTCAAAACTAGAAATCAGACCACCCATTCCACTTTCATATCAATGCCCGTCTACATATCCTTCTCTAGTAAGGGCGGCTGTGGGAGGGGCTATCAATGCTACTTTCAAAATACTTCAGCCAACAAGCCAAGAACGGCTTGATCCAGCCAGTAGTCCGCCGAGTATCCATCCGTCCTGCAAGATCACCGATGGCGATCCACCAGGACCTGCTAAGGACCTGCTAAGGACCTGCTAAAGCCCCCTTCTCTGGGCTCCCCAATCTTTTGGCCGAATTCAGCTTTTCAAAGGTTAGGGACGTGTAAATATGGCGATATATGTCATTGTCGGCACACTGCCACGAATGAAGAAGAGGTCGCGCAAGGCTCTACGAGTATCCCATAGCAGGCACAAAATAATACCTTCAAACTAAGTCCCGCTTTACATCCACAGGATGCACCGATAGAACAACCTTCAAAAAGTACTGAATCAAAGACTAGAGATCTAGGTAAAGCTCTTCTCAGATATCGGCCCAGGTGGAGATGTTCTCGACATCGAACCCGCTGCTGCCTCGACTGCTCGTCTATAGAAGTGCAATGTCAGTTGCACTTGGTACAAACCCTCGAAAACTGCAACTCTTCGAGTTCACCTCGTCGCACTTCATGGAGGAAGCTGCGCAGAATTGGGCAAAGTTCAAAATTCTGAATAGAACGCTAGAATGTAGGACGGCCGTCAATAAAAAAGGTTAAAGCCCTGGCAATGCTTCGTAAAAGTGGGCAATTTGAACATATCAATGACTTACAGGGTGTTGAATGGGGGTTTGCGGACACGTCTATGACAAGCAATACTTTGCAAACCAATGCCTCTCCGCCGGCGACTCAAACATCCCCTACAAATTCCTTAGGCTCCTCCGGCACCTACCAAGCCATCATCTCCCTCACCGAGCTCTCAGCCGCCTTAACCCGGGATCAACTCTCCAAACTACTCTCCCAATCCTTCACTCGCCACGTCCGCACCCATCCCAGCAATTACCAATACCGCCCCACCGCCGACTGCGACCAGGTCTACTCCGTACTGCCCGACGGCAAAATCTTCACCTGCGCTACCTGTCTCACCTTAATCTCCACCCAGTGCGGCGCCGTCAGCCACGAAGGCCTCACGTGCGACCAGTACAAGAGCGTTATACTGGGGGACGATGCTTTTGCGGGGTGGAGGATGAAGAACGACGCGAGGGATTGCCCGAAATGCGGATGCACGATTCAGGAGTCGGAGGGGTGTCATCATATGAACTGTAAGGGGTTTTGGAGCACATATCTGCTGGGTGTGTATGTGGGTTTTGAGGAGGGGGAAGGAGACGTATTACTTATCCTTCATCATTATTTTGTAACCGCGACCATGGTTAGAGGTTTGATGCTTCGATGTATTTGCTGTCGGGAAATGAGAAATAGTAAACGATAATGAAAGGGGACATTTCGGCATATTTCAAAAGCCGGGAGCCGAGCAGCTGAAGGTAAGGGTATACTAGCAGGATTGGATAGTATCAAGCATTCTTTTCTGAAACGTCGTCGTCTTGTGCTCATCCTGGTCTCCTATCCTAATCCTCCTCCTTCTCATCCGCGTTATACTCATCATCCTCATCATCATCCTCCCATTCGTCCTCTTCATCGTCATCGTCATCATCCTGACCAAGGCTGATCAGTCGCTCAACAACCCGCTCAGGTGTGCTTCGTGGAAGCTTTGAACGTGGATCATCGTGCCACGACCTCTTATCAACCTTAGCTCCCCACTTGAGTAACAACAGGACCACGTCGTAAGCTTTCACCTTTGCTGCCATGTGCAGAGCATCGCTGTATACTACGTCGCTGGATGGTTCCGCAGGGCTGCCTTCTGCACCTGCTTCTAAAAGTCTTTGGATGTAGTATTGGTATTGACGCGTTCGGGAATACGTCTCCGTATTCCGGTTGACCTCTGCTCCGGCTTCTAATAACCGCTCAACTATCTGAAACTGCCCATTCATGACGGCTGCCTCCAGAGTCGTTGCGGGCAAGGCGTTCAAAGATGTTGCCTCGTCTGCGTTGACGTCAGCCCCCGCCTCGAGCAACTGCTCAAGGATCCCGAGATGTCCTTCTTCAGCAGCTACCTTAATTGCGGAACCATATGTCGTTTTCATATTAACTTGAGCCCCTGCTTTAAGAAGTTGTTCGACTACGCGACCGTGCCCTTTGATGGCTGCCATTCGAAGCGCGGGACCCCTTACTCCTATGGTGTCGATTCGGGCTCCTGCTTTTAGTAATCGTTCGACTATAGGATCATGTCCATTCAAAGTGGCTTTGATAAGCGCAGTATCAGTACCAGCATAGATTGCTCCTTCGTCGACTTGATCATGTCCTCTTCTAGAAGCTTCCACAAGCGTAGCGCGATCTGCTCCGCCAGTATTGACATCGGCACCTGCATCTATCAGAAGCTGAACAATCGCAGTATGACCGCAAGACGAAGCTGCCACAAGCGCAGCGCGATCTGCTTCGCCAGCATTGACGTCGACACCTGCATCTATTAGAAGCTGAACAATCGCAGTATGACCGTAAACTGAAGCTTTCAGAAGCGCAGAGCGATCTGCTCCGCCAGCATTGACGTCGGCACCTGCATCTATTAACAACTCAACAATCGCATAATGACCGTGAAGTGAAGCTACGACGAGTGCGGTGCCACGATCTGCTTCGTCAGCATTGACGTCGGCACCTGCATCTATTAGAAGCTGAACAATCGCAGTATGACCGTATGATGAAGCTTCCACAAGCGCAGAGCGATCTGCTCCGCCAGCATTGACGTCGGCACCTGCATCTATTAACAGCTCAACAATCGCATAATGACCGAGAAGTGAAGCTGCGAGGAGTGCGGTGCCATGATATACTCCCATCACATTGACATCGGCACCTGCATCTATTAGAAGCTGAACAATCGCAGTATGACCGTATAATGAAGCTTCCACAAGCGCAGCGTGAACTGCTTCGCCAGCATTGACATCGGCACCTGCATCTATTAGAAGCTGAACAATCGCAGTATGACCGCGAGACGAAGCTTCCACAAGCGCAGCGCGATCTGCTCCGCCAGCATTGACATCAGCGCCTGTATCAACTAGGATTTTTGTCGATTGATATAAGCCTTCCATTGCGGCATTGTAGAGAGGCGCTTCAACAAATACATATGGAGGATGCCTGTGCGGATGTAACGATAACCAGTTGATGAACGCATGCTTCTCGGACTGAAGAAGTTCCATGCTCAATAGAGCAACTTCTTTGGTATACCTCTCGGCCGCTCGAGCATGCAGAGTCCAATTTTCTACTGCATAACCAAGGAGTGGAAATTTTGCGTGCATGTCATAGGTTGACAGAGAGGGTTCTGAAAAGTAGAGGAGATAGAGGAGGCAGATCTGAGCAATGGACTTATCGGGTTCAACTGCTATGTCGTACTTTGATGCGGGTCCATGTGAAACTTGGTCTGAGATCAAGTATTCTTTGACAGAGTAATGAGCTAGTCTCAGCTCCTCATAGTCTTCGTTATGGTCATTTTTCGCAATCGCTATCGTAACTAGACTAGAGCAGATGGTGAGGATATCTCGTGGGTCCTCCAGTCTGTATTCAGGGTCAAATCCTCTCTCTGCTTCTTCGTCGATTGCAAGTATTTCAGCTGCTTCCTGAATCGAAAGTGGTCGTACAGAGAAGACTAGCCATTGCAGGATTTTGAAAGCATAGCTGCAATATTCGGCTTTTATAGTGCACAGTATTCGCACATAGGTATCATCTAGAGTTTTCGGCAGAGACTTCAGCGCTTTCCGAAGCATCGGAATTGTGAGACAGCTACTCAAGGCATCGAGTTGGCATGCGGCCCATCGGAACCTGAGTTATATTGTCAATGAGAGGATACTAGCGCTGACATATGCGTTACGCTTACATTCCCGCTGCCTTGTCCATCAACGCATCTTCAATCTCTTGTTGTACTTCTGAGCGTGATTGCCATCTTCTCAATTGTCGATCTGTTTTTAACCTTTCTTGAACGTAGGCCCGAATATCATCATTCACAAGTGCACTTTGTATGCTGATCTGTTTGTCTTTCCCAATAAGAGAGTCAAATGATTCTTGGATATCTTTTTCTTGTCGGCTTGTAACTATAAAGTGTCGATTGCCCATCTTCCAACTGTATATCTCCTCAATGACATTCAACAGTTCCAACTTATCTGTGCATTCGTCAAGAGCGTCGAAAATAATATAGATATCGCCAAATTCTTGAAACATTTGCTGTAACACTGCCAAGAGAGCGTCAGTAGTAGGCGGCTGCCGTCTGTTTTTAGAAGGGGAGAAAAGTGAGGTTAAAGCGATTGGCATATCCGCTCGCTGTTGGGAGATCTGCGCAACAATTGATCGCACCATTCTGTCACTTAGCTGCTTTTCCGAATCATTGAAGTCGAAGAAGAAATATGCTGCGGCTGAACGAGTGTCTTGGAGACATTGACGAAGCACGTCATCAACTATCGTAGAGCTGAGGATAGTCTTGCCACAACCGGGTATTCCGTGGAGCCAGAGAAACGAGTTCGAATATGTTTTCCAGTCGAGATATTGCTGGCTTCTAAGTAGCCACGATCCGGTTCCTGCCATTCTTTTCTTGTAGGCATCATTCAAGTTTACAGAAGGGTCTGGTGGCGAGAGCCATTTGTAAATTTCTTCACGATTTTCGTCTGAAGCTGGTAAGCTGATCTGAATTGTTAAAACGCAAAGTATGAAATGCTATATGAAACAAGTTTTGTTATTAATTACGAGTTTCTGCTGGACCTAATTCAAGAAATGATAAGCCCGGAAATCATTACCACAAGACAACGTTCCTCCGACGTTAACGTAAGAGTAATGTGCAGGATCAAGAACAATCGAAATTGAAGGTACATACCTATTTCTTTCGATTGAAACCTCCTATGAATGTCAAGCGAAGTCTTTGCTGTGTTCTCTACCGTATCCTGGACGGCCAGCAGCGTAGATCTGTTGACCGTAGCGAGCTGTCAATTTCACATGTCCCCAAATACGCAGCGTAAGACCCACGCTTGATCTGATGTTAGAGCCAACGTCAAGGTACTCTTGAGTCTACCAATAGCTTCAAGAGACCTCCGTGTATCTTGCTCCTTTAGGGGCCAGCCAAGCACTTGCATCAAAGCTTGTCTCTTTGAACCATCCTTGCCACTCCAGCTTGGAGGACTTAATTTGATTTTGATCCGGTTTATCTCATCGAGACAACTGATTAGCGGTCCAGAACCCGACGTAGAGTCACAAAGGAGCTCCAGCGTCGGCAATCGCGATTGAGAGGCGGGATTCGCATCAGCCGCCGCTTTCGCAACCTTTGCGAGGTTTTCGAGGACACCCCGGAGGCCTTTTAGCTCGTCCATAACCTTTGAGAGCTCCCAGGGAGCCCCCTTGAGGGCGGCACTATAATCATAACATACTGAGATGACAGCGTTGGTTGCTTGGAGTACCGTAATGATACTCGCGGTGATGCTAAGCGGATCCATGAAGGTTGACAGACTTTAACGGCGGTTCTAGCGATGGGCTGTACTCAGAGTAGAAAAGTAGACAAGCTGCGCAGTACGGTGATTGGCCCAGGCACACGAGCTTACTACTTCGTACGAGCGTCTATCAACAGCTACGAGCCTGAGATATGAAGCTATGAGCCTACAGCTCCTACGAGTACCCACTTGTTTCGCTATTCAACCCTTTAGATTTTATCGACTTAATGAACGTTGAATAGCGCCATCTTCAGTCCCTCATATGAGCGTATGATCTCGCAGTGTAAGATACCTTAGCTTCTCCCTCAGCAAGTGGCGGAGCGTGCGGAGCAATGATACAAAACCGTATTCTATTTGTCACGTGTTTGCCCGCTTCCGGTTTTCTTTTCCGCTTCATCGTATCACATCTTTCAGCTTCCGCAGTCCAAGTGGTGGAGAAACATGTAAAGAAAATTGTTCCTTGTTCAACTGAGTTGTAGGACTCGGGAGGTGAGAACCATGCGAGATCTGTCAGGACTCGGTGTAGTATCAACCAAACAATTGTGTATTGTCATATCCTTCACGGGTCGATTCTATCCTGTTTTACATGAAAACCGACTTGTCGTCGTTTTGCCTAATATTCAATTGCGCGAAACCTGAAAAGCCATAGCACATTGCTAGCATTTCCTCGAACGCGCTCAGCCTCATTGATTCTTCATGCAGTGAGACAAGTTGCCGTGTCCCTTTAGCTTTTCGTATTACAAGGCAATCGTTGGGTGCAAGGGCTGTCGTGAGTTATATTAATGTCCTTTCCGACTCCGTTTTCCATCTTTACCCATGGCCATCGGAACGATTGTATTCCGTAACTTGTAGTCAGATTCGAGGAGAATATTATTACTACGGAAACGTAGTAGAATACATTTTCTAAAGTGGTGAAGTCTGATTGACCTCTATGCTTAGAAACATGATTCTTCTCAAATGCAGCCAGGTTTCCAAAAAGATATCGGAGGAACAAATGGGAAGCTATTCCTAAGATATGACAGCTGTCCCTAGCCCTATAACTGGCCGAACTGCTTGTCTAAGATGTGTCGCTGGAAACCTCTTTCATGTGTTCTTCGCTCCCTTTGGTACGCGTACCACCCAGTAGAGCAGAAGGGATCCAAGGATGTTCGCCGCTGTGTAGACCAGAGATATCCCCAAATTTCTCCATCGAGCGGTAACGTCAATGCCCAGTGTAGCCAGAAGCGAGTCAGTGGTTGAGATAGGGCAAAATCTACACTCCTCGGTCGCGTTAGGGTCTAGTAAAGTGCCCCCTGCATAGCTTATATACTCCGCAAGGTAAGATCCGCAATTCTCACTTCTTGGAGGGCTGAATCTTACAAGCTCCGTGGTGGAACATGTAATATTGATCCCGGAAATGCCAGTTGAGATCATGGCACTGACGAAGTAGGTAACGGGCGTTGCGCGATACATGAATATCCAAAAGCCAGGTAGGGCAGCAGGACTAACAAGTACTCTGGGAGACCGACCAGATTAGCAAACCGTCCATCTATTTGGTATGAAGGGCGGAAGGCTTCACTTACCCGCAGAAAATGAGCGAGAGGGAGAACAAAAGGGAGGCAATATTGACCCCGGTTGCAGCATCTGGCATAACTGTAGCAACCATCTGTGAAAAACTTGAACAAAATAGCATGAAGGACCATATAAGCAAGAATATCAATCCATCTCTATAATGAAGTCCAGCGTTGCGATATAAGCCCAGCGGGTAATACCACGTCAAGAACAATACTACGGCGAGTAACGTTTGCGACGGTATCTCTGCTACAATATTCGACAGGATGAAAACCTTCCACGAATAAGTGCGGGACGGCCGTTCTCGTGCTTCGTATATGGTTCGATTTGCTAAGAACTGGGGCATGATAAGTTGAACTATGTTACCAAATGCTGTCATTAACATAAAAACCGAAAAGAGCTGGTTCTGTACACCCTGAAGACTGTTCTCTGAGTGGTAAAACGAGAAGCCATTGAAGAGGCCCTGCAACCGGTGTCAGCGTACCTTTGTTAGAACTTGACGGGTTTCGAGACTTGCCATGCCGAGTATCAGGAAAAATTTGCTGTAAAGATAGGCTGGAGTCCGCCAGTCGTTCTCTATTGTCCTGCGAGTTACAATCGAAAGCTGTCTAAAGAAATGGGTAGCGAATTCGCCCGAAGTATCGAACTCATGTGATTTCAGCAGCGGTTCTGTGAGGGCACGCTTCATCCCTTCCAAATTCTCGCTGATGCCACGTCTCTCATCAGATGTTTGCCATAACGAAGCCCAGTCAATATCAGAGCCCATTGTGGCCTCTAAAAGCCATTCTGCAGGATTCTCATTGTCCCCACACAGTCTTGCACCGCCTCTCTCGAAATAACGGATCACGGATCGAGACTGCGGTCCAATGTCTCCAAAGTAAAGAGACCTACCTTCAGACAACAAGAGCAAGCGATCGAACATCTCGAACAAAATGCCAGATGGCTGATGAATCGTGCATAATATAGACTGACCTTGGTCGGCAAGCTTCCTTAGTAGTGTACACACCGACCAAGCCGTGTCACTATCTAGGCCGGAGGTTGGTTCATCGAGGAAAAGTAGTAGTTCTGGCTTGGCAGCGAGTTCTACGCCTATCGTCAACCTCTTGCGTTGTTCGACGTTGAGACCTTAATATGTAAGAGTTGATAATTCGATTGTGAGCATACGGCTCACCTTCGCCAGGTACACCAACGATGGCGTCAGCAAACTCTTCCATGTCCAAAGTCTGAATGACTTCCTCAGCATAAGCAAGCTTCTCTGCCTTCGAGTAGTTCTGCGGTTGTCGTAAGAGAGCACTAAATTGCAATGCTTCTCTGACAGTAGCTGTTGTAAGATGAAGGTCCTGCTGTTGAGCGTAGCCGATCCTTCGAGCAAAGCTATCGCTCCCCTGGTATTGGGAACCAGTCAGCTTAACTCCACTCACCACTCCTACGGTTACCCTATTTGCTAGAACGTTCAATAAAGTCGTTTTGCCAGCTCCGGAAGACCCCTAAGCCATGTCAATCTCTGCATTCCGGAATTTGACGTAATCACGCACCATCAAAGCGGTTAAGGACCCTGGCTGGATCCAACCCTCAATATCGTCTAATAAAGTATGCTGTACCGATTTACCGCCGAGATGGTATCCAAGCCCCTGCCATAACAGGGGTACAGCATGAGCTGGAGTGCGGGCTGGGATGGATTCCTGTTTTGAGATTTGAAAGGCCCTCTCTTGTGGTCCTATTTGATATTCACAGGAATGCTGAAGCTCAATCTTCGCTTCCTCATCGCTTGCACGGCGTAGAGGGCCTTTGAAGCTCCGGCGGTATATGAGTATTTCCCCCTTCGAGCGTTGAGCTGCTATTAACTCAGTAGCAAGCAAGTATAAGAAGCAGAAAAATGTCATAAAGGCAAGGACAATGCCTAAATTTCTAATGTAACTGTTAGTTAAGTCAAATCTATAATATCATGCTCCGTACCTCCACTTATGTATTGGTTCGTATTGAAAGCTTTCTCGAATGTAACTACTGCCACCGACGAATGGTGATCCAGCTTCAGCACCAACGACTGCGCATTTTTTTTCGAAGTTACCTGTGTTGACGTATGATGCGCCTTGAGGGATGAAGGTCGTGCATGGAAATCTACGATTAGAGAACTATGTAAATTTTCATAAGCGTTATATTCTAAACGAATGGACCAAGCACTAACCTCGTTAATCATTAGGCTTTCGAACACGTACGCGGCTGGATTAATGAAGCGAAACCAGCTCAGCCAAGGATGCATGCTAGGTATAGGCAAGATAAAACCCGTGTAGACGATAAGAAGCATAATGAACACAGCTCCAGGCGCGATGGATTGTGTTAGAGTACGAGACATCGCTCCAATGGTCCGGAAAAGCATTGAACCTGTTAAGAGACTTACAAATGCGAACAAGTAAAATGTAAAAAATGCCTCCGTGCTTCGACGCAAGTTCGCCAGGAAATAGAAAGGGATATTAAAGAACAGTGTAAGGGCCAGCTTGTTCGGTAAATCGCAAATCATAGATGCGATTGCCTCCGCACTAGGATGGTAGAAGGCATACTGATAATGCTTTTCCACGATTGGTCTTTGCTCCCACAACGCTACACCCTATATTCAATGCTTCAGCTTTAAAAATCCGTTATTTTCATAGCTCTTGAGCATTATCTCACCTCGAAAGCTCCTAAGAATGTGTTTAAGAGCACAGTGAAAAATAAGAGCACCCCTCGGCCGTAGAAGCTGCTGGAGTCTTCCGGCAAGTGGTAGAACATACTACCAAGGATGATTGACATGACGCAATTGCCAGCAATGTTGGACAGAGGAGCAGTCAGGTCGCCCCGAAGTCTCTGGAAACCACGGATCATACAGATGAGAATTTGATGCGGAAACGAAGCAACGTAGGGCGACCGCGAGGAACCACTGCATTAAAATTACTACCGGAGCCACGGCCGCAACATTCCTAAGAACTCACATCATTGTAGCTTTCCTAGTTTTATGGGCTCGATGAAACTCTGCCTGATGTTCCGAAGTAAATGAATAGCTCGCATTGTAGTCTTGTATCTTTTGTTGAAGGCTAGCCCGCTCTGAGCTATTTTGCCATCGAGATGCAAACTCGGCAGGTGTCCGGGGGACTGTAGATTCGAAGCCTTCTTTAATTGTCCGCTCCACGGGGTTGGTCAATGACGTCAAAAAATCTGCTGTACTAGCTCGTTCGCGGCAGATGAACCCCATGTTAGTGAAGAACACCTTAGCTGTTTGGACACCTCCGAAGAATATCTGATGGCCTTCGTAAAGAAGTACAACCTTGTCAAACAGCTACAGTCTTGCCTTAGCTTGGTAGTCCTCTGGATAGGTCTGCATACCTTGAAGATATCCTCCGATGCTTGGTACAAACTCACGATCGCCGATGATCCAGTTATACGAGCTGAAAATCTAAGGATTTTGACGAATTGTAAGGCATTTGCGCTATCGAGGCCCCTGGTACTATTATCCCAGCATTGTAGAGTGCTATTACTAATAAGGAGTTCTGCAATTGAGGCCCTCTTCCGCTCGCCTCCACTCAAACCTACTACAAAGTCGCCACCCATCTTTGTATCGTGTACATGAGAAAGACCCAGGGCCTGCGTGATTGTATCACGTCTTGTCGTAGTATCGCAGCTATCGCTAGAGACTGGATGAAGCCGACCTAGTTTGCTCCGTGCAGCTCTAGCCTCAACGGCCACTGCCAATGTCTGGGACAGCGTTAGGTGCGGGAAATGAATGTCAGAGTCAGCCTGGTATGTACATTCGTCACGGAATTCGGTATGCATAGTGCTTGGATCAATGCCTAGTACGGGTCAGCCAGGAACATATCATCAACGTTCATCATACCTTGGTAATTGATTTCTGACTCGCTGCTAACATGCAAGCCATGCGCCTGTCCAGCCAGTGTTTTGAGTAATGTTGTGCAGCCGCTTCCTGGGCGTCCCAGGACCAACAACATCTCTCCGCTATCTAGTCGGCCCTCAAAATTTTGGAGAATGTGGACATGCTCAGGTCTGCCACGACTAAACAAAGATCGCAAGGAGCTTAGATAATACAGAGGATAATTCAAGAAGTTCTTCTGGAAATCTGCTTGTGCACCATGCCCAAAAACATTTAGGTCGTGGTATGAAACGCCAAGACCGCTTCTCCTCTGATCTTCTTGATTTCGGTAGTTGGCTGTAAGCCATCTTTCAAAGGCGGACGTTACTGCTGCGTGCTTCGGTGGGGCTCTTGCTTCACTTTCGGATTCATTTATCATGGTGTCTGGCTTCTGTTCTGGCATAGCATCTTCTATTCTCCAGCACATTCGAGTGAGTGCAATACTCTCCGGGCAGATACAAAATAGAAGTGTAAGCTACGAAGTCCGGCGGTCATACGGTGAAGAATTGCGGTTCATTTTATAAAGCGCGTAACCAACTCGGCATATGTAAAAGGCTGGCTGGGACTTTCACTCGAATTACGAGGCTCCCCATAGTACGGTATTTTAAGGAAAATATGTCAGGTACTCAATTAATGAAACGGTACTTTTGCTACCTGGTAAGGTACCTATGATTCTAGAAACGTAAGTGAAGGCAAGCTATTTACTGGTACGTCGCATCGGTACCTTGGTCGAAGATAAGCCGATTCTTTACTCAAGCTCTCAGGTTTAATCATGACATATTAGAATTACAACCTTCGGATATTAATTCAATATTGAACGTAGTCCGAGTAACATAGGACTTTTGATGCTATCTAGTTAAAGATACCTTGCAAGGATATCCATCGGCAGGGTGAGCACTTCCCAAGATCATCTGATATGCCCGTTCACCGCGGACCTCTTTGATGCCCTTTCTCGGGTGCAGTTGGTCCCATTCCGAAAAAGCGCCTTCGACATTCAGCTCTCTGATGGTCATTACCAGTATCATCTTCATCTCCATCATCGCAAGCTCTTGTCCAATGCAAGTTCGAGGACCAAATTCAAATGGCCGCCATGCGTTTTTGACGGGATACAAAGGATGTCTCTCTGCGACTAGCCAGCGCTCTGGGAGGAATTGATCCGGCTTTGGCCAGTAGCGCGGATTGCGATGCAGGCCATGATGGTTGCCCCACACAAGGCACTTGTCAGTCGGGAATTGTCGGCCTTCTGAGTCTGTCAGGATGAAGTCGGGTATGCCTTGCCGAGTGGTGGTTACGACGGGGAAAAGCCGCAAAGTTTCTTTGATTACAGCAATGGTGAAGGGAAGAGCATTCAAGATGTGTGGATCATTCTGGATCATCATTTCTGCGGCTTCGATGCTTCTTCCAAAAACAGAATCATGTTCTTCGCGTATGCGAGCCAACGCAGACGGACTCCGCCATAGGTTGTGATAAACGTAGCATATTGTGGAAGCCGTGGTGTCATGCCCAGCGAAAACGAAAAGTTTTAGCTGACTAGTGGCAAAGGCGCGAAACATAGTGTCCATGCCAGTGGTCCCTTTGTCAGAATTAACCGCAATCTCTTCATGATAGGTGTTCAAGGCCAGGTCGATGACGGATTTACTTGATACAGTGCCCCGATTAGAGGAATAGCGCGCCTCGAGCCTTGGAACAATCCAGCGGTTCATTCGGTAAGTATTCCACCGCCTGGCAATGGGCCGAATTGGATTGAGAAATGCGAAGGGGCTGAGCTCAATGCCGAACGAGCACCAGGGAACCTGTTCACGTAAAGCTGTCGTCATATCACAATAAGATGTCTGGCTATTGAAGCGGACATCCATCGCCGCCCGCCCAACGACATCGATAGCAACGTTGAGAGCATGATCTTCCAGCCGGAAGATATCACCTTCCACTGCGTGTTTCCTCAGTAAGTCACGGAATATCTTCACTTCCTCCATAACACTTCCGCAGAGTGTTGCGATATGGGTGGCACTGAAGCCGGGATTGAATATACGCCTCCATCGCTTCCACATGGGGCCTTCCATAGAGACCAGATCGTGCTCTCCAGTAAGAGGCTCCAAGAATCGGCGCATCCCAACATGCTTTTGGAGGTAACGATCCTGAGTATACTGATACATCATGTCTGGTGATATGACCACTAGTACCGGGGGACCAAACGGCCAAGTGTCCAAGTAGAACGAGGGACCTAAGTCGGGATACATGCGATTGATCTGATCTGCAAGATAATGGCCATGGGCGTTCTTCGGGAGCCCTCCAAGTATGCGCGCACTTAGGGCGATGTGGCCGAGAATAGGATGATGCGGTGGCATAGGCTGCCCCAAAAAAATTAGGTCAGTTCTATTGTAACAATAATAATCTATAGGTGGTGTACTCACGAGACCTTGCTCTTGAAGGCGTCGGAAGAACATGCGAGCATTGTATAACTTCACTAAAAAGGTGCCTATGGCTATGCTAGTAATCACAAGCAGCGAACGCAATAGCGGTCCATGAACAGACTCCATGATGAGCATGCGAACAACGACAAGCCGTTTGGTAGTTCCGTTGGTGAATGATCTAAAGGTTGTAGGTTTTGGATTATGGTGGAAACGCGACGTACTCTGATTTTACACTCCTCGAACAGATTATTGAGACCGTGGCTGTAGTCGCCTGTAACAAAAGGCCCTTCCACCACACACCGCCATGCTCAGTGGATCGGAGTGGTTGCCTACCTTACTCATGCAATATAACAGAACCAGCATGATGTTTCGAGAGGTCGTGGCTTTGAGTTTCTTTCGGTACTGCGAACCTGCAATTCCAAACCTTGTAATAATTTGTCTGTCTTTGAATGTCGAATCAGTGTTCAATGCAGCACACCCTGAAACTGAAACTGCGGCCTGTGCCGTAGGCTCGCGGCAAGGCTGTGAGTTGAAAAGGGAGCTAATGGTTAGACTGACATGATACGAGTACCACATACAGTATTCCGTACCGAGGTACTTTACCTTACATTACACCCGCAATTAAGATACCTTATTGGAGGAGCACGAGGTGGGCGCACGAAGGATTCTTGCTAGTACCTACTTGTATGTATGTAGTAGGTATTGGATGTGAATGGTGGAAATGTCGTTCTGGGGCGTATGATACTTTTGGCGAAATGCAGGGTTTTGACTTTAGGATTCTGTCTATCCGTGCCCCCCACTTTCGCTCATCCTTCGCTTAGGGTTGGGGTTAAGCGAAGGATGAGCGAAAGTGGGGGGCACGGATACGGAATGTGGCCTAAGGTAAGGTAAGCTCAAGTCAGCCAGGCTTCAGCCGCACCTCCGTATGAGGTAGAGAGCAAAAAGGGCACTGCAAGTCTGCAACCATACCTTACCTTACACTACGGAACACTGGCCGGCACACGTCGCCCTACGAGTAATATGTAGGCTACGACTCATGAGTCCTTAAAGGGCTTGGTAGCCTCGTAGTAGTCTAAGGTAATCATTCCTTACAAGGCTTGGAAGTCCGGAGACGTCAGGCAGGAAAGGTGGACCATGAGGCTGGCTACCTTACCTTTACCTTACCTTTACTTTTCCGTAAACCAACCTGCCTTACGCTGCCACAGTGCCGCATTAAGCGCCACCCAAAATGTACCACATCGGTACCTTAAGGTGCTTCAAACTACGGGGCTTCGCCCAAAGGCGTCCACGGTGTGTAACGTGCATAATATATGGACCCCACCTTTGCATACCGTTTGCCTCGATAGGCAGAAGATGGTTGTCGGAGTATTCCGTACATGGAACCACTTTAAGCTTCCAACATGTGTGCAGCAGCCCCCCGAAGCTTGTCCAAAAATATGCTCACTTACAATGCGCACAACTACCGTCTAAGGCTGCTTTCTATCTGAAACTCTCTGGCTTGCACCGCCATGATTATCTGCAACCGATCTAATGCGCGCAGCGTCTCTTATGGCCGAGCTGAACGTCGTTTTCGGGAGCATTACAGCCGTGTGCTGATTGATGCTTAACCACCGCTGTTGTAAATCGATCAGAGAATGGTACTTTCATTTGATGACTACAACTATCCTTGAATGGTCAAGAGGTTTCTAGAGGGTTTGACAATCATAGTCATCGTTAGGTAGCGGAAACGAGGACTACAAGAATCAGACCTGATACGCGCGGACCTTTATCTCCACTTCCAGAACCACCACGCTATCGACCACATCATATCTAGTTCGGCTTAAACGTACTCTCGATGAGGCTGCGGTTGATTTGTGTCGTAGGACGCCTGGATGGAATGTTAGCGACCTGGTGAAGACACCTTCACGCCGACTCAATATTGGATCCACATACTCTCTCCGAGCGAAGTGAAAGGTCATGCTGGATTGTGATCGCTTTGTGATGCGTACCACCATTCGAAGTCCACAGAGGATCGTTATCGTCTTCCTCCAAAGGCTGAGTATAGCTTTGCATGCTCAAAGGATTGGCCGAATTGGAGCCTTCTCGACCTTGAATGAATGTGTGCATGCCAGTCATAACGGGCCGAGGAATATCGGGGAGCGGCTGTTTGGGAAGCTCGTGCAATTTTCCATCAGAAAGCTCAAAACCTTGCTGCTCCGCAGAACTTTTTCGCCATGTGCGCGGAGTGAAAATTCTCTTCACCAGAGCCAGACGAGTGCTGTATGAGGTTGCTCGGTGTGCCTGTTGCACGCGGGAGCTCCGAACCACAAAAAATGAACGGAAGGCTGTAAGAGAAGCCATGATAATAGCCACAGAAGCCTCAACATACTGCCAATACACTTCCCAAAGTACATCCACCGAATTACCACTTTTGGTGAGAAGACCTGAGGCACGTATAATCGTGACGATTATCATGACCACTGACAAGCATAGGGATAGCGCTAGAGCCAGCTTCTGTGTCATATCAACGCGAATTCTCCAAATGAGATTGACCGGGATTGCGATTACTATTTTAAGAAGTTCAGCAGGACCTAGGAAATGTGGTGAATACAATAACACCTACTAAATATGTCAGTCAGAATGTCTAGGATCACAAGCAGCGCAGCTAGTCCAATCGTTTTTGGTAGCTGAGAGCCAGAGGCACATTCAACTATCATGGACGTTAGTTGTTCTTCGACGATTTGGATATGTGCCTACGTACGTGACTTTGGTGGGATGAAGTGTGGGCAAGGTATTATGAATCCAGCCACTCCATATGCCCAAACAATGGCATTCACCGTCGTAACAACTTTCCAGTATATAGTGAGAGGGCGATTGCGATCAATTAATTTTCGGAACAAAGATAAGAAGCTGAATTTTACGCCAAATACTGTCGTCCATAGCAGGATTAGGCAAACGTCGCTGAGCTTGTGAAATATTGTAGACTGTTCGATGAAATCTGGTGGCAGTGTCGTTATAAGGCCGGTTATGAGCGCCTCAGTAAGATACATCTTGTCGAGAAACGTGAAAAGAAGACCAGTCGCGACACAAAGAGACACAGTGGCAAACAAGAGAAAGCTATCGTCGAGGCCGAAGTATTTCTGAACTCGAATGCGGATAAAGAGGCGGATTATAAGTGTCATAATGGCAAGGACAAACAATGTCAAACTTGAAGCCTTCCAACAATGAGCAGGTCTCTGAAACTTTGTGGAAGATCTTGACTTACAACCAAAGCAGGCCGATGAACGCGTCCGGCGTTATCGGTGAGAGACATTGTCCTATTTCATGGAAGTAATACAATTCAAAGAAGTCATCTCCTGAATTGTAGGAGTAGAGGGTTTAAACAACACGAAAGGCAAAGAAGAAGGGAGATCGCAGATAGAGGAATGTGGGGGAGCCAAAAGCCTCGAAGCGGAATGCTTGGCCATATCAATACGTGTGCTGAACTGCTGGCAGTGGAATATGATCGTCTGATAGACTAGGTGCATGTAGTAATGGGGCGTAAGCTGTTGCCATTGATAGCGAAGCAGGCTGTTTCAGTAAGGAATAAGACTGAAACATAATCCCTCGTGATGGACAAGGCATACTGTGTGTAGGTCTAGGCAGAAGCTGGGTCAGCGCTTAAAGCGGGCGCATGCGGGGTGCGTGGATGTGTTCTGTGATTGACGAGTCGTCTCGAAGATGATGGGTGGTGTGGAGTCTGAATATTGTGCTCCAGCCTAACGTGGGTCGCCAAGTGTATGCATGCTATACTACGGCTCAGTTCGCCGTTCTCGCATGAACTCTCTTTCCTCTTCTTCGAAGACGGGCTGAAAACTGGGCAACAGCCTTGGAGTGGCAACTAGCCTCGTTGGAGTGACTTTTATTTCGAGGCAAGCAGCTGGTAGAACTCCACTACCGTGCCTCCTTCACCCTCAGCCCCGTCAGACTTCATTGTCAGTTGTCTACGCCGTTAGCCAGGCTTCCTCGGAGTATCTTCGACGCCTTGATTGCAGCTGCTATTCAGTGTCGATAAGCGTCCGTATGCTACATGGGTAGCATTTCTATCATCCAATACAATCCCTCTAGGGAAAAGGAGGTGATTTCAACGGTAGGTTCGATCATGGCTGTCTTATATATGCTGCCTACGATCCGTATGCTAGCAATTATCCATCCGCTAACCTCATCATGTCTCAAGAATCTTTGTGGTCAAACTTCACCGCACAATATCATGGCTCTCAATTGCAAGATGTTCGAACTTCACTACGAGAACCTGCAAATTATCAAGCCAGACTCTGCTCTATTTGCACATTCCTTCTCATTTTCGGATTTCCTGTCCTTTTACCTTACCTCTTCAGTATCTTCTTCGTGTCCGATGAAGACGGAAAGGATCAGAGCCTTGAATGCATCCCTCCTTCCTATCCTAATTGTCTTCCCTTATTCGGGCATGCTCTTGCTTTTGCATCAGATATGCCTGGGACAATTACTCGGTTTGCGTACAAATCATCAAGACCCTGCCAAAGCTACGCCTTCTGACCATGACACAGGAAGCACTCGAAAGGAATACCATATCGGCTCCATCTATACGTCATGAAGATATTCCTTATATCCCAAGTCGAGGATATCATCTCGTTGCTTAGCCAATCTCAACATACGACCAATAAGACCTACCGCGAGATCGCAGTTGGAACAGTTTTCGGAATGCCTCCACAAGCCAGGAATTTTATTGCGTCAGATGACTCAGGCTTAAGTCATAAGCCTTTCCCTGAAAACAAGGTCAAACCAGAGCAACGTATAGACTATCTAACCCATGTTTCTATGGGCAGGTTTATCCATGGGCCCGGCCTTAGGCCACTAGCCACGAGGTTTACTCAAAACATCTTGAGAAGCTTTTCGGACCTTGGTATTGACGATGAGTGGACTGAGCTACCAGATCTCTACCGATTCATACAAAAGTGTATATTTGAAGCCTCTGTGCCAGCTATGTTCGGCCGACAGCTTATCCAACGCAATTCATCCTTCTGCGAAGACTTCTGGGATTTTGATGCTGGCGTCCCTGATCTAGCTAAAGGCTTACCGAAATGGGCGATTCCAGGTGCCTACAAGGCTCGTGACAAATGTTTAGAGACGATCAAGAAGCACCATCTCTTTTTAAGTCAGCATCAGAAAGACATGATCCCAGATGGAAATGCCTGTGGTTACAACGATCTCTATGGTGCGGAGATAATTCGCTACAGGCATGATATGTGGTCGAAGATGAACGCAATCGATGCCAATGCCAGGGCCGCCGAAGACTTAGGCATGATATGGGGGTGAGCTGTCACACACGAAGGATTAAGTCTTTGACATTTGCTAACTTGAAGTAGCGCGAATTCAAATTCAAGTCATGCTGCCTTTTGGCTCACATATCATACCCTTCGTGACACCCAAGCTCTTCGTCGTTTTCGAGAGGCTCTTAGCCTTGCCAAGACAGTGGACGCTGCCTCGGATCAAATCAATCTGGACAAGCTCTGTGCATCGCCCTACGTCTCTGCACTTTACGCCGAGACTCTACGTCTCCGAAGCTCGAGCATTATTATGCGAAAAGCAAACCGTAGAGATCTCCGCTTTGGGAGATGGCTTATTCCGAAAGGTAGCATCGTGGGCTTCACGGGATGGACTACGCACTTCGACGAAAGACTCTGGAACACTGGTACGCTACGAGACCCTCATCCGCTGACGGAATTCTGGACCGATCGCTTTCTGGTTTATCCTGATAGCCACCGGACTGGGCCTACGAATCCCAGCATGCAAAAAGCAGCTTCCATTACAACAAGGTTCGAGGATCCCTTTGCTCCACCGCGCTCTCCAGATATGAATGACACCCAGGCTCCTTCAGAACTCTCTACTACTACAAAGAATCAGAAATTACCCTCCCCACTTGTTGACCACCCACCGTCACCACCACCCAAGAGTCCCACGCCGCCACACTCCGATTCTGTGTCGCCGCAACCGATCTTCACCACCGAAGGCCTTCACGGCATCTTCCTTCCCTACGGCGGCGGCCAAAACATGTGCCCAGGTCGCCACTTTGCGAAACAAGAGATCCTGCTCACCGTTGCGGCGCTCACGTCGTCTTTCGACATTGAGCTGCTGGGCGCGGAGACGAAGGAAAGCTATCGGTTTTTCGGGACGGGGGTCTTGGGGCCCCAAGGGAAGACACGCTTCAGGCTTCGCAAGAGGGCGATTGACATAAAACGCATAAGTTGTGACGACTTTTAAATCGAAACAGCTATCATTTTTCTTTTCTCTCCCTCGATTACCGAGAGCTGTTTTGAGTTTTGTTCTCAATCCAATAAGATAGGATATTTGTTTTGCACATCAACCTGGTCTTTTCGAGTTTGAACAGCGCAAAGCCTACCCCATATACAGTAGTAGTTCTCTCAGCGCGCTACAGTACGTTCGTCAATTTAGATATCATTACCAGACACTCTCATATTAGCACAAAGGCATACATATGAGATTGCGACAAATTTCTAATTTCGTCGATCAAAGTATAGGAAAGAGGGGGGGGTGAGAATTCCGAGGAAATCAGTATCAGTGTTAGCAGTTGCAAAGCTGTCAGATCAAGAGCAGCGTTGAAAGTGAAGGGAACATTGTAGCCGAACGGGCAGGCGCGGCTATTTGTAAGCAGTGTAAAAAAAAAAAGGTGATAATTGCGTACCGGTAACGCAGTCACTTGATCGAAAACGGCGCCCTTATACAGAACGAGTTGTGAGTCGACAGAGCCCGTCAGCCTTCTGTTCTCTTCTCAACCCTTCTCTCAAGTACACTTCTCGCCTCGCTTTCACTTAGCACCTCCAACCCCAATTCCTCCAATACCTCCCGCCCACTCTCGTTACTCCTATAAATCCGCTGGTCAACCTCCCACAACCCGAGCCCTGCTTCCTCTCCTTCATCTTCTCCAGAAGAAGTTACCGGTAATCGTAGTAACACAATAGCTTCCCCTAGCTTCCGCATCCCTAGCTCGCCTTGGCCCTCCCCAAGATGCCGGTCCATGACTTCCCAAATGGCAGAGATGTCGCGTGTGAATTGCGCTGTGCCGGACGAGGAGAAGGTATTGCGCATGAGAGTTTGGTCCCAAAAGAAGGATTGCATCGAGAGCGCTAGTTGGCGGGCTATACGGCGGAGCGGGGCTTGGGCGAGAACATTGGAGAGAAAGGAGAGGTAAGAAGACAGCTGCTCGATTGCGCCATCGAGCTCGGCAGTGAGACCCAGAGAGGAGGCGCTGGAGGTGGTGTCAGGGGATAGTAATGACCAGGGGTTTATACGACTGTATGGCCGGAGCGAGCCTTTGATGTTGTCGATTAACAGCTCCTGAATGAAATCCTCAGTGCGGATTCGTAGTCTCTTGTAGGCGCCAGCCGTCTCGTCAAAGAGACCACCTGAGTCTTCTTCAGAACCGACCCGGCTTGAGGTTCGCTCGGCTACATCTTCTACACTCATTGGGCCCGCAAGGTTCTTCCCCGTGTTGCGTCTAGCTCGGTCTTGCAGTTCATCCCATAATTCCAAGAAGAAAACGTCGTCACTCCAGTCTCCCATCTTTTTTTCTAGGTATTCTGCACTGCCGTAGACTCGACATAGGCGCTCAAGTCCCCCGAGGCCTTGAAGCTCCTTTTGTTCTTCTTTGGATATAGTATGAACGGTCCGTCCTAGGGAAGATGTGAGGCTTAGGTAGGCTTCAAGGGATGAATGGAGACGATAGTGGAATTTGTCGAAAATGGCAATCTGGATTTCGATAAGGAAGCGCAGCTTTTGCGAGAAGGATGTCAACGGCCGATAGCGGTCTGTTGTAAAAGGGTTCAGTGGTAATTGCCTCTCGACAAGGGAAAATATCTCTACCGGTTACAGTCTCTAGGAGGTCGTTTACCCTGATTGCGCCATTTGTAGGCTTGGTAGCGCCTGGATCAACGCTCTCATAGTCGATTTCTCCACTTTCTGGTGCTTCAATGATTTCTTGATAACGAGACAAAGCGACTACAAGTTCTGTCAGTCCGTCCCGCTTAATTAACCAACAGTACGTACATGTCTTTTCTACTTCCAGCCATCTCCCAAACCACTCCTTTTTTACTAGAACCTCCCAAGTTAGACCTTTCCATCCATCCACGCCGCAACCCCCATCGTAGCCCCAATCTTCTCTCAGGCTGACATCGAAATTCATTAATTCGTGAATGAAATGACTCAGAAGCTGTGGCTGCTTCGCGACCTTTGGCAATGACATAGAGATTTTATGACGAAGCATTGGCAGTAAAGAAGTGACGAAAGCAGAAGTAGAGTCGATGTATGTAGAAGTGAGTGCCAGGTTCGATCTCTGAAAATGATGCCGGAGAATTGGCTGCATATGGATCGCAAAAAATTCTTCGTGAGTGTTCAGTAATCCTATAACGTGTGAAAGGAAGTATTCCGGCTATTATTGTGAGTTTCAAAGTGAACTTCCAGAGTTGCGATACCAAACGCACCTTGTCCAGCCTGTTGGTTGGTCTATCGCCTTCGAAATGATAATGGAACCGTAATTCGAGAGGCCTGACCATAACCTCTAGAGGAAGCAGTACCAAAGAATTTCCTTTGTTAGCGTTTCCATCGGCCTGGTTATCCCTTGCCTTCAGTTCTCTGTGCATCAAGGTAGGTTAGCCCGAGGTTATTTGAGCCCAAGCACAGGCGTGGGGTAGGCTCACGGCTCTTGCAAATCGAGTAGCTTCTCTAATCCAGCTTTCCATTCTACTTCGAGCTTTCCTGTCAATACAACGTCTTTCCCAGGCCACTTCATTTTCTTCAAAGTCTCCTCGAACTCACGGGCAAAGTTGTGCTTCATCTGTTTCCATAGCGTACGAGCTGTTTCATCCACATAATCGACGAGATGGGGAGCGGCATCCTCAGCAGCTGGCTGAGCTTCCTTGAGCGCAGCGACGAGATCTTGAAGCCTTGTATACGGTCTTAAAGCAGCTTGCGGCGATACCTCAAAATTTCGCCTAGCTTCCGAGCTTCGGTACAATTGTCAGCCATAAAATCTAAGATAGAGTGTCAAGTCCAACCTGAGGTTATCGACTTCTGCAAGCAACTCCATGTAGCCTTTGGCGACATCCAGTCGCCGCAAATTGTCCATACTTGAATCGAATTTCCGTACTGCATCATCACTAGTTTCAGACCGCGTGACAATGAGCAGACGCCGGTCGATATCGGCCTGCTGCTTCCTAAACCTCTCTGCTTGTTGTAGTAGATCTCCCGAATGAGCTTTGGAAGCCTTGGTAGCCTCAGAAAGAGCTGTTTCCGCCTCTTGAAGCTAGCAAATAATGAGTTTGATATTCACACCAGACGCGGAAAGAGGATAACCTGTTGCCTAAGAAGGGTTTGCTGGTTGGTAACCGTTTCCAGGAGAACGTCCAGGTTTGCCAGGTCATTGCTGGTCTGTAGCTTATCGTCAAGATAATCTTGTACACGTACGCTCTGTTCCTCGCCTAAGTTTCGAGAGGCTAGTTCTGCCATCGTTGCAGTCGATCGAGATCGTTACCAATACAGATAGACAAGTAGAGCTCAGGCCTCAATAACCAGGATAGATTGAGAGATCTTCAGGAACGGGGCTTTCGGCGATAATCCCACTAAAGCCGGCTGGCGCACGGGCCAAATGCATGATGTCGCAAGCTCCCACCTCGTCCCATACATACAAAACCGCGCCGAGCGTAAGGCACAATGTCAACACCTTCGAAGCGGCGGAGAACAAATGGGTACAAGTCGTCGCCGCAAACTTTGGGTAGCCTAGACTTCTTTTTTGGGAAACAGAATGCCGAATCAGAGTCAAAGGCACGAGGGAAGGATGCCAGCAAGAACTCTGTCGATCTTGAACCTCAATCGCATGACGAAAAGGGCCCCAAAGACGACAACCAGACGCTGACGGATGAAGAGCTGGCCAGGAAGCTACAGTCTGAATGGGATCAGCAAGACAAGTCGTTGAAAAATAAGCCTTCTAAGAAGCCAAAAGAGACATTGCCCGATGGAGCACATCTTTCACAAGAGGACCACTCAAAGGAGACCCATGATGGTCTCCTCAGTCATGATGATCTCCTCAGTCATGTGGACCTGCCCTCAAGCTTAGCCCAGGACGTGGACAGTCAAATATTTCACTCAGAGAGCAAGGCTAGCGTTGCTCTGGAGGAAAAGGCCACTCTCTCTTTACAGTCAACAGCCTCAGCTGAAGATGCTATTTCTTCGACTTTGCCATTTGATATGAACCCATTGACTTTTGACCCTGGGAAATACATTCCAGCGCTCCAAAAGCATTGGGCCACAGAAGGCGGAAATGCCTCTTATGGACTTCTCATCAGATGCTTTGTCCTTGTTAACAGTACGCAAAGTCGGATAAAGATAGTTGACACTCTAGTCAACTTTCTTCGGACAATCATAGAAGGAGATCCTGAGAGTCTATTGCCTGCGGTAAGCGATTCTAAACCATCCCAACCTCGTAGAGAGTCTATTAAGGCTTAGCAGGTCTGGCTGGCGACCAATGCAATTTCTCCTCCTTACATATCTTTAGAGCTTGGTTTAGGCGGCTCGGCTATCTCTAAAGCATTGAAGAAGATGTGCGGGCTGGACAGTGCGGGTCTAAAGGCTCTCTACGATAAACATGGAGATGCTGGTGACGTTGCATTTGAAGCGAAGAAACGGCAGAGCTTCACCCTTCGCAAGCCTAAGCCGTTGTCTATCATGAGTGTTTTCCAGAGCCTCGTCAAAATAGCAAACAGTAAGGGAAATGGTAGTCAAGGGTTTAAGCAAAGGATCGTAGAGAGACTGCTCCAGGATGCCCAGGGCGCAGAGGAAAGTAGATACTTGGTTAGAACCTTGGTGCAGCATCTAAGAATCGGTGCCGTCAAAACTACGATGCTCATTGCACTTTCGCGAGCTTTTCTGCTGTCAAGGCCTTCAGGCGCTACCTTTCCAATAAAATTGCAATCAGATCTTATCAATTTAAAAAAGGAGCAATTGGCAGAAGTGCATGCAAAGGGGGAAGAACTGGTAAAAGCTTGTTTCGCACGGCGACCCAACTACAATGATCTCGTCCCGTGTCTACTCCAGGTTGGTATATCTGACGAACTCCTACTTCGTTGTGGGCTTGCATTACACATACCATTACGACCTATGCTGGGAAGCATTACCAGAGACCTCGGTGAAATGCTTACCAAGCTTCAAGGGCGTGATTTTAGCTGCGAGTACAAGTACGATGGGCAGCGAGCTCAAGTGCATTGTGACGAGAAAGGTAAGGTGTCCATATTCTCTAGGCATCTGGAAGTCATGACCGACAAATACCCTGATCTTGTTGCCTTGGTACCGACGATACGCGGCGAGGGTGTCAGTAGCTTCATACTTGAGGGTGAAGTTGTGGCTGTGGATCAAGGAACGGGAGACCTTAAAGCCTTTCAAACCCTTACCAATAGGGCCAAAAAAGATGTCGCCATAGGCTCGATCAAAGTTAATGTCTGCTTGTTTTCTTTCGACTTGATGTACTTGAACGGGGAAGAGTTGCTTGACAGACCATTCCGTGAACGAAGAGCACTCTTGAGAAGTCTTTTTGTGGAAATACCTAATCAATTTATGTGGGTCAAAAACATCGACGCTACGTCGTCGGATTCAGAAACTGTACTCGATTTTTTCAAAAACGCTACAGATATCAAATGCGAAGGCATCATGGTAAAAGTACTTAACAATATACCAAATCCAGCTCTCCCTTCGCCTTCAAACGACGATTCGAACATCGATGAAATTTCAGCTCCTCCTCCATCTAAACCAGCCAAGAAGAACAAGTCAAAGGCTTTGGCAAGCGAAAGAGCTGTGGAGAAAGAAAAGGCTTCCCAGGGTTCTCGTCGCAAAGCTCTTTTGGCAACTTACGAACCTGACAAACGCCTTGACTCGTGGCTTAAGGTCAAAAAGGACTACAACACGTCAGCCGATACCATCGATCTAATTCCGATTGCAGCATGGCATGGATCCGGTCGAAAAGCCAAGTGGTGGTCACCAATACTTTTGGCAGTGCGCAACCCTGAATCAGGATCTCTCGAGGCAGTTACGAAATGTATCAGTGGTTTCACTGACAAGTTCTATCAAGCTAACAAGGAAAAATATCAGGAAGGAAGTGAAAATCTCATTGCTCGACCAAGCTACGTCGAATACAACGGGTATCCCGATGTATGGTTTGAACCACAAGAAGTCTGGGAGATGGCGTTTGCGGATATCACGATGAGTCCGACATATTTGGCGGCCTTGGGACTGGTCAGTGAACAACGCGGCTTGAGCATGAGGTTCCCCAGATTTTTGAAAGTCAGAGAGGACAAGGGTATTGACGAGGCAAGTACGTCGGACTTTCTAGCCGAACTGTGGAGGAAGCAAGAAGCCAGAGTCAAGCCTGGTGATGAAGCGAGCAGCAAGCCGGATGAGCTCGGCGCAGATGAAGACGGCTAAGGATCTTGCTATACATTCTTTCCTATACTGCTGTGGCAATGAATATGTTTCCAGCGATTCAAGCGCCATTAAAGTACTAATATCCAGCAAGCAACTAAGGTAGTGTGCAATGCAATGTACCCTTCAAGGTAGCAAGTAAGTCATCTAGTAATCGAAAACAACCCTATCATCACCAGGCGAAATCATCCGAGTGCTACCTACTCATCCTAACTTTACCTACCGTGTGTGATATATCGTACGTGTTCGTCCCGACGCTGCAACTAGTGAAAATGGCGATAGTGATTGGCTGTCATCTACCGACAACGCACTAGTCCCCAGAATAGTTAGCAGCAGAACTTGAGGTCGACTTCGATTCTTACTGGCACGACTACAACAATTCACCCCTCCTCTCTATTACCTGCGAAGCTCAGGTCTCTTGAGTGAGTGTTATAGCCGACATCTGCCCTGGGACTTCTCTCCACTACAAGGTCGCAAGTCGAACCGTTGATCAAGCTGCTGTACGAGCACCATTGGTTCTTGACTATCACCCAGTTACTTCTATCTCAACGTGCGAGGCGCAAAGCTTTCGCATATAGCGTGTTTAGCTTGCCATAGGAGGCTTTCCACGTCGTACCGACGATCCTGCCCTGACTTATTGTGGGCATCTGTATAGTGGCTGGCTTGCTGGGGCGGCCTCGGAGAAGTCGAGCAATCAGTAACTTCCTGAACTCCCCCAGTAATAACGGTCCAGGTGGCCAATGTTCTGAAGCAGCGCTGTGGTGGACCATGTTCTTGGTTTATCAACATCAGAAGATAGACAGTCTGATCGCACTCTGTTAGGTGTTCCTGGGGGAGCGCCTTCCGTGGGGATTGCGATGGATCAACCCAATGTTGGCAATATCAACGGGTACTATGACAGGCACTACTCTACAGAGGACTTGCAAAGGGTGGCAAATATCAATAACCACGAAGCAATGATGGGCATGATGGGTTCAAATGGAATGGACACTTCCGGCATGATTGGAGGTCAGACGCTGGACGAAATTATCAGTCAAAACAATAAAGAGATGCAACGTAGGAGGAGCTTCCACCAGTCGCAACCCTATGGACCTGGAAGAGGCCCCCAAGACCGCGACCCGCATAGGTCGTCTATGCTGGAGTTCGGTTCGGGCGGTCCCAGTGAGCTAGACGGCTTCCAATTCGATCCCTCCACAGTTCCTACCTCTGCACCTATCCATCATCCGGGCACTATAGCGCAACGAAGGCTTGACAGTCAAAGAGCAAGAAGGAGAGGTTCTGGTGAAGCCCTAGCCTTGAACACTCACTTTCAAGCCATGCCAGCAAACTACAGCCCTATTCCATCTTCCTCCCCTTACCAGCAACCTCCCCTTAATCCTCCCGACTCTATGAGCATCGACATGTCTGCTAATTATATGCCCAATAACATACTCATGGGAATGGACTATTCTGCTGGTGGTCTGGATACTGACCAAAGCGGTGATGTCACCCCAATGAACCTGTTCTCTCAGAACAGTTATTCCCCTAATATAACTTCGTCGCCACTGCAGCAGAGCATTTCTAATTTGGTAAGAGGTCCACCGCAAGACCCAGGAGGCGGCCGAACGAATAGTCAAGATGAACAAGAAGTTCGGGATAAGATCCCGAATCTACAGATGTCTGACCAGATGCAGAACTTGCAAGTCGACCTTGGGCATCCTCCTATCCCAATGGCACATCCTCCACCAACTGATCAGTTACAAGGACTTCCCGATTTTGATCCGCCTTCTAAGCCTCAGCAAAGCCTTAATCTCGACACATCAGCGGCTACAGCGGAAGCGCAACAGCCGGTGGTACCTCAATACCGAAATGCCTACTCGTCCAGCGGCTTCGACATGCTTGGTGTATTGATGCGTGTAGCTACAAGACCGAAGCCGCAAATCAACATTGGTGCTGTTGATATGTCTTGCGCTTTCGTGGTTTGCGACGTCACTCAGCATGATCTGCCAATAGTGTACTGCTCAGACATCTTTGAACGTCTTACGGGCTATACAAAACACGAAATCTTAGGCAGGAACTGTCGTTTTCTACAAGCTCCAGACGGTAAAATTCAAACAGGCACCAAGCGGAAGTACGTCGATGATCAATCTGTCCTGCGTATCAAGAATATGATCAATCAACGTCAGGAGATGCAGATTAGTCTGATCAATTACCGAAAAGGAGGTCAGCCTTTTATGAATCTACTCACCATGATTCCCATCACCTGGGACTCGGACGAAATCAAGTATTATGTTGGTTTTCAAGTTGACCTGGTAGAGCAGCCTACCTCGATTACAAATAAGAATCCCGATGGATCATATACCATTAATTACCAACGAGGACTACTACCAAGGTACGTGTTACCCGAGAATAATAGCAAGCCAAATACGGAGTTAGGCCAAACCGTTGGTCGAGATGAGGTTTCTACCGTTCTCAGTACCATCGGTACCGGGGAGTCTGAGCTCTCGAAGCGGATCTGGGACAAGGTCTTACTCGAGAACACCGATGATGTTGTCCATGTACTATCCCTAAAGGGTCTCTTTCTATATTTGTCACCGTCAAGTCGAAAAGTACTCGAGTACGATCCCAGCGAGCTTGTCGGCACAGCGTTATCTTCGGTTTGCCATCCAAGTGATATCGTCCCAGTGACCCGAGAACTCAAAGACACGTCAACCGGTGCAGCTGTCAACGTTGTGTTTAGAGTTCGACGAAAGCAGAGCGGTTATACCTGGTTTGAAAGCCATGGATCACTTCACCTAGAGCAAGGGAAAGGGCGAAAGTGTATCATCATGGTTGGTCGTGAACGGCCGGTCTATGCTTTGGCCCGCACTGATATCATCTCCGCTGGTGGAATCGGTGAAAGTGAATTATGGACCAAGATGTCAACATCAGGCATGTTCCTTTTTGTTTCTTCAAATGTGCGCAGTCTTCTCGATCGGCAGCCCGAGGACCTAGTAGGCACGAGCGCCCAGGCGTTGATGCGGCAAGAATCTAAAATTGAATTTGGACGGATGCTTGAGCTTGCGCGGACAGGTGTCCGAGCAACCTTCAAGCACGATGTACAGAACAAGCGCGGGCAAACTCTTCAGGCTCGGACGACGATCTACCCCGGCGACGCAACCGAAGGACAGAAACCAACGTTCTTAGTCGCACAGACACGGTTGCTGAAATTATCGCGAAGCTCAAATGCCCATAAGCAAGGAAATGGTATATCACCCAAGAACGATCAGAAACCCACCAGCCCTACGTCAACCTCAAGTGCCATGTCCAGCAGCAATCGTACACCACAGTCGGCCTCGTCGAACGTTCACGGTGAACAGGTCACAACGCAGCCAGGCGGAAGCGGTCTTGCCATTGGCCGTCAACACGAGGCCCTTGCGTCGGAAGAAAATGTTTTTGATGAACTCAAGACAACACGGAGTACTAGCTGGCAGTTTGAGCTGCGCCAAATGGAAAAGCGGAATCGACTCCTGGCCGAAGAACTACAGAGCCTTCTGTCAAGCAAGAAGAAGAGAAAAAGGAGGAACGGAGCCGGTCAGATGCAGAAGGACTGCGCCAACTGTCATACGCGGGTGACGCCGGAGTGGAGACGCGGACCGAGTGGTAACCGGGATCTGTGCAATAGCTGCGGTTTACGATGGGCTAAAGAGGTATGCCACTCGTATCACTTGCCCTTGATCACTCTGCGTTCTATATCTGGAATACTGACCCTACTTCCAGAATGGAAGAGTCTCCCCTCGGACGTCGAATCACAGCGACAAACAATCCGGCTCGCCAGCTCGGCTAACCGCAATCGCGGCCAACGAGTCTCGAATACCTTCGAGCGCATTGCCGTCGGGCAATCGATCACCTCAAGGCGTCAACGCCGATTCTCATGCAGCGAAAATGGCACGGATGGAGGCGGCCGCATCCCAAGGGTTCGGTGGCGGCATACCGGCCAAGATCGAGGAGGGTGTAGTATTACAAACCAACGGAGTTGCGCCGCCTCGGATATGATGCAACGAAGTCACGGGGGAAAAGGCGTAGCAGGGGGATCTCTTTACTGAAGGTCTCTGTGCACTCTGTTGCTTTATCTATACCACTTTGTACGGAGCGAATGTTTTGGGATTCCCTCTTTTTTACCAATCTTGGTCTTGACTCTTACGGGGAAAATTCTGGCTTCTGGCCCACGGTGGAAGGGGCATCTACCTGATGATAGCTTTATCGTTATGATAACTGAGATTGGGGGAGCACGCATGTTATGTGCAAGGCGCAGGAAAGCACTGGTCAGAGCTGTAAGGTCAGTTCTGAGGTCGGAATTGTTATAGGTATTAATTATCCACATGAACCCTGCTTCAGGCTTGGTGATATGCCAAACGATTGAGTTGGAGAGCCTACCAAATATGTACAGTCGATGAAGCAATCCTCCAACGAGAGCATTCCACCCCTCCACCCCTCCACCCCTCCACCCCCACGGCTCCGGTGACGTTTTAATTTACGACATCCTTGCACCATAACGCCTAGCGCAGGGGCAATCCGCCGTCATTCGCTGAATGCACGTCAAAACAACAGCACGAGTGGCACGGTCATGGCAATCATCTCTTCCCCCATGGAACCCACTGACGCTACAAGGCATATCGCTCAATGGGGGTAGTGGGGGCGTAAATCGATTTGTTCAAGTCCCTCGCTTGAGTAGTCGAGTACCCAAGGGAGTGGATAAGATTTGGATGAGGGTTGCATGAAAGTTGGGTCAGATAATTGGATGATTAAGGATTGTGGGGACTGATATTCAGGGGTAGGACAAACGCTGGTAGATGTTGCCATTTAGATAGATACCATAAGTCTGTGAAGCTCAAAGACGTGTTTCCAGAGCCAAGGGGAGTCTGCAGCAAGACAATCCTTTTCTCGGTTGATCACATTTCCGCCCCTCAATCTACTGAGATTCACGTGGATACCTCGGGACCCCTGCGCAGGATATACAGACCTCAAATAATTCCAAATTGCAAATTCCCAATTCCCAATTCCCAACTCGAGTCACCGTGCAGCTGAAGGGTTTCTAGCGCTGAACGCGCAGTTGTGGCAATGACGGAGGACGAGAATTGCATATCAATCACAATATGCGGCGACGGTGGCTGTGGTCTGTCACCTCGTACAACCATACGCGATACAACCAGCATACAGCTGACTTAAGTTACAATGGATAGGCAAGTCGTCCATCACGTTACGGCTCGTGAGAAGTCAATGGACGCATGAGTGAGTCGGAACCCTCGTCCTTGCACAGCACACATGGCTGACTTCTTCCCCCTCGAAAGATACGACCCCACGATAGGTACCTCTTCACCTCTCCAAATCCCAGCGCAACTATTAACCCCCTCCAGAGGACTCCTACTCAGTAACTCGCACAATCGATGGTCACCCCTACTTCCTCTCCCTCACCGACACCGCTGGCCAAGAAGAATACCGCGGCCTATGGGCTGCCTCCAACCTCCGCTCCGACGCCTTCCTCCTCGTCTACGACATCACCTCTGCCTCCTCCCTCGATACCCTAGAGCACTTCCTGCAAATGGTCGACATGGAATGTGACCACCGGGCAGACACGGGCGCCGTGCAGCCGGTCAAAATTGTTGCGGGGAACAAGTGCGATCTGAAAGATGGGAGGGTGATTTCGAGTCGGCAGGGGCTGGAGTGGGCGAGGGCGAGGAATTGCGGATTCATGGAGACGAGTGCGAGGGAGATGGTCAATATCGAGGAGACTTTTGCTTGTGAGTTCCGATTTTCTTCGCTATTATTCAAGACGAACCGACTACGAAACCCCACCTCTACCGAATCTGCCTATCTTCAACCTAGCTGATAACAAAACCCCGCAGTAATCGTCCGCCGCGTCGTCGCCGCCCGCCGCCAACCCGCCTCCGGCACCCACCAACCCCAACGCACAAACCCCCTCCTCAGCCACGGGCTCGCCACATCCCGAACAGAGCCGCTAACCCCGCTGAACGAAAAAGACGACATCGACTTCACAGAGCGACCCGGGGCGAAGACGCAGCGCGGAGGGTTCTGGGCGAGGTTTAAGTGCTGGTGAGGGCATCACTCGCTGTTCGGTTTTGCTATTTTTTGTGCTTTGCATACAGCTTGTGCAAGCGGCCTACCGTTTTCGATTTTTGGGCTTCGGCGAACCACGGATCACGGACGGCTATAGCGCTAATTTGCTTGCTTGCTGTTTTGACTTGCTAGCGAGATTGATACCTCTTTGCTGCGAGATTAAAAGACGGGGATAACTTACTAGTATCTATATTAGCTAATGTCTTATTCATGAGGACTCTGGGCCTTCCACCCACGGGTGATTGGTGCGGTGACGGTGATAGCAGCGGAGTGGTTGTTGATGGGTCGGTACGTTTGAAGTTAAATGAGTCTCGCTGACTTGGGTTCATGGAGAGGGAGGCTTTTTCATACTGCGCTGCTGCGGTTGCCACAACAAGGAACTGGTGCCGAGATCTCATTCCGCTTACTTTCAACTATCTATACACTCCTCTCCCCAAGCCAAAGTCGTCTTAACCCACCAAACCCTTGAACAGAAACTTTCCAAGCGACAAGCACACACCACGACGACGACCTCTCTCCCTCTTTCAACCCTAACACACGCACCTTCTGTTCCCGATCCCTGGTACAAAGGTGCCTAGATTTTTGATCATTTGAGATTTTTTTTGGGGGTGCGGAAGGGATGCGAGAGCATCTCGGGTAGCCATCTCTCAACTCGACTGGCGGACTGACGTCCCTTTTTTTTTGTAGAGGATAGGAGGTAGGCACGCTTTTTTCGAACTGGTTTGCGGTAGGTTTGGAGAGCGGGATGGTATCGTGAAAGAGGGGGTGGTGGGGAAGTAAGGCGCGGGGGAGGGGGGGTGGGGAGGTAGAGGGCGTGAAGCAGCTCGAGATTGAACGCAGGGTTTGTATGGTGGATCTATGTTTGCAGTGCGCTATTTCGGCGCAGCTCGTGCCGCAACGCCGTTTTCGCTATGCAAATTCGTTGTTTTTTCTTCTGAGATACATGGTGACGCTTGCCGAGCAGGAACGCTTCCACCTTCCTCCTCCCCCTCCTCCTCCTCCTCCTCCTCCTCCTTCTCCTTCTCCTCCTTCTCCTCGTCTCCTCCTCTATCCCCCTCAATCCTTCCTTCCATCCTACACCACCACTCCAACGCCCTCCTTCGTCTTCCTTCTCCTTCCCCCTTCCCCTTCCACCTTCCACAACCCCCCGCAGGTACACCACAAATTATGCAATACACAATTGAAAAATGAGACGAGGCTCGGTTTGACCCGGGGGGGTTGGGGGTTGGGGGTTGGGGGTTCAGACAAGAAAAGGAGAGGAAAGGGGGGGAAAGGGCGGGGTTGATGGTGAAAGAGGGGAAAGGCATGCAGAGCGCGGGTTGTGTGATGGTAGGGAGGGGTAAAGCTGTCGATGAAGGAATATATCTGCGGATGGAGAATCTTTGTTGCAGAACTTCCTCGCGTGGGGACCGATTACACTTATCCCAATGATATGCTTCACAGCCTACTACATAGCTTCAGCTAAGCCCAAAAAAAAAAAAAAGGGCAGAAATAACCGAGATGGTGGTGGTTCAAGAGGATTATGGATGTGGTGTTCTTTCCCCGCGTCGCGGTTGGTAGAATGAGAAATGTTGAAACGGTTGAGAGTGTTCTGATGATATGTATGGGATGGGTGCTTGCGGTCCAGTGAGTTCAATCTCAAGGTTAACAACTCCAGTGGCTACCACCGCCCCATAGAAACCTTTAAATAAACAACCCTCGCCCACGACTGGCTACGGTGATATATCAAGTCTCCGCTTTCCAAGATCAACTCCAGTGCACAAAGGAAGAGATGCTACGTTCGGGAGCCATTCAGAAGACGAAGATGCGCTATTGCGACATACCACCCGCAATGGTTGAGATCTCACCGGCACCCTTAAACACCCCACACCCCATCACCCCATCACCCATCTGCCCACACCCCCCCATCACCCAAATGCCCCAAAACTCTCTTACATGGCTCCGCCAGTGGCTGACGCCCCTCCGAATCCCGCATCCTCCGTGCACAGCATCTCCCCCATCCAGTAATCATACAATCGATCGATCAGAAACGATGGCAATGAGCTCGCAGCCGGAAGGTGAACGCGTTTTCTGGTTCTGGAGAGGTTGGGTGGTGGGGTTAGGGGGGTGGAGGGGTTGTGTTATGTTCATGTACGGTTGAGGGGGGGTGAGAGATGTGAAGATAAGGAGGGAGGTTTGAGATTGGGGGGGGGGATGGTTGGGAGGACCTGTGGTGTACTGTAGTTGCTGAGCTTGTATTAAAGATGGTGCTTTGTTAGTAAGGGGATTGAAGATCTTGTTTGTCTTGTTTTGGATCTTTTGCAGATCTTAGTTGGGAACCTATGCTGTGTTGAAGCCAGGTGGACGGATGGTGTCAGCCGTTCCTCTTTTAAGATTTTATATGATCAGTGGTTTTTCCAACGAAGCATGCTTTAATATTGTTGTTGCAGTAGATACTAGATCGGGTAGGGACTATCTGTTGGCCGAATTGGGAAAATGAGGGACGGGGGATTCTACTTTAAAGGAAGCTCGAAACATGATATGTGGAAGAGGGGGAAGGTAAGGCAGGTGGAGACGGTGGAGGTGAAGACTTTTGATTCGTTGCTTATTGATATCGTAGTTGATGTGTGGTTTGCCTTGAGGAGTTGGAGAATTCGATTGCAAAGTCGGTTTGAGAAGCAGGGGTATCTCAGCGAACCGTCATGTTCAAACTTCTGAATTCGGCCCTATCAGAGGTATTGTAGTCCCACACCCGGATATCGCATAATGATCTAGCACGTGCCATTATTAACGCCGCGAATGCGTCAAGTCTTAGTATTTCCCGAAGGCTTACCAATCTATCAAGCCAGGTTCAAGGAAAAGTGCCAATCTCATCGAAACCGCCACGTTGCCCACAAAGTCTTCTCGGGCTCTTCTCGTCGCACAATGGTAAAGTCAGGCTTAAGGCGAATGAATCAATAGTCTGTCAGCATCGAGGACATCGATTATCCACATGGACATCTCCAGGTAAAGTGATATGAGAAACGCAACGAAATAGCAAGACTCGCTTTAGCTTTATTAAGCATAAGATGCAGCATACTGTCTTAGTCCTAATTCCCCATCTTGACATGATAAACCTCCATCGACATCGCAGCCTAATGAGCTAAAGACACTTATGCACTCTCAGTCCTGCACCCAATCGACCATGAAATTCCCGAGTCGGCCAGTTGTGGCAACGTGGGATGGAATGATACGAATTCTATCGCCGGTTTCGCGAGGTCTTATCTTCATCTTTCAGTTCGGCTTGAACGTATCCTAAATGTCCAGAATCGCGGGATAGGTCAACTTCAGATACAGCCATTCGGGTGGCGACGATGGTAGTGTTAATTACGGCGTTTTTCCTCCGAGCAAAGGTCCTAAGCTAAGCGTTGATAGGGTTTCCTGCATGCCGGAAGAAGGCAGGAAGCACGAGCGACCCAACAACGATGCCCACACTCATCTCGAATATCCTACCTTAGTTAGTTTTATGAAGTCGTGCAAAGTGAGCTTGTCACTTACACCAGATTAATCGGATCAATGGCGTCCCATGTTGTGTCTTGGGACTGGGTAAAATTGTACTGAGCCCATAGCCCTACACAGCTGCTTATGCATGCGCTTCATGGATCGACAACTTGATAGGATAGCACGCAAGCTCTGGAATGACTCACAGAGGCTCAGTCATAAAACCCAGGAGAAGTCTGATCTTCCCTTTCATCTGAAGTGGGAGCTTCAGAATGGGAGTAACAGTTATTCCCAGAAGGTAGAAATCACTCAGGATGTCTACTGAGCCCCCTGAATTATTTCGAGATTCCCAGTCCCTTGGTAGCGAGATGTCTGAACTGATTCAAAGTTCTCTCCCGAATCTAGAATGCAGAGATCAAAAATAGAAACCATGCTGGAGAAGTAAAATAAGGTGAAGACTATACCAAAGTAAATGACATGGCTCAAGCAATTATGAGGCTGGGATAATTTAACGAAAAGCAGACGAAGAGACAGCTTAACCAGAAATATAATTACTATTGGAGGGTAGAGAAATTTCGATATGGGGAAGAGCTGCAAGACCAGGTCAGGACAACCATAACGAAACGGAGGTTGTTTATGATCCGTACTGATTGCTGTTTGTTTGTAAAAGTTGCACGGTCGTTCTCCCATAAGTGTCGCCCGTAGCCTTGCTGTGCCTCTAAGAAATCATACCTTACCTAACCAGTTCTATAAGACCCCAAGCGCGTAAAACTGATGTACATGTAGACGCCAAGCTATCATTCTCTTAGCATAAGATTTTCTTAAACCATCACATAAAAATATCCATACAGTTGAAATGATCGATGCATCTAGATGTAGTCAGGGACGGGCCATTGAAAGCAGACGAAATGCAGAAACCTACAGTCGTCATGAAAGTGGTGTTGCTTTATTAGAAAAAGTTTTGTACACATTTGTATCGTACTGAACAGGAAAATAAGCACGCCACAGACTGCAGCCGTGACATAGACCTGCCATGCACGAGACTCTAGACTGGAGATGTTTGGGAGTATATTAGGAGGAGGTTTTCCGAGGAGCACGACGCTTAAGATTGCTAGATGTTGAATGTTGCAAATTCATCACGGCAGAAAACCCGGCCGGTTCAGCTAAAATATCCACAGGAATTCGATTTCGTACGTTGAATGAAAAATGACATATAGGTTTGCAATATCACACTTTGCTTGAACAAGGGACCTTGCTCCTCATATGTATTATAGGTCTCAGAGCCTCTGGCTTCTCTGGTGATTCAGAGATCATTCATATCGTGGCAATCTGGGACAGTGATGGGGAGGGCGAAATGTTTGGCGATCATCGTTGGACCATCGATGCAGGGCGCAGTGTTCAACATTCAAACTTCCATATTGAACGGATCAAGTAGCAACTCCTCTTCCCAAACGATGAGGCTGCGTATGCATCTGTCTTCCAACGCTAGGGTTCTGCATGCAATTTCAAGGATCAGACATGACGTGTCACGTTACGAGACCTTGTCAAATCAAGGAAGTGACAGCCTCGGGGTCCAGCTTTTGAATGGGCTGTATATTAATTGCTCGTCATCACGTTTGCGAGGTTGGTTTCTGTTCTCTACGAGCACTTGCAGAGATGTTTTGATTTTGAGTCGGGGATATGCGGATGTGACGCCGATTGCCAACTAGCGCCATCGCCTCGGTTAAGATTGCGGGGAAGTCGATAAGCGCAGCGTCTATTTTCTGGTGCGTCGTCGTTTGACCTTGGTGGACGTAGAATATCTGTTATCACGCTATACGCGACGTTCAACTCACCACTGTATTCAGTATGTCCTCAGTCGTTGCCGTGCTCAACACTTACTTGCGCCTACCTTGAGGCTTAGCTGTCAAGCTCTGTTATTCGAAGAGAAACGTCTAATAATAGTCGGCGCAAAGATGGCAGAAGAAGCTAACAAGTACGCGCACAGCGTCTCTCCTCGCTCTAGCGAGGATTCGATACGCTCTACACCATCACGGACTCCTTCTACACATCGAGCTCACAACTCGAGCCCGAGCCAGAGCCACCGTCAAAGCTTCACGGAGCACTTACGTGGCATGCCCCCATCTCCACGTCAGAATCGTCATCTATCTTTCTCTCAAGCTCAGATGCAAGAGCTGCTAAATAACCCTCCGACAGCTGGTTCAGCTGACCCGGCATTCGCAGGACGTGATTGGCAGACCATTGGTGTTGGTGAGCTTGTCAATCCGCAAGATTTGCGTTTTGTGGAACTCGACACTGGTGTGGAGGCAGCTACGAATGTAGGATGTCACATTCCATTTACGAAACTGCCAGACGTGTCCCTGATCTCTGCTGCAGCTTCTGACCGAATCTGGTGCCGCTGTTCTGCTCGTCCGTTCGAGTCCACAAGAACGATCGGCGGTGGCAACCTTCGATTATAGCGATCTCACGCAATACCTCCTCTTTGCTACTGGCCAGTTGCAACCTGACGAAGAACACCTATCCATCTTCCGAGACCTTGCGAGGAAAGCACAGCAAGGCTTCAATATTCCGCTTCAAGATGCGAAGAGCTTAGGAACCAAAGAGCCCTATATCACACTTCCACACACAGCGAACCTTACAAAGGCGGTAGAGACTTTCGGAGGTGGCATACACCGTATTGTGGTAGTCCAAGAGGGCACGAGTAATGTTATTGGGATCCTAAGCCAATTGAGGCTCGTACAATTTCTGTGGGACAATGGCCGGAGCTTCCCTTCCATTGACCAGCTCTACCCCCAGACCATTCGAGATCTCAACATTCGATCTCAACAATTGATCTCGGTCAAGTAGGCCTCCTATACTTGGGACGCTGGACACTGCGTATGCTAAATCATACCCTACAGTGGCGACAAGCCCCTCAAAGAAGCCCTAAAATTGATGAACAACGAAGGCGTCACGTCCCTTGCTGTCGTTGACAGCCAGTACAACGTCGTAGGCAACATCTCCAATGTCGACGTCAAGGTAAGCCTACCCTCGCAGCAACTATCCAAAAACTCCCCCATTAACTTTCCCAGCTCCTCACCACATCATCCTCCGCCCCCCTCTTGGAAAACACCTGCATCCACTTCATTTCCGTCATCCTCTCCACCCGCGGCATGAACGACGGCAAAGACTCCTACCCCGTCTTCCACGTCAGCCCCTACTCCACCCTCGCGCACACCGTCGCCAAACTTGTCGCAACCAAAGCCCACCGGTTCGTCCCCATCGCCACCCATTCAAGCCCCTGACTAACCCCTCCTCCCAACAGAATGTGGGTCGTCGACTCCCCCTCCCCCTCAGCATCCAACCCCCACACCCCGCTCGCCCAACCAGCCGCCCCGATCCTCCACACCCCCCCGGTCCTCCACCCCCCTCATCAAGCTCCCGCCCTTCCCCAAGCTTCCCCTCCCTTCCTTCCCCTCGCCGTCACCCCCTCCGTCAGCGCCGCTGCCCTTCCAGGCGCCCACATGAGCGGCAGACTCTCCGGGGTAGTCAGTTTGACGGATATCCTGAATCTGTTTGCTAAGGCTAGTGGGCTGCATCCACAGGATCCGGAGGAGAGGAGGAGGCAGAGGCGGCGGAGCAGTAGTGTTAGTTTGGGGAGGAGTAGTAGTGTTGATGTTGGGGGGAGGAGATAAAGGGGCTTGGGATCGGGGGGGCAAGGAAGGGTGTGGAAAAGCTAGGGTGAAAGGGGAAGGCGTTTTTAGATTATGAAGGGGTCGCTGGATGCATGATATTTCCACCTCAGTAAGCATGGAGGTCATTTGCTTGAACTCGTTAGCCTCTCTGGCTTTTAGATCTCCTAGGATATCTCTTTATCTTCTACCAAAATTCAAACCGAGTCATCTCCGAAGTTCTGAAACTTCCATAATTTGACATCTACGTTTCGGAAACGGGTTAGCTCTTTTCATCCAATAATTCAACTATTTACGGTTTGGAGGCAAAAAGTGGCCGTCTACCCCCTGGTGGCTGAGTTTCTCTCAGTTGAAAAAGGAATAAAGGTCTTATTCTTGAATTAATGTATTGGTCATCTTATCGCCATCACAACTGCCTCTCACAAACGTATCAATCTTTCCAGTCCATCAATATGCTCATGATCCGTTATATGTCATCCACATATCCTACTACTACTACAACACCACTCTTAGTACATCCCGCTTTACCCTTTTCCTCTTTTATTGAAGATTTCTCTGCGGTGCTGTGATGCCACTGCAAATACTTTACAAAATACGACGTTTGTGTCACTTCAAGTACGACATTTGCAAATAAAATCTGCTGGGGCCTATGGGGGGAAAAGGGTGTGTCCTGATATCGAGGAGCTTGTTGCTGTTCGGGGCTAGGTTTTGTTTTGGTGTTTACGTTTATCGAGGGGTTGTAGATGTGGGAAAAGGGGGGTTAATCAAAGATACTTTATGGCATTTATATGTTCTATGCTATGATCTATTGATTTTATGTGTTGATGGCGTAGAATGGTGGTGTCCTGAGCGCTTGCAACCCGACCCCTTTATCATTCACAACAGCAGTCTATTCGCTTTTCTCCCCCTTCCCCCCTTCCATATTCGACATCACAGCCACCACAGCCAACCCCCTTACTCACCCAACCTCCCCCACACTTTCCCCCCAACCTCTCCTATAGCCACCAAAAGGCCCTCCACCGTCTCCCTCCTCGTCCCCCGATGAACCACGCACCTCAGAAACGCCCCCCTCTCCCCCGCGGCATAATCGACCATAAACCCCCTCGTCACCAATCCCTCCGCTACCGCCTTCGTTGCCTTTGAATTCTCATCCCTGGCTTCTCTCAGTTGTTTCCCGGGTGCGTAATAAAAGCATACTTGCAGGCAAGGTGGCGGGTTTTCGGATACAAGGACAAGATCTGGGTGAGAAGAGACGCAGGAGGCCATGTACGCGGCTGTGTCGAAAGCATTGTCGATATGGGCGGCGTAGCCATGCTTGCCGTAGAAGATCCAGCCAAGGGCGAGCTTGAGGCTGTCGCCGCGACGACCGCATTGGAGTGTCAGATCTGCGAGATCGTAGATTTCCGCATTGGGGTTCAGGATTGTTTCGTCGGAATGGAAGAGGTATGGAGCAGGCAGCGTATTTGCGGCGTGGAATTGTCGCATATCTGCTCCCAGCAAGAAAGAGCATGTGATGGGGACTCCCATCATCTTGTGCGGGTTCACAGCTATGGAATTGGCAAGGTGGCTTCCTTTAAGCTTGTGCGCATGAGTAAAAGAGAAGATCGCCGGACCGCCCCAGGATGCGTCAACATGCAGCCATAGATTATGAGCGGTGCAAATGGTGGAAAGTTCGGCAACGGGATCGTAGGAGCCGAGGACAGTTGTGCCGGCTGTGGCGTTCAAGTAAAACGGTGTGTGTCCCTCAGCCTTGGCCTTTTCGATTTGGGAAGAGAGAGCGAAGGGAAGCATGCGACCCGCCGAGTCAGTGGGAATGGACCAGACTGCGAAGCTGCCAAGACCAAGCATTTGGGCTGCCTTTTCGATACTGTAGTGACCGTGCGCGCTAGTGAAAAGGACGAGCTTGCGATTCTGAGAGGAGTTACCATGCTCCTTTGTATCGGGGAACAAGGTGTTGCGGGCAATAACCATGGAAGTGGTGTTAGAGGCCGATCCGCCTTGAATAGAAATGCCGCCTGCGTGGGGTCCGGTAAGGCCGAAGAGATTGGCGAGGGCGCGAGAGGTTGTTTTTTCGATAAGAGTGAGCGCAGGGGAGACTTGGTAGACATGAACATTGGTATTGAGAACAGCGAGAATGAGTTCAGAGGCGACGCCGACGGCGTCGGTGGAGGTGTAGAGTTTGTCGAGGAAGCCTTGGTCCCAGGTGTTTACAGAGTATTGGAGAATCTGCTTCAGCGATTCGAGAAGGCCATCTTTTCCTAACCCGACATCAGGTAGTTGCAGATCTAAGAGTTGGGCCAGCTTCTGGGGTTTGTGGTGTTCGACGAGTACAGTCCGAGGTCCGCCGCCTCCGATTTGAAGACCATGACCTGTGTGTTTCGCAGTAGCATCCTCATCTGCTGAGCGTATGAAAGGGATCAAAAGCTCTTGTACTGCGTTCAAAAGCTGTTTCAGTTAGTTTTTATATCAGGCCGATTGACAGACTGCTTCAGCCTGATCAAAGTCGCAGGGCTGGACGAACAGTAGAAACCTCATCAGCACGAGCAAGGATTTGCTGCTTCTTAGCAGGTCTTTCAGGTAAGCTTGAGTCATTGACCGACATATTGTATAGAAAATCTCCAACAGTAATATATACAAAAATGATCGCAATCAAAAGCGTGCGGTAGAAATGTATTGTGATGGTAAGCACGTAGGGTCTTCTTTTCTCATACATTAATTGTGTGGTATCGTCATCATAATTAAGGTTCCATTGGCGCCGCTGCTAAATTTGGGTTGGGTTGGTCGTCCATTTGGTCGAACTCTTTTCGTGGAAGCAGCAAACCGCTCCCTAGCGAGCTCAATGCCAGTCTTTGCAGCGCTGTCTTTCTCTTTCGCATCTGATATCCAATGGTATTTCTTCGTTTTGAAAGTGTCCATCTTCCAATTTCTCCATACTGCCCTTCCCGGTAATGATTCCCTTAGTAGCGATTCACTCGCAAGCAATTCACCAGCAATACGTTCTCTGATGAATGTAAGTCCACTGGTGGTATCCCAAAACGAATCAACCACGTGCGATGCGATAGTGTCAGACGCCAATTCCGCCATGTGGCCAAGGAAACGCTGAATGAGCACCCGTCGGAATTTCATGTCTTGATCTGACAATGTTAATGCGTTTTGCAATACACGTGATCCTGTCCGGTCCTTGGAGAGACCTATAAGTCCGGGAATGTCCATCGTGAGTAGGCCTTCAGTAACGAGCTTACGCAACGTATCTGGTGCTTCAAGCATGCTTTGTGCGAGGAGAGACCCGTGTGCCTTCCCACTATCTTGACTCTCCACCTGCTTCTTACGGTCCTCGGCCATACCATCTGTATTGACCGTGTTCAACCTTAGCATCCTGGACAACCTTTCTGCAGGCTCTTTGCCATAAGCCTCTACTATTGCCAGAGAAATTGGTGCCGTGTCCACAAGCCTGATTCTACACCGTTCAATGAGCATCTTTATGATAGAGGTCCGCTGTCGCTCAACTAGTAAATCAATTTGCGGCCAAAGTTGTTCCATTGCTCGCTGGAGATCTTCCTTGTTTAATCGCTCAAGTATTTTAATTACCACAAACCCTGCAGTCTCGTTTTTTGCAATGGTTCCAAGCTTATCTTGAAACAGACCCCGGTACAGTGCCTTGAATGTTTTACCAGGGGCAAGTCTAACAATGACTTCCAATAACCTAGACCCTACCGAGTCGTACAGCAGGTGGTTAACAAACGAAACAGTGTCGGTCCCTTCCTCGGAGGGATCATCAGGCAAAAGCTTTCTGAAAAGCGAGCTTTCCTCCTTGGCTTTTTGCTTTCCAGATCTCGAAAGCTCCAACTCTAGAAGAAGCTGTATAACGGGATTACCAACAGGGTGGCACGCCAGTGCCCGAAGGTACGTGGTATCTAAATGAGTGACTGTGCCTGAGATCATCTTCTCTAACGCTTCGTGGAAAGAATCTGGTACAGCTCGAATTAATTCCTTAGTTTCTGCGGGATTTGAATTGCGGACGGTTTTAGAGATATTTTCCTTCTTCTTGCTCCGTAGAAGCGACGTTGTATTGGAGTCGGCTATCGGTTTCCCTGAAAGCACAACCAGTAGAACTCTAATGGTATGCGATGCGAAGGGATCAGTCATCAGGTAGCCAAGATTACCTTCGAGCTCATTGAGCGTGTATAAGAATAGGTTCTCCATAGATACGTAGGGCTCTCCATTCTCTGTTGCAGCCTGTTGTTCTTCCAATGGAGCTATCAGCTCTTGATTGACGACTGGTGCCGATTGCAGGAACAAGGTCTCACAGCAATGGGAGGCGAAGCGATGTTGTGCTAGATTGAGGAAGCTGCAGGCGTTAGCTATGATAAAATGAAGCCTGACACTATGCGTCCTTACTGCCCACTAAATCTCCGGAATAACGCCTTTAGCTGGCTCGGTGTCGACATCAAGATCAGTCGCTCCATTAGCCTTGAACAAGACTGACTATTGGCAATCTTCAGCTCCTTCCCGTTGGCTTCTTTGTAGACGTTGGCAAGGAAAAGAGAGCGCTCCTCAGGATCTGCGAATTGGTCTAATTCTAGCATCGCGTCGGCTCGCTTGAAGTACTCTTGCTCGTCTTCGTCGAGTAAGCCATAGAATTGGATCTCTCCAGGCGCAGCAGCAACGTCGTGATGTCCATAATGTTGAGTTTCATCACCGGCGAGGATTTCAACATCTGCTTCCGCGTCTTCGGATTTATACCGCTTTGCTGGCAGAGCGTCCTCCTGCACGTCTTCGCGCTTTCTTTTCTTCTCTTCCCGTCGGCCGCGCTTCTTGTGCTCCTTTGGCATTTTTGTTGAATCCTGTCGTGTATAGGTCTACGTGACCCTGGTGTGACCAGAACTGTCAACTCACAAATAATATGGATTGATGAAAGTTGTGAGCATAGGCGATCTATTCGTAGGTGAGAGAAGTTTTTGCCGAGCACTTGGTCCAAGCTCAAGCAATTGTCCAACGTTCCATGATTCGAGCAACGTACCTCCGTACCTATCTTCTATTCGCTTTTCAGACCGTGGTCCGGTGATAAGATGGACGTTGTGGCCTAATTTGTATGGGACCTCACCATGGTACGGAATTTGTTAGTGTATACGGAGGTATAGGAGGTCTTCCTCGGAACCTCGCTTTAATCGCATGCAGATTTGATCTTTCCACATCAACCCCACCAATCCCAGCATATCTGCGCTCAGGTGTACTCGACCTGATCTTGAAGCTAAATATGCCAGAATCGTCTTGAGGAGATCTCTGACCTCTGTGCACATTGATGTGGAACTTGATCAAATATACTACGCTTTATGTGAGCGATGTTGACGCCTAGCATGTTTATCAGGTGGCATGGGTGGATGAAAACCAACTCATTGGCGGTAATCTGCCGATATGCCTTGAGACGACAAAATTCTTCACCTGCAGAACCGTTCACAAGCGGTCCAATGAAGGTATTAGATGCCCAGACTCTATCCGGATAGAGAGTGTCAGTCATCGAAGGTACCTTACTCTACGTTCTGCTTTGGATGCATGCATGACAGTCATTTGATGGACATAAAAGTACTTCCAATTCGAGCAAATCGTGCGATTGGTTGTCTTTTATGCAGTGTGCGGTTTGCCTAAATGGCACGAACCAATCTATGCCGCAATACAAACACACGAATAGGTGTGAAGCATTTCCCATTACATGCATTCTGATCTTACCACCTCCAATGCATCCTGCATATCTGAGCCGTTATACTGTTACTGTGAACATTATATATTTACCGCAATACTGATATGACTTGATCGATATTTGATGTCTTAACATCACTGAAGCCGTGCACTAATACATCATCCACCACCACGAATTCAATACAGCGGTCCCAAAGTCTATCGCCTCCTAATCTTGTCAATCATGGCTTCTCAGCAGAAGGCGATTGTGATTAAGAGCCGCGGAGACGCTCGCCTCGTCCCAGACACCCCAATCCCGAAACTTCGCGATGACTATATTCTGGTCAAAAATGCCGCCGTCGCCATCAACCCGACCGACTGGCAACATGTCGACGGTGAGGGCAAACCGGGCGCTACAGTCGGTTGCGATTATGCCGGCACGGTGTTGGAAGTGGGTAACAACGTAACAAAAAAATTCGCGCAGGGCGACCGTGTTTGCGGCTTCATTCATGGAAGCAATGGCAACAACTACGAGGATGGCGCCTTCGCTGAGTATGTCACTGCAAAAGGTGATTTGCAAATCCCGATCCCGAATGGCATGAGCTTCGAGGAAGCCGCAACGCTGGGCGTAGGCATGTACGACTTTTGTCAACCCCCATCTTTCGACGAACATCGGCGTTGTTGAGATTCTGCTGCAGTACCACCGTCGGCCAGGCTCTCTACCAATCGCTGAAGCTGCCGTTTCCAACTCAACCGGTTAAGTAAACATTCCCACTACTCATCTATGGCGGCAGCACCGCCACTGGTACTCTCGCCATCCAGTTCGCAAAATTGCAAGGCTCCCAAACAGACACTTTAAAAGACTGAAATTTACTGATTCGAGATACCCAGCTCAAACCTTACCGTTATCACGACATGCTCACCGCGAAACTTTTCCCTGGTCAAGACTCTGGGAGCCAACGAAGCTTTCGACTACAAAGATCCCAGTTGCGGCAGTAAAATCCGCAAATTCGCGGCCGACAAGCTAAAACACGCCGTGGACACTATCTCCATCGATGCGAGTGCCAAGACGTGTGCCGACGCCCTTTCCACTACCGGTGGCATCTACAGCGCCCTTGAGCCAATCGAATGCCCACGAAAGGATGTAGAGAGTAAGAGTACTCTGGCGTACACTGCCACCGGGGAGCCCCTGACCGACTACGGCCGACCGGCGAGTAAAGAGGACTTTGAGTTCGGCGTCATGTTCTGGAAGCTGGCAGGACAGTTGCTGGAGCAAGGAAAGCTGAAGGTGCATCCGCCCAGCGTGAGGCCGGACGGTTTGAAGGGGGTTTTGGAGGGAATGCAGGAGATGAGGCATGGGAAGGTTAGTGGGGAGAAGCTTGTTTACAAGATTGCGGATACTCTGTGAAATGCTTGACATGGAAAGCCAATACGGAGTCTCGCATTCGAGTTGACCACCATTAGCTCATAGTGCCTCAACTCTAGGCTGACGCAACTAGGAGTAGCCGCCCCGAAGCGGCGGCTAGAGATCATATCTAGCCGCAAAGCCTGTCATATCGCATTAGAAACAGCAGCACATCGCATGCTTTTACCGTCGTTTATGGTGGAGACATATTCTCACCGTCACCAATGATCAAGGGTATAAGAAGGCCGGCTTGACCAACTAGTTCAGTGTCGATGGGATCGGCGGATGAATGAGGGTTAGTGGATGGACCCTGACTGGCTGGCGATCCAAACAACGTACGCTATTGGCCCGATAGATTCATAGGATCGTATTGGCTACTGGGGTGCGTGAAGAGGAAGAGCTAGCTACAGAGAATTGCCTGAGGTAGGTAATAAGTGGCGGCTAGCTAGTCATCTCCACAGCCCTACTGGAACGATGCAATCTGATGATTTTGAGGATTCTGGGACTCGGACCCTCCGGCGAGGATCGCTTGATTTAAACCTTCGTACCGCCAGAGCAACTGGAAGGCCTTGATAGATGGGAGGAACGCCATCAAATGACAAATCATTCATACGGTCAGAACCACCCTGGAGAGGAAACGCTGTGTCGAGCGAACCTATAGCGGAACTCTGCAGATATGGTAAATTGATATCAGTCATATCAGCGTCTTAGTGGAGCACGTTAAAGACCTGTTGAAAGCTGTCACGTTTGCCAAAATTACTCCACCATTCCCGAATTCTTGGTCCAAGTTTGAAGTCAGGAACCGTCAGTTGAATACGTCCCTCAAGCTTCGAGAAATCAGATCTGTCGATTGTCCCAAGCGCCCATAGAGCGTGAGATAGCCACGGAACAATGTGCAAGTCAGCCACAGTTACGTGATCTCCAATGGCATAAGGAAGACGTATCTGGCGCTCAAGTAAGTCCAAGCCGGTTGCGAACCTCTGGTATCCGGCTGCAGTATCTTTGAAAAAGGCATCACGATCCGTTTGTGGCGCGTCGGTGAAGAGATGGTAAAGGCCACCATTTTCTTTGATCTTGGCGCCATAAAATTGGTTCGTCGAATCGGCGGAAAGGTACTGTTCAAGTGCAACATTCCGGGCAGCGAGGTAGGCGAACAATGGAGAAGCCTTTATTCGATCGATCTCGTCGTTGCTTAAGCATCCGAAAAGTACGAGACCGGTTTCAAGATCGCTCGAGTGAACGAGTTCGACCAATGCATTGGCCGCGGCCTTGTCTTGTGCACCGACAGGTGTCAGGTCTGGCCTGTCCTTAGAAGGTCGAGATTGGTCAAGGAAATCCAGGATTGGCCGGGTGTCGACGAGCGGCTCGCTTAACGATGGAGCTATCAATGTTGGCACCGTCCCGTTTGGATTTACCTTGAGATACTCGGGTTTGAAATTTCCGGCCTTGACTGTATCAACGATTGTCAGTGTCTTTTCCCCTTACAAATGGGAAACCCCTACTAAGGTCGATTTCCTTGATCTCAACCTCGCTCTTGCTGAACCCCTTCTCAGCGAGTCCAAGATGAGCAACACCAGCCCATTGGGACCCAACCCACGAATACAGCACGAGCTACTATAAGCTTAGCTGGTCAACTCCATGGATGGTGGTGGACAGTCAAAGCGTATACCTTTTGATTATCAGCCATAGTACCAATGATGAAGATCCGGAAAGGGCAGCTGTCTGAGAGTCCAAGATTCTGGAGATTAGGAAATTCTAGAAACGCGTCTTGTTAAAGAGCATTACTAACTCGGGGCGGTTCTAATCGAGTGTGCGAACAAGCGGACTTTGTAATTCAAAAAGTGCTTGGTTTGAATACTCCGATAAATACCGCCCTGCGTCTATAGTTTATGTTTCTTGGACGCCTGGAGGCACCCCGCAGTCGGATCGCCGATTGTCAAATTTCAATCCTTAATCAGGCAAGCAGCGCGAACAGAAATTAGACTTATAGTAATGTTTACCTTAAATACCTTCTATATAGGAAGCACTAACGTAGTTGAATTGGCGTTTGGCTTGCAGTCCTTCTCTGCACGCATAGAGCTCATGCACCCTTCTGCTCGCCTTCCACATTGTCAGCATTTTTATCGAGAGACAGGACTCCGTCGCGAAGTAACCTGGACTATCTCTGAAACTACAATCGCTTCCGTGGAGATTCTCAAGATATAATGGACCATGACAGCGCTGCCGAGAATCCTACAGGGCCTAAGTATCAATCTGAATATGCGGTTCCTGTGGCTGGTAACCCCGAGAAACCGGATGGATCCAATTCAGAGCTTTCGATTCCTGAAGGCGGACAACACGAGGCTGCAGAAACGGAGCGGCAGCGCATCGAACGGCTTGGGAGAGAAAGGCCAGCGAAACTCAAATCTCCGGGAGCGGAGGTGTTCTTCTGTTACTCGGTTATTGCTTCACAGTTTATGGCCGTAAGTTACCATCTGGCAGGACAGAGGACACATTTCCCGTGATCGATGTTGATCCACTGTAGGAATATTTCGTGTCTGGTTTCAACGTCATTCTTCCGACTCTTCTCGTCAAGCTCGACATCCCTCAAGCCGGAGTAGTCTGGCCAGCGGGCGCTTTTGCCCTCGTGACGGCAGCATTTCTCTTGCCTTTCGGTCGTTTGGCAGACAAATACGGCGCTTACCCGATCTTCATCCTTGGGTTGATATGGTTCTGCGTTTGGTCCGTGATTGCAGGATTTGCTATCAATGAACTCATGCTAGACTTTTGCCGTGCTCTCCAAGGCTTGGGGCCGTCAGCCTTTTTGCCCTCTGGAGTTTCTTTGATGAGCAACATGTACCGACCGGGTCCACGCAAAAATCTGGTCTTCAGTCTCTACGGCGGCTCAGCACCTCTGGGATTCTTCTTTGGGATTTTCATTGCAGGTCTGACGGGGCAATTCCTAAGATTTGGCTGGTATTTCTGGATAGGTGCAATCCTGCTATTTACTACTACTATCGCTGCTATTTTGACTGTACCGAATGATTTCCAAGAGGATAAAAAGATGAGCGTGGATATGGACTGGCTGGGAACGGCGCTCATTGTCTCCGGGCTGATCTTCGTAGTCTTCGCAATTACTCGGAGCACCCACTCAGTGGAAAACACCATATGTCTATATTTTGCTTATCATAGGCTCCTTACTCCTCGGCCTCGCTACTTACGTGGAAGGCTATGTCGCTAAGAATCCACTTCTATCATTCGACCTGTTCTGTATTCCATATATCAAACCTCTTTTTATAGCCCTTTTCTTCTCATATGGGTGCCTTGGAATATTCCTACTCTACGGGACGCTCTATATGCAAGACATTATGGGGGCCACGCCCCTACAAGTTTCAGCATGGTTCAGTCCCATGTGCGTTGGAGGAATCCTTGTCTCAATCCTGGGAGGGTACGTTCTTCATCTCATTCCAGGTACGATGTTGGTTATTGTTGCCGGACTCGGCTGGACAGTGCCATCCGTGCTATTTGCGGTAGCTCCTATCGGTGCGAACTACTGGGCTTATGTCTTTCCATCGATGGTTTGTGCGACAATTGGAATTGACATCACTTTCAATGTGGTCAACATTTTCATAACCACGAATCTCTCATCAAAGCGACAGGGTCTCGCAGGTGCATTGATCAACAGTTTACTCTACCTAGGAATCGCCTTTCTGCTCGCTTTTGCGGACTTTATCCAGACGGAAACCGCGGGTCTCGGGTTGAAAAGAAGTTATCAAAACGTGTTTTGGTATCAACTTGCCTGCGCTGCAACAGCTTTGGTCATCCTGGCTGGTTTCGTAAGGCTTCGAAAGGCAGAGAGCGATTTGACGGTGGATGAGAGGGAAGCGCTTGCAGCGGAAAGTACACCGGTACTGTTCAGGGCCAAAACCTCGTGAATTATAGATGTATCCCGTGCCCTGATACCTATTGGATCTTTGGCTCGAGCTCTATCTTGATAAGAAATGTTTATCAAGGTAGGGAAGCGGTAGCAATGAGCTTGGCCGAAGATAGGCCTTCTATGGGGCTTTGTTGTAAGCCTCTCGAATAAGAAGCTCAAGCTTAGCTCACAAGGCGAACTAGTCAGACAATGACACATCCAAGGATGTGATGTGCCTCTTCTATTGCATGCACATATTTCGAGGAAACCCTCAGTGGGTCATCCACAATCGGAAAGGAGAACTCCTATCTAGATTTCTTCAGGAACGTGTTGATCAGATCCCAAGAGGTGATTCAAGCGAAAGGACGAAGATCGAATTTCTCCGTTTTCGTCGCCGTTTAGCGTCGGATATGTCTATGATCGATCCCCGGCCCCAAAACAAGCCACCGAGGACCTAAGGTACATCTGCCTGCAAATATCACTATACACATTTTCTTGTTATGTAAAGCAGCGTGTCCCATTCAACGATTCCTCATCTTCTTACCCCGATTTGTCATTTCTCATCGGTTTAGCGAAATTTTACCTACTCGATATAACTCTGTCGATCTCCGCGTAAGGATTGTATACTAATGGAACCATATTCTCTTGCACCAGATCCATGCGGGCATCGCATTATTTCTGTCACAACCTCACATATTCCCGATACTTCAGCCCAAGTTCTTAGAAATTCCAACGTCTTCTGCCACACTACACGATGCTAGGGAAGAGAAAAAACACGCGGGCTTTCCGCCACCCCCAGATATCAATCCCAAGCAGTATCCTAGCGTGGCAACCTCGCAATCCAGATGCAGTCTACAGCTTTAACGTTTTAGACAATGAGCTATCTGATGTGTAAGCCGTGCAGGCACTAACACGAGTCAGATTGAAGAAGAGAGGGCGGCAGCTCCAGCCATTCGAGAAGCCTTACATATGTATCCCGTAAGCAGAACGCCAAGGTCCCGTCCGCATACCTCCACATACATCTCCCATGTCTGACCACCAGCTTTTTCACGTCTGAAACAGAGAAGATGGGGACAGAAAAGATCGCGAAACGGTATGATAAGCATCGAACGAAGAAGAACGCCGATAGATAGGGTCTTGCTAGGAACAGAATTTAAAAGCGGGGCCTTCCAGATCCCGATTCCCCATTTGGGGTTGTAGTCGTGAATGAGGTAGTGGCAGGCTGTACCTGCACGCAGCGCAGAATTCTCTCTTTGATTCTCTCCGCTCTACTTCATCTCTTACATCTGCGGAACCAATCCCTCAATGGTCCCATCTCGCTTTCATATCTTCTCCCTCTGCCCTCATCTCAATCCCTCACAAGGAAAACCTCATCTTCAATTTCAAACCCTTACCTAAGATTTCATACCATCAAAACGCCTCCCATCATTCTCTCCTCTCCTCTCCTCTCTCCTCTCCCTCCTTCTTTCCCCGTTACCCCTGCATACCCCACAACCTCACCTTCCTCCTCTTGCCCATTCTCTTCACATCCCCTCCTCTTCCCTCCTCATCCTCTCCTCGCCCAATCATCTCTTCCCTCTCCCATTCCCTCACATCCTCCCCCCATCTCCTCCCCTCCTCTCCTCTCCTGTTCCCATCTCACCCTATCCTCTCTTCCGAGCCCTCTACGACATTTCCTTCCCTTCTCCTCCCCCTTCTCCCTTTCCACTCTTCTCCCCTCCTATCATCCCCTCTCCCCATCCCTCCCCAATTACCCCTACATGCCCCACAACCCCCCCTCCCCTCCCTACAAACCGCTTCTCACAAGAAAAGCCTCTCCCATCCCCTCCCGCCTCCTCCCCCCCCCTCCCCCCTCCCCTCTCACCCAAACCTCCTTT